>JGI24159J19872_10004449_pt1 | contig 17869 bp, 13 predicted proteins | sample Ectturendosymbi4_FD_19872 | JGI IMG/M metagenome (IMG submission 19872) | reverse complement strand
TGACAAGCCAGTTACCTCAGTGACAAGCCAGTTACCTCAGTGACAAGCCAGTTACCTCAGTGACAAGCCAGTTACCTCAGTGACAAGCCAGTTACCTTAGTGAAGTGAAACTGAAGTGGGTCGTCGGTGGACAGGGAGACACAAAGACCCCTGGCGAGGTAGTCAGGCAGTGGGTTTCGATGGTAACTGAGAAAAAGCCCATTGTTGCTCAGCGGCGACATAGCGATGCCAATCTGGGCCAGGTAGTAGAGGTATTGAAGCACGGGGACCTGCACAACACGAAATCCCGTTGAGTGAAAGATATTCTGTTGGAAGAAACTGAAACGCACAGCTTGAGTGTGAACGCTTTCAGTGGATGTTTGCTTTCCGTTCTTCTATTAGGCCAGAGATGAGCATTGAATTGGATCCGGTCCGTAAATCGCTTCAAAAATTTAGAATCTGGACCAGATTTGGACCGAGTTTATGGTAAAGAATTGCGGCATTACTGTGATTAAAAAACTGTATCTTGTTAATTACTTGGGCTTTACATTTTAAAACAATTTTGGACAATGCTTGGATTTGAAAAGTCCGGACTGGATCTGGACCGTAAAATATAACAGTCCGCTCGTTTTTGCCATCAGACTTCACTTTAGCACCGCCAAGCGAGCAGAACCACTGAAACACTGTTTACGGATCTTTTGAATAGTTACAACCAAACTTCCTCTAAAGTGGATGTTTTCATCCATAATCATAGGCACCTTCAGCATTTCTACGTTCGTAGGTTTATGCAAAGATTTTCGCGTCGACCTTTGACAGTCGATCACTTGGAGCCGCTTACGCATTATGATTGGTTAAAAAACACGGTGAGTCCCAACGAGCAAGGTCACTGACCTTTCGAAGCAGCAGACCGTGACTGATGTTGTCCGCCAATAAATACGCAGTCACTAGATGGTGCGCGGGTCCAGCTTCTCCGCAGTGTGGCCTCAGCTGGAAGATGGACATGCCTCGTTCTCTGCAAGAAGAAAAGCCGTCACCACGTTCACCACTTACAAAACGAGTTCGTTAGCAATTACTTGGTATACACACTGTCTTGCGCATATCATCTTGAAAAAAAAACAGATTTGCCCGGGCCCATAGCCAAATTTTAAGGTTTGGGGGGGTACATTTTGGGGATCAATACTTCTATGCATACAACTGAATGAACAATTTTCTGGGCACATGAACGAATTCCGGACCTGGATTTGTCGAGAAAGATGTTATATGGGTTCAATTATGCGGCATACGTGTTTTCGGATTTCGCACCATCGGCATGTGAATATTTGAGGGGTGCTTGAGAGCGCTTTATTCTGACATTAATTGAAACAGCTGCATTTAACGAGATTTCATCAGCCAACCACATTCTTCTGCGAAGTTGTATTTACTACGAACCATCAGCTTCATGCACTTGACCTTGAAGTGTCGGCGATACCGGTCCGAAGTATTTGCTTGAAATCAGCCCCTGTAGTCATAACAACCAGTCTGCTCGTCACGTCACGCGCCACTTACTTTCGCAATTGGTTGAGCGTGACGATATTTGCGTACATGTAATAGATGTAATAAGAGTAGGGAGGATTTTCGATGGCGGTCCAATCCTCCGGAAGTGGAGAGTTCATTGTGAAGATCGTGTGTTCTGCCTTGGACTCGTCATCGACGGAGTCGAAACCAGTGACCTTCGCAAAAAAAACTTGTTTTAACATTAATTTGAAAATAGATTTGTCACCATACGCAGCATGCTAAGCCTTGGTGATCACTGAGAAAGTTCATTACGTCATGCTATTGACAAGGGCGTAATGAACGGTGAATAAAAATCGTTTGTTTCGCGGATGAATCCACCGCGTGCGCAAATTAGTCGTCATATCCTGTCGCTGCTGTTGTTTCCTCGAAAGAGGGAGGGATTCGACGCTCGATTGAAAATTCAATGACAACGCTTACTTCTGTTCTTGCCCCCGCCATCGCAGCATCAACAAAGAAAAAAGGGCGAAACAGAAACGAAAGCGGATCAGGTGGAACGCCAATGTGCGGGTTCGTGATGAGAATGGCGATGAGTGAAAAAGGTCGATACCTTTTATAAGAACGTTGCAATAAAAAAATGAAACTTAAACGGCTCTCAAACTTGCCAGTTACGAGTGGGTTCAGTCGGAATTACTCGAAAACGCGTGTTCGCGGTAAACGTTAATTGTTTAGGAAAAACAACATTTGATCCATGCAGTGCTGAACACTGGTGATTGGTACAAAATCAACTGTAGTATAAAGAAAAAAAACTTTACGTCCAGAACAGCAAATCGTAATCGCCGTTCTTTAAGTACATACGTGTTGTAAGAAGAGATGTAGTTCCGGGTGCTTCTGAGGGTGAAGGGTGGCTTCAATGAGAGGACCGAAGACGTTCTCCAGAAACTGCTGGAAGTTGTTCAGAACGTTTTTCGAAGCGTATATGTCGCTGACAGAAAGGCAGAGAGCGTAAGGAAGCATGCCAGGGCGCACAACAATAAGACAGTGCTTGAACAAAAAACAGCACTTCAAACGCTTCAATTTACGCCTGTTTCAGGGATCACAAGCCCCGCTGCTAGTGGGCAGATTTGACCCTTCTGCCCATTGGCGTCGACGTTGTTGCAAGGGCAGCAGGGGCCTGTTTGTGGGCAACAGGCAACGAGTAGTGTCCAGACCACGAAGGGCAGAATGGGTGGTACTGGTTGTAATGGATGGTACTGGAGAAAAGCTACCTCGAATCGTTGGAATTAGAAGCTGCCTAACGCACTGGACTGTGAGCAAAATCAGGAAGTTTTTGTTGGTCGAGACGACCTGGTAACCGCCATAGGTGGCCGGAGTCACATTTTCACACTACGACTCCGCTCCTGTTCCAAAATTTGTTGATCCGGGTTCGGAAATTTTTAAGATCTGAGAATCCGACTCCTGTTCAGACTCCGGCAAAACCATCGATGCAACCGAAATTCAGCGATATTTGTACTTAAGATACGACATGCGTAAAGACCACGCGCAGACTCTTGCCTTTGCCGAAAACAAAATATGACTCCGGGTCCGGTTTTTCGAATTTTTGACTCCGGATCCGGGTCCGAAAGAACAACGCAGGATCCTTCCGGAGTCGACTACAGCACTCCGGATCCATGGCCACGTCTGGTATCCGCTTGCACGCCCTCTAGCGAAATAGACCGGCTTCAGACGTTTCCGATCTCGGGGACTTGACATTATTACGAGCATTTTCCTTTGAAATACGAGGCAGACAGCGACAGTTCACCCCCACCAATGGGACGGGACCAGTTTATACGGCATGACCGGCGACCAAGCTCCGAAAACTGGGATTTAACATTGGGCTTCGACATAATGCGAAAGCAGTGAGAGAATTGGGTTTTCACAACGAAATTTTCAGTCAAAAGCATTTTTTTGCCGCAGTGACGGATAAGCAGTTTTAATTCATCAACTCACAAGAGACGAGGTATCTGAATCAGCCATCGCACATGGTCGCTGTACACTTGGTGGTTGACTGCCCACTGAGCCAGTTTCGTCCACTCCTCACGTGACCTGCCGTATATGGAGAGTCGAAGCTCGGATTGTTGGTACTTGCTGTCTTCCAAGTCGTCCATTACCTCCTGTAACAAGACGCGCCATGGTCAAACCGTATACTGGGCAAGAAATGGTCTTTGGCATATTTTCACAAGCCGCTTAGCATGATTGGTAACCCTGGAAGGCCAGCGTCACACCACGTAGGTGTTGACAGAGACTTCTCTCACTATTGTGCGTGCGTTAAAGTGATCAGCGCTCGTAGCATGGCACTGGAAGTGTTGAGCCTAGACACTTCTTTACAGGAAAACATATTACGTTGGCCCGCTTCACATTACTGACCTTCAGCCTAGTATAAATCCACCGCTGCAGAGACCTAAGCTTGCAGCAGATCAACATGGCGTCAGGACATTTACTCCTGCATCCAACTTTTCTCTTGGTCATCAGGAAAAGTACATCTTTTTTCACCAAGTTAAAAACTGTGCACGTCTCTCAGCGTTCACGTGCCTTTGGTTAAAGTCACCATGACAACGTTTTGAAAATGTCAAAGCTATTAAAAATAATAGGGATGATTTTAATGGGAAGTTGAAAGCAGACAGGGGTCTCGTATTGTAAACCCGCTTCATGTCCACGATGACGTAAAACAACACAGCGGGCATGTTTTGTTTCGAACAAACCTTGATCACGTGGGCGAAGTATTTCCCTCCCACCCTGTTGTCAGTCTTGATGTAGATCTCACGCAGCACGCTCTGCCCGATCGGGTTGTACTTGGAGTTGAACTTGTCGAATCTGCGAGAGCAATGTTTGCGTAGATACGCGACATGATGTCAAGGTCCTCCTCATCAACGGGCGAGTCAGACTCAGTTTTGACTGATTGGGAGAGTCAGGGCTCTAGCGGTCTACGGCAATTTATTTCTGTTTCGTTAAGTGTAAATTTGAGTTGTTAGCGTTGAATCGGTTGATGTTGTGACAACATTTTTTTTCTTGCTGCACAGCCACCAGCACAACGGCAGATCAAACATCACTGTCAGCAGGTCACGTGACTCACGGCTAACATCGAACATCCGGCCACACCTGATTATGACGTGCGTGACGAGAACGTGAATGCGTATGAATACATTCGTTTGTTACGAGATAAACGATACATCGTGTGCGAAAACAGCTGAAACGCTATTGTGCAGCGGAGCATTTAAGCTTTCATCAAAGGCAGAGTACAGGTTTTCCCAGCGTGCCAACCAAAGCGTCATTTATTCTCCAGCAGCTTCTCCGCTATATTTTGCATCAGCTCGTCGTGCTCAGTTCACACTTGCTGACATCTCGAATCAGACGTTGCTTTGACAACAGCAACTATAAATGGCGTAAGCGTATGTTGGCAAAACCAAGGTTAAAATGCGACAGTACACGCGCGCGACACTTTATCAATGGATTTGATCTCAAACAAAACGAAAGTGCGGGCGAGCACGCACGTTTCAATGCACTGACATTGACGCCACGCGCAAGAACTTACAAGCTTTGACTACCGCGAAAGCAAACTCACTCCCGGGACCACCTCCCCACCTGTGGAACAAGTTCCTGTCGGCGTGGACGTCCAAGCTGTCCACGCTCAAGTCGTACGCGGTTAGATTGAGAGATTCAAAAACCTGGAATGTTCCAATATGCAACGTTAAGGTGCAATGTTGGAAACTGATGACATTTGAACATAAACAACAAACAGTTTCCAGCATATTTTGAACGTAAACAACAGATGCTGCAGAAACTTGCGGTAGCGGCGGTAGGCAAGCAATGCGTGCAAAGAGCGTTTTTATGTTGCGATCCAGTTCCAATAAAGCCATTAAAAGTGTTAAAAAGTTAAGGGTTTATTGCTTACGATCTGTTTTGGAGTAACTTTTGAAACGCCACAAATGTTGTTTTTCTCGACTGAACAGCACTTTTTTTCGACTAAACAGCACTTTTTTTTCGACTAAACAGTACTTTTTTTTCGACTAAACAGTACTTTTTTTCGACTAAACAGCACTTTTTTTTTCGACTAAACAGCACTTTTTTTTTCGACTAAACAGCACTTTTTTTTCGACTAAACAGCACTCTTTTTTCGACTAAACAGCACTTGCACCGTGTAAGCTTGTGTTTCCCACACAGCAGGCCATGGCTCATTGTTGGGCCTTGGGGTGGCGCCCAAGTGGGCCACGCAACCGGTGAAACACCACTGACTGTTACAATTTTCGTTTTAAGACATTAAATTTTAAAAAAAGCACAAACAAAAATGATAATTGCTCTTTTCGTTTTCAAAAAGAAATGTATTCTGCGAAAATTCTGTACACCTGTGAAGGTATAGCCCAGACTCTTGAAATAGCAGCCCAAGTCACTTCTGCCCGAAACTATCCAACCGGCGTAAAAAAACGTTAGGGAAACACTGGCTGAAACTGACGCAAGCGAACGAGCTCACTTAAAACAACTCACTGATCCTGCAAAACTAATTACGGACAGCAGCTTAACTTCTGTGAATCAGGGCTGTGGAGACGGAGCCGGAGCCCAAGCAATGCCCGATCATTGGAGCTGGGGCCGGAACCTGAAATTTGGGTTCCGGTTCCACAGCCCTAATTTGTGGGGCAAGCGAGTTGTACAAATAACACAATGGCTTTCAATTTGCAACAGACTTACTCATTTGAGCCAGAGCCAATACCTTTTGTTGGAACCGGAGCTGGAGCCAAAAATTTGACCTCCGGCTCCACAGCCCTGGTGTAAACCGCTATTTCTTCCTGCACTGCTTGTACACGGGCCTTGTCACAGTGAAACGCACGGCATTTTTTCGTTCATAGCCAAAACCAGCACCAGTTGTACAGACACCGTCAAATCGATATGATGCGGTGGCCTTAATATGTCTGAAAGCGAGTCTCCTGCACATTTGTGCGTCTTGATGTTTTTTTGTTATGAACCGAAGAAGTGGCAGTTTCTACCGCAGGGCACTCGTGTTTAAGCAGCAGCTGACGTCGTGGGAACGTGAAAATTTGGCGCGAGAGTAAATTAAAGCGATCATTGTGTTTGCACGTCAACAAACGAAACACGGTTCGAGGAAAGTGACTTCGGACAACGGACAAGACAAAATCCGTGCAACGTTGAAATCCCCGAAAGCAACCTTTAACACTCGCCCACAGTGGTCTTTGACGATCCGAACAAGCTTTCTCACCTCCTGCAGCGTGTAGTCCTTCCCGTCCTTGGTGAGAACTACGTCACTCGCGTTCTTCTTCATTGTCTTTTTCATAAATCTCAGCAGGTGCTTCTGGTTCATACACGCAGAGGCGTGGATGTGCGTGTCGACCTGCATGGGGGGTGGGGGGTAATGCGAGACGGAATCAACGACCAGGTTGATAAACGCAACGCAAGATACTTTTCCCCTTGAGACACGTGTTCAGAGCATGCACCGCCAGACGTTGACAGCAAAGTGAAAAGAACAACAGGTTTGTTTTTGTTTCTGCAATGTTCGCAAAAACGTGCAAGTTTGAAAACTTGCTCATCACTGGAAACGAAATAGCAGAGCGTAGAATCATTCCCCCCCCCGTGCACAGTTTAATAAACTTGCGCACGCATTTATGTTGGCACTTGTTTCTTAATGAGCAATGACCAATATTTTCCAATTGCTACACGAAAAATGAAATTACGCACGGACTGGTAGTCGTTCTTAATCTCTTGAAGTTTCAGCCTTTTCAGTATTTCTACCTAACGCCAACGGCCCAGGGTCGTGGAACGCGGTAGAGAAGCGCGAACGAGAATGAAGAGATGAATTTCACAACAACATAGTGTGGAGCATTTGCCAACGCTAACACAATGGAGGGCTTGTAAAAACCGGTAGTGAATCAGACAAGGCAAACAACACTGTACACACAAAGCGATTTACAATGGCTTGATGTTGACGCTATAAATTGAAAACCGTGAACAATTCTATCCTTCAATTTGTTTTTGTCCACATCGACGTGAACCAACGTTTAGCTCACATATAACTTTCTCCTTTAAAATTTGCGCCACAATATCTTCGTTGGGCCAAATTTCTTCAGCAACAAGATCGGAAAATTTCGGCGCTTTTCGGCAAACTTCGACAGCACACCCCGTCGTCAAATGGGCAAGAACAGTGCCTGCTGGAGGGTGATGTGCGGAAGCAACAATCAATGAGCCAGTTACCTTCCTGCAGTTGTAGAAGTCGCGATGCGGGACTTCCTTTTGCGCCGCCAATTCCTTCGTTTCATTGAGAAGCACGTGGAGTTGGAACTTGGACGAAAGGTACGAGAGACGTCGGTAACAGAAGGACTTTCTGCAGATAAGGCAGGGAGGACATGGGCAAGTAAGAGAGGGTACATTCTCTGAGGGCTTAAACTTCAGTAGCAAAAATTTGCAGAGGTTTTGAAAACGATTGTCTGACCGCTTTGACGGGCGTGTGAAGTCAGGAAAAAATATTAGTTCCGCAAGTGAAGAGATTGCAACAGAAATAGTCAGGCACTGTTAATTGTCTGCGAGCGTTTGTGAAGCGTTCGGGCAAGTAAAAGGAAACATGGAAATTTAATACAACAGTGTTTCTTGTCGAAAAATAATAATTCATTAAAACCAGCGTGCTTTCAAAAAATCCGCTGATTGGTGGATTGCCGCTGACCCATTCCATGAAAATAACGCTTCAAAGGCTTTCGCAAAACAACATGAAAATAATTTTAAACAGGCCTTCACTTACAAAGGTCCATCGACGGTTATAGCCATGATTTTGTTCAAGTCGTGGATGAACGACTGGAGATCAGGGTAAGGCTGGTCGAGGGGTTCGTTTCTGTGCGACAGTAACACAAACGCACATGGTCAATGATCATTTGCGCATTGAGCGACAAACACTCACGGTCTGTTGCGGGCGATCCATCGAATTTCATCGCATTTTGATCACGTGGGTGGGCAAAGTGGACAAGACGAAAAAACGTGAACTTCCTGACTACGCTGCGTAACTTCACAACGTCAGAAATTTGAAACACTGGACGGTGTGTAAGGCCCAGTGGTTCCAAACTACGGCCCGCGAAGCCACTTCATCCGGCCGCAAGGATATTTTGTCAATAATGAAAAAAGGAAATTTAGAAAAAATGTGCTGATTGGTTAGAACGTAACAAATCCTGAAACAATCACATTGCGTCAAGGTGTCCGGCTTTCAAAGCTTATGTAGACCTGGGACAAAAAAGTTTGTAGACCGTGGTGTAGACGACGACAAAATCACATCAGTAGATACAGAACGTTTGCTGGGATGACGAAAGTACTGCGTCATGCGTCCCATCGGCCTCATATTTGAAAAATAACTGCGGACTTCTGGGATTTGACACCGCGAAACAAGTAAGGCAGTAAAACAACAGTTTTCATCCGCCAGAGCAGCATGTGGTAGAATGCAGCCATCGATTGCAGCAGCTTTGATGACGTGTAACAACAGGCGCGCGAGCTGGGGGATAATGAAACACAAGTTAGCCAGCAAAGCAATTTGCCAGGGCCACAGGGGGACAGTGGATCGAAGCGATTGGGCTCACGATAGGAGTACAGAAACAGCTACACGTAATTCAGGCGTTTGCTAGGTGGTGCAGGCACGAAGGAGACAGCATACACCACACACGCTGGACTAAAAACGAAACGCAATAAATAAGCCATCATCGACAGAAGCGATTCAAGTGCGGGCCATTCAAAGCTGATCGGCAGATTACGCGAGCAATTCCTATGGTGAATTGGAACAAAGCACACAAAGATGTTTACGCGTGCATTGAACTTTTCCAGCCTTTGTCAATTTAGAGAAATTTAACAACCTAGCATACGTTTCAAGCTAAGTAATCTGCAGAACGTTTTTTGGGTGATTATCGGAAAGCTCTCGCGTTCCACTTCTCACGAAGCGAACGCTTCAACTACCAGCGCAGTCCCTGCGCACACCCTCAGCATAACGACCAGCTGTGTTTGTCACCAGCTTCTGAGTGATGCGCTGTTCATGTAATTATCGTGACGACACAACGAGTGGCCGAGCGCTTGCGCTTTGTAACGAATCACGGGAGTCGCTTTTAGGAAGAACCGAACGAATGAAAAACAGCTGTTTCAAAAACTTGAATAACCATAAAACCATTGATTTCTGAGAGGTTGCCGCGCCGTATTGGTCGGGGCTAAGCCGAGCGTAGGGGCTAAGCTTTGCGGTGATGTTCGGTGCGGACACCCTTGCAGCCTAAACTTGGAAAAGCAAATTTGCCGAAGAACTGAACTACGGAATAATTCTGTTTATCCAACTGCTTCATGGACTAGCAGAGCGACCTCAAGCGGTATTTCTCGCGCCCCGCACCTGCTCAAGCGTTCTTCGTCGGCGTAGACGCGAAACACGCCGTTCAGCATCTGGACCTTCATCTCCGAGTCGCCCGGCATGCCTTCCCTGTGAATTTCCTCGTACGGGTTTTGAACTAACAACGGCGGATGGTAGGGGGCGTCTGCGCACACACGGGTAGTGTTAACGGATAAATCGAGTGGGGTAACTCGGATGGTAACACTTTTATTATCTGGTGAAATGGGAGCATGCAATTGACATCGATTTGCTGNTGAAGTTCTCTAATAAACAAAACGGCTCGTTTAAACTTAGTGTGTTGACGTCAGCAGCGGTTACGTAATCGCTGTACCTGGCTACGGGCGTTGTGATATGAAATGCTTCCATTAGGCTTAACTTCTCACCTACAAATTTGGTCCATATCTTTAAAATGCAAGATTTACTCACGGTTTTTTGTAACAACTGCGAGAAGTTAAACTTAATAGTTTTGCGCTGAACACTCAAAAGGAACACTTTGACGCAAGGAAGTGGAGCTCGAGCTCACCTTGGCTGATTCCGCAGGCGGTGCCTAACTCTTCTGTATCGTCGTCCATTCCTTTCACCTGAAACCAGGCCACGATGTTATTTTTAAATAATTGGATTGGGAAGAAAATCTTTCAATCTAAAATCAAGGCTGGCAAAACTCCCATGTTGGTATTTTTCACAGAATCGTGTTTCAGGTCAACGTGGCTGAAAACGGCTTTCGGGCCGTTTCCGCATTTATGCAGCGCAATGTCGATGCAAATTACATTTGCACAGTCGGAATCGAGTTCTGATTATTGGAAACTGAATTAAGCCGGATCTGAATGCAAGAATAACCTCAGCATCTGTCACCCGGGCTGCATCCGCGGGCGAAAACGAGGGAAGACTGAACTACACTAATCCGATAACATTTTCATTAAAAAAATGACGAATTTTTAAGTCTTTTACTGCTCTTGCAACATAAGAAATTACACATTTTTGCTTTTTTTGATTTGTAAAAATTGCAACAAACGCAAAAAACTTTCAGATAACAAAGTTCACGTAGACAGCCCACTGGAAATACACTTTAATGCAGTGGCCCTCAAAGTTTTAACGCTTCACGGTCAAATTTTCGTCAATCTGCATATCCCTTTTCAACAAGGTTTAATAACAACAAATTGTAAGAAATAAAACATAACTGGTAAAGAAATATTCACTATAGTGAGAGAAAAGGTCAGTGCAATGGCTGCATCACATTCATCAGCATCAAATCGCCAACCTTCATCATGTGGGTACAATGTTACTAGATTGCCAAAACGAATGCACTGATGGAATGTTTAATACACAATTGAATACCCTCAACATTTAATCTCATTACCCCCTGGGATTGAGACTAACTTTAAGAACCCCTGCATTAGTGTAACCACCATATTGGATGACAGGGGAGGAAAACGTCGGCAAATAAGAAAAAACGTCGGCAAGTAACTCAGAGCAGCAACAGAGGCGTCAGCAACAAAATAATCTATGATGTTACTGGCACACGTGAAACGCACACTCATTGCGCAGTAAAAGCAATACATTCAAGACAGGAATGTAAACATCATCTTAACTGCTTTGTTTCACGTGGTAAAAGAACAATGACGGCAAATAAGCTTCTCTCATCACAGCAAAGGCAACGCTTCCTCCCCTCCCCGAGTATCCCCTGTACAGCGCAAAGCACGCTAACGCTTGACCTGGTGAAAAAACTTTTGCTTTTTGGTCTCAAAGAAGCACTTCCTGTGCGTCGCGTCAATACTGACGTTGCCAAGCGGAACGAGCTGATGATGGATTGACGGAAGTTGAAAAGCGAACGTACGCACCATATGTGGCCTCGCCAAGTCACGTGACCCTGCACTCACCTGCTTCAGATATTTTGCCGTGGTAGCGTACACATGCTGCTGGGCAAACTCCATGTACTTTTCGCGTAGCAGCAACGCGTCCATGAGATGATCTGAGGCTTCTTCCAGGTCGTTTACTGGAACCTGCGGAACCAAAGGTGATCGTGATGTGTGTGCTGGTAGAATACAACATCTCAAGCCTTCGCAGGAGTTTGCTATGGCAAAGGAAATGATGGTATCTCCAGCACCCATTCAAAAAGCGAACACAGCGTATCTTTTTGAATTAACACATCACTAAATAAAAAGCCACTAAGACTTAAGATCTGCTTCCAACTATCAAAAGAAACTAGTGAGCCTCAAAGCAGTGCTGAGCAATGCGCCATAAAGGAAAACAAAACGTATGCTCATGCGTTGACCTTCGACAAACAAATCTTACAACGAAACTAAAACTTTTTTAAAAATGTGAAGCGAAACACTCGCTGCCGAGCGCGGAGCACTCACCCCCGCAATCTCGTCCCCGCTAATCTCGATGCGATGAAAGTCGGCGTCCACCATTCCTCCGCCGAGCCCGTCCAGATTCGTGGCGACGCTTTCGTCAGCAAGGCGTTTCCTGGGTAATAACCATGACGTCAGCGATTGGTCCGAAGCAGCAGAGCGCGTTTGAAGCAATGCAGGAAGTTTTAACAGTGCTGCACTCAGGCTACTGGTCGACGTCTGCCTCACGCAGAACGATCACGGATATTCAAATCAGGCGAAGAAGTCGGGTATTCAAAATATTAAAAATGCATTCAGCAGGCGTGTGTGACAACCTGTCAGTGGGTTGAATTTTTACGAAGCTCCTCACCACACGATATTGAAGTTGAAAACTTAAATTTGACGAAGTTCAGCAGTTGGGCCCGCAACTATTTGCTTGAAGGACCGTTTCACTATCGCCCTACATTGCCTCCTGCAGCAGAAGTGCTGTTTGAAGAAGAGTTTGTGTGAAACGGTACACGCTGGGAATACTTTTTCATCTTTGCATCTTGTGATTTCCTATTCTCTGACCAAATTAGAGCAGTACTGGTGATAGTGATCAAACATAGATCATACAGAGTAGAGGAAAAGCCGCTTTTCCAGACCAAATCTACAAAACAAACCCTCTCGGCGAGAGATCTTCCCGACACAAACCTGTGTTAGAACACTACTATTTGCTAAGAACACTCAAAAGCAAATAAATTCAGGAAGTCTGGTTGGATCAAACGCCGAGATGTGCAAGCGAATGTCAAGACCAAAGCATTCACGCATGTCAACCACGCAGCAGTGATTGATTGGTTGGTTGGTACGTCATGGTTGGTCAGGCACACGGTTAATAAACGAGCTACAAGCAATGACACTACATGCTTCAAATTGCACGCTAGCAAAGCTAGATGTGATTCGGTAACAAGTGGTATAAAGCAAGCGTGAAGCAAAATGAGATCCAAGAAACCGTCATCGCATACGCGTGTAAAATGAAGTGAGGCGCTTCATTCAGCTTTGAAGATGACCTCGGAAAAACTTGGGCATTGAAGCCTGTACAAGCTATTTTGTAGAGTTTTGCTAACCAGCTGCAGCAAACTGTTCCAAATTTTGGCGGGGGGGGTTAAAAAAGTTTTGGTTTTAATAATAAAGTTTTGCCACAAACGTCGAATTTGTGATCTGTTAAACGGAAAAACAGCGCGAATGTGGGGTTTAAACCCTTTTCATTCGCCCTTTTTCGGATTAGGTGGTGTTGTTTTCGGTATTGGACAAACGAAGGGTCACCTCATCCCTAGAGTGCCAACTGAAAACGCCTCATGGAATCGTGCTTTAGAGAAAATGCGTTCAACGTGACGGTATCTCGCAGTGACCGAACACAGGTGACCTTGGCTACCCATCGGGTCGTTATGCAGGTCATATCGATTACGATCTCATTTTGAAGCACGCTTAATCATTTGCACTACGACTACCTCGTAAAGAACGGCTGCCACAAGGACCTGTAAAAGAAGGAGTTTATTTGTTGTCATATGTTACTCAGTTCTTTCCTTTTTCGAAATCGCTTACGACANCATGATGGCGAGGCAAAAAGAGACGTTAATTGCGCTTTNAATAGACTATGTCACGTAACGGAAAAGCNAACAGGCGACTTTTACGAAACACGTGGCTAGTATCAAGCGCAGCAATAACATCATCGCTTGGCATCTTACGTCAACGGNACGCCGTCCATCAACATTTAACCCGCGTGNTAACTGCACAGAAATGAAAACGCCCCATAACCAGGAAACGGGGCTTAAAACCTAGAAAACAAGTAAATGAGTCCACGCAACAGGACTTCACACGAGTTTTGTGCAGAACTGACAAACTATTTTTGGGCGCTTAGCCGTGAAACGCTACGTCCTTCCGGCAGAATGTCTGCTTGAAATATCACGCACGCGAATCTTCGCACAAGATTTGAAAACGCGCACCGTTTCTACTTACTGTTTCAGCTGAGGCATTGGGAGCATGTGCTGACTGGTCAGATAAGGTTTGTGGGGTTGCAGCGGGCAAACTTCGCCGACGGTCACTGTCAGAAAATTGGACCCGTTTTCTTTGGCCGCTCCATTGACGCGTGCAGCAGGCGCCTCGTCGCTTTCCTTTGCGGCCATTTTGCCCAGGTTCTGTCGCACCTTCTTCCAGTGCCTCGCGCTGGCACTGCTGTTGTTGTTGTTTTTCGACGCGATTGGTTCAGGCACGGTCACGTGATTGTGGTGATGGTGACGATCGCAGGGCGAACAGCAGAAGCGTCCAAACGAGCAGTGCAAGCGACGACGGCGGCACAACAAAGCAGCAGGTGTGTTGTGTTAAAAGTCGATGTTAATGACACACGGCCAGAACACACCAAGCAGGAAAAAACACGCATGAAAATGATTGAACTTGGCGGCATAATCATTTGCACACTTTGGGGGGCTATCGTGGGCGGCTTTAAGGCTAGTCTACACTGAGGAGTTGCCAGGAGTAGCCGCTCACGATTCTTTCTTTGTTTTTATTGCGCGCAGGAGTTGCCGAGCCGTGCACGAGCGCAGAATTACCCGACGCAACAAAACAAAGAATCGTGCGCGGCTACTCCTGGCAACTCCTCAAGTGTAGATTGGCCTTTACTGACGCAACAGCTTGCAATGCAAGGGCGGTAGTAAACATGAAAATATGCTGGGTGAAGAACAGACGTGGGAACTGGTTCCAATATTATCCAAGGTAACTCATAGCTGAAGCAGTCTTGAACACACCGAACAGTTTTAACTTACCTACAGATATCAGTAAAAAGGACACGTTAATATAGCAGCTGCTATATTAGCCAGTAACTTTAACGTTTTAAACAAACGGGACTCCAAACATTAAGACAAATTCTCTAAAAGAAAGATCTGTTCAGGTCTTATTTTGTAAGCATGTTTACCATAGACACAACATATCACGTAATGGCCTTAATATCATTGGATTTCTAGCAACTTAGCGCCACTTTCTGGGTGAATATCCTAGCCACAGTCAAAGACAAACAACATCAGTTAAATGAGAAACTACACACGCACACACAAACACACATCCCACAGCATTACAACAGTCTCAGATAAAATCAAATCNACTCGATTATGATTGAAAAATCGTCGCACTACCTGCTTGTTAGTGTTTAAGGAGGATCACGTTAGTGAAAACGCGTGTATGGCGACGCGTTTTGCAGCGAATGTTTCGCGTGTGCCAAATGGCAGATTGAAACGGTGAAAAATGCTGCTGAAAACTCAGGAAGTCCAGATTTATACTATTAAGTATGGCAAGACCCGATGGCGATTTGCATACATCTTACGAGCGCTGCTGAACAACTGAGTTGGCTTACGTATTCAGTCAGTTGCCTACCCAGCCCAAAACTTTGAGAGAGGACCAAATATTTTGACTTTAATCGAGCGACAGTATTTGGCTTGGGACACCACCTCTAAGAGCACAAAACGACAAGCTATTCTAGAAATTTGTGGGGGCATGACCCATTTGTCCTCTCTGAATACGCCTATGGTAGCAGTGGTAGGCGTGCTATTAAGTAGATTGTGAGCCCGGAAATATGCCCCATGAAAGATGGTTACGTCTTAGCATTAACTTTCTATCTCCAACAAGGAGTAGAGCGAGTGCAGATTGAAACTTACACGTTCAGAGTTAAAAAAAAAACTTCTTTGCACTCGACTCACGAGGCATACGAACAATAACCGAATACATGACAACAGCTCTACAGTGTATACCGTTGCCGACACATGTCGCAAGATGCACGGCCGAGATGAGTTCCCCTGATAGAGGCGCGATGTGAAAAAAAAATCACTCTCGAAGTGCGTGTTTTCTTGAGGAAAACCATAAGCAAGCAAGTGGAAAGACATGCCGTGATATGATAGCTGCCCAGTTCTCAGGCTTATCGCTTCTCTGCGATGAAAAAATGCTTTCTGCACAGTCGGAGCAACATTAGCAATGCAATAACGGGATGCTTCATCGGAAACTCGGCTTTGGGACAGCTCGGAATGAAGTAAGAAAACCGGCGGTGCACAGCAACTCACGTTTCGAAATCTTGGCTGATTTGTCGGTCCACGAGGTGTCGCTTCTCTTCCTCACGAACAATCGGAATTTCGTCGGTGAGCTCGCAACTCGCGGTCAGGTCCCCGCACCCCGCGATGTCTTCCGAAAAGAGTTGCTGCACGAATAAGCCACTTATCATCGAAAGCGCGAAATACAAGCGATGCGACAAGCAGGTTTTTTTTGCAGTGCGACACATTTGTTTATCCACAATTGGCGGCAGGCCGAAGCTTAGACGATGCTTTTTGTTGGGGGCGGTTGAGGTGAACGCTCATTGTCCATGTCGCTTTCGGTGATTCACTCAGTGGCTGTGGATCGAACACCCAACCTTTCAATTGAGAGTCGGACGCTCCCGGAAGGTTACAACTGTTTGGGGGCACTATAACTGTTCATTACCAGTTTTAGTCGTCAAAAAAAACTTCGACAGTAATGAGGGGCAAAAACGTCCCCGACCCAGTTTCATTGACTTCGTTCGGTTTTGCATTGTTTCTAATTCAACTTACAATGTGTTAAAGTTTCTGTTTCGAATATTCATTTTGGGGAAGGGTATGAGTTGTAGTTTATGTATTGCATAATTAAACACGTTTGAAATCGGTTTCCCTCTGTTCCGACTTAACGTACCACCGAGAAAACACGAACACGTTGCTAATAGGGTGTGCCTTTCGAGAGGCTGAGAGATCAATCATGCAAAGTTCGCAGTTGGGTCATTCTTCGGTGATTTACCGATTGTTTTTTGAAAGAACCAAAAAAGTAAAAAAATTCATGAAAACGAAAGATGACAGAAAGTTCATGCAATTTCGGACAACTGACCGAAATGTTTCAGCGAAAAAGGTACCCATACCTAGGTTCGCAGTCTCGCAACTTGGAAAAGAGCGTCAGCCGCTCCGATAAGGGGCGCACTTCAGGCCTCAGAACCTGACGTTTAAAAACCTTCCAACAAAAAAAACAAAACGCTATTCCAACAAGAACACCTGTTCAGGTTGGCACTGACGCACGTTGCGGAAAGGACAAATGTAAACGCTTATTTTCCGGAAGAGTGTTTCTGAAATACAAAGCTTTCGGAATTTTGCAGCTTTTTTCTGAACAAAGTGATCGATGAAAGACCTGGGCAGCTAAGAACATCATAATTTCAAACCGAGTGTATTCACTGCCGCACTACACACATACCGTCACTACAGCGTTGACAGAACTACCTCAGCGCAATCGTTATCAAGTAAGTACACAAACGACTCCATAAAACGTATAACGGGTTGCAGGCGCGAATCACCATAGACATAGCAGTTTGACAAGAAATTAGTTGTTACTTTCAGCCGGCATCGCTCAAATCACAACATACCTCGGCGATCTTGGCGAAACCGGCCATATCGTACGTCTTGCTTTTCTTTCCACGCAAGGAGGTCCTGTGTAAAAATAACCTTTAGAGAAAAGCAGCCGCGCAAATGTGTATAAAGGGTGTCGATCAGAAAAAAATGTAACAGAATCATACCGCGAGAAACTAGGAAAGGGCTTGTCGCTGAAGCTTCCCGTGCTCGAGTTGTCTTTCACTGACCCTACATCGGCCTGCGACCCTGCAGAACAGAAA
>JGI24159J19872_10004448_pt1 | contig 17870 bp, 8 predicted proteins | sample Ectturendosymbi4_FD_19872 | JGI IMG/M metagenome (IMG submission 19872) | reverse complement strand
GGCTGCAAATTTTTAGGATTCGATTGGGCAAATTGTCAAAGCCTTTGCATTTATTTGGATGTAGACTACTTAAAACACGAAATACTTGAAATGGATCAAAGCTTGGAGGGAGCAATCGATGATCAGTAAGAAAGTGTAAAGGTGGCAATTTATTTATGTCATAAGCAGGAGAATTAGAAATTGAAGCAAAATATTCATTGAAAAGATTGCACTTCACAAGTGGAATTACTTAAAGTTAGATAAAATAAAATTTTACAGCAAGACGCTTGTTNNAAAATTGGATATATGTTATAAAGTCAGTCATAGTGCAAACATTGCCGCATGGTTAAGGTGTTGCAGAGAAACCTTCAACATTGGCAAGAGACGGCAATAAATTCGGATGATTGGATTAGTATGTAGAAATATTAATCAGAGTCGCTAACGTAAAAAATAGCAACTCATGAACTGGGGGCACTGACTTTAAACTGTTTTCTGTTGTAGTTTTCTGTGTGTTTGCATTTCTAAATCAAAATACCGCTGGTTCAGTTCCTTGGTGGATTCAATTCGTACTTGTAAGTATTTACAAGATAAAACAAAGACTGTAGAGACAGACCTCACCTGGGGAGTACATATAAAACAAAAAGATTATGAGGTAAGTCCCACCTGGTACTGGCCCAAATCGAGCGAATATATTCGCCATCCTCCTTAAAACCGATTGCACTTGATCTTCGGTTACTATAGCTGCGGATTGTCTGCAAGCGCACAAAACATCAATGAAATAACTGCTTCACAGTTTGTGGTTGCGACCTCCCAAGTGCCAGTATTTACACAGACTTGACTGCTTCAAACTAAGCACTGTGAAAACGTTAGGTGTATGTGCATCGGAAAAATCTAAGTCGTTTTTTCGAAAAACAAGTAAAAAAATAATATTTCTGATTTTTGCCATGCAAAGGTTTGTTAATCTTTTGAGCCGTTGTCGAACTGCCGTTCAAAATGTTTTCATATTTTGTTAGATAGCTGTGCAAGATTTGTATAGGCAAGTGCATAAACATAAATCTTATAATTTTATTTTTTCTTAAGTTGGGTCTGTTTCGATTTTATCTTAAAAATTCCTTGTTGACGTTGGGACAAAATGTTTGTCAAGTGGTCCAAGCATATGATTGAGCAAAACGTTTTGGATCAGGTTGTTTTCATCCAAATGGCACACTTTCTTTTACTCACTATATAAAAATTTGCCCATTAATTCCCCAAGTACAACAACCAGCAATTCTGGTTGTATAACAACCAGCAGCAATCCAAAGCGTAATCGAATTTTATGAGACGACACAAAACCTCTTCAAGCATTCAAATGTCATTCATTGAATTTCAGAACGCTGAGCGAGTGAAGCTCGATTTTCCATAAATATCCTAGGAAACCCGTTGTTTGAAACTGCTGTAGTTTCAGACCACGCTCGCCTGCTAGACTGGCTTCTTATTGCGTACAAGTTATACAAAACGTCAGTTCTGAATCATNACAGAATGTATAGTTTCAGCGCATTTGTATTTGCCCGGGCCTTTGGCATGTGCCTGACCTATATGTGAGTTGCAAATGAAGTGAACGAATGTGCGTAAAGCATTCAGCCAAGCGTTAACGCGTTTGCAAATTTCCCGTGCGATGATCTCGAACGATCTCTAAAAATTGTCTGTACCTCTTTCTTCGGCGAACTGTGTCACACAGCGTGTGTTTATCATTCAGTGTATTCAGTGAACTTCATGTCTGAATAAACTAAAATAACCCGTCCTTGGAAACCTTGTTTTCTCTGACCTAGTGTGCCTTCTTGACCCCCAAAGTGGCCTGATAGTCCACAAATGTTGTTGACCCTTGTTACATCATTTTTGACCCAAATGCACGAAAGCTGGACAAATGGCTTTATTTTAAGATCCGTGTTTTTTTTTAAGTACAAGCAGGGCTAAACGAGTGCTGTTACTCACTGTGCAAAATTCAATCAAAGTTTACAAATAAAATAAATGTTTAAGAACTTGGTAATTAAAAGCAGCACTTTTATATTTTTGCTGCCTTTGACCAAGCCTCTCAACAACTGCATATACCACCGAGGAGTACCCTGCGACGAGTTGCGGACATTGCGCAAAACAAATGTCTTGCCACTTATTTAAGGTATTACCTCGAAAGAAGCGTGTATCCCATGAGCACATTTTGCGGATTTCCTGCGATGCTCACAGCATTGTCGAGGTTGTCAGTTGCTGAGCTCCAGGTACTCCTGGTTAAGTGATCCGGTGCGGTGGAGTTCCAGTTCTAATTTGAAATTTAAAAGCAGGATTGAGTTTTCAGTATAAAAGAGGGCGAATAACTTCGCTTCTTCTGCTCTTGAGTGATAGAAAGGATTACACAATTTGCACACACATTAATTCCATGGATATGTGAAGGGGGGTCATGGGAGTGTCTTGGCCCACTCTTAATTTTGAAACTTGATATTTTCCTATTCATTCTTCATTCGAAAAGTGTTTTTGGCTTAGTTTTAAGTTGGCAAAATGAAATTTCACCACTGTTGGCACTTCTGGAAAAAATCCTTTCGACGCCCATGATTAATTAATATTTTCACTGGCACTGAAAACAGCAATATAACTTGTAAGACATTCGCTACTTGGGTTTTCAAGGTGTTTTCCATAGAATAGCTGTGTTGAACAGGTTTTTATAGTAATGAAAAGGGAAGTAAGTGCAGATAAATGTTACAATGCGCACTAAATAGGAGAGAAAATCCTACAAAAACTTCCTGCAGTAATGCTTTCTCTTTTCATTTTTATGTTCATCTTTTGTTCTAGTGCATACGCTAGCCCTCAACCAGGGGTTCGCAAACGTTCTTTAGAGGTCCGTAGAAAACTGAAATTTAGTACAACATAGCAAATTATTTTTTTGTGCCGTATATCAATATTCGCACTTTTTCCTGGCCAGACATTTTATTTCATAGAATTGTTACGCGAGAACCGCTGCAATGTATCAGTACGTTCATTGTCACGTCATTATTTGATAAATATATTTTTATAGCTTCACAAGCACAAATTTAGCGGTTCATGGATGAGATCCTGAAAAGCTTGCAGAACAAGTTACTTTTCATCTAATAGTGTTTTTTTTTTCAATTTCAATGACAGTTCAGTCTTTACAAGCTAACAGCTTGCCAGGGGAGGATGACAGGTGCCTTCACGTGGCCTTCCCCGTTGCCGCACTTCTTGAAATGCTTACTAAACCTGTCGCTACGAGAACATCCATTGCTACCCGTGCTGGATGCGTTCGGCGCGCACTGGGTACGCCTTTTACAAGGCGCGGCAGCTTCCCTGCTGCCGAAGATGACCGGAGACCCAATATTCTGCAGCTGAACACCAAGGGGCTCACCGCAAACATGATCAGCGTTATCGAGCAGCTAGCCTACAAGAAGAAGCCATTCATCATCGTCCTACAGGAGATCCACTGCACAACTGCAGACAAGCTAGCGATCCCAACCAGGGCCGGCCCTAGCAGGTGTGGGGCCCAATGCAAGACCTAGGCGCGGGGCCCCTCTGAGCAGCGGTGTTATTACGTCATCGTGCCAAGTCAACCGTGCTTATGACCTTTTTCTTGAAGTTTTTTAACATAATAACTATTGAATATCACAAAAAATGGCAGAATGTTGGAGTTGATCTGTACGTACGCTACATGATAAAACAACCGTTTCTTTTATGGGGAGTGGGGATACCTCACGTGCCCCCATTTGGGGTCACGTTTATGACTAATTGCATACTGCTGTGGTGGTCATTAGACAGTGTACTGCTGCCACTCGTACTCAAGCCGAAAGTTGTAAAGGAAGCTCTGCAATGGAGCGGCGAGCGCAACTGCAAAGTTACGTCAACCAAACTGAACTGACAAGCGAATTGAAATTACAATGCGATTACTTCGCTCATGTTGAACAACACTTTCGTTTGAAGAAGAACTGACTTGGAGAAACTGTTAAAACATGAACTGATTGCTTATCTCGCTTTCGGTAACCACAATCCCAGACGCGTTCTTGCATAAATGTAACGTCTGCACATGATCAACTATCCGCTTTGTGACTCAATGCACGAAAAACCAGACTTCTCAAGAGAGCAACCTATGCATCCGCCCAAAGTTCCCCCAAAGCCCAAGTTTATAGAACAGGGGTTACCAACCTTTCTCTGATCGTGTAGCCTAGCCCTTTAGCATTTCGGTAGATGAGCATGTCCCCCTAAGATTTCTTATGACAAAAGGCTGAGTAAAATACCAAAAACGTACTGAATTATTAATAGAACGTTTAGAATGTTGGAATTATAAAGGTAGAATCCGTTTTTATGTTTCAAAGTTAATTTGTTGCAAATGTACAAAAATGCACCCCTTCAGATAGGCAAATGTACCCCTAGGGGTACAAGTAACCCAGATTGGAAAACTCTGTTATGGAACTTACTCATTCTTCATTATGCATAGACTTGGAATGCAAACTGTTTTTTATGAATTAGAAGTGCAAAGATAATTCAGCTACCATGTCACAGTTGTAGAAACATATACCAAACGCAATATATAATGCGCATGGTTGATTGATGAAATAGAAGCATATAGCCGCCAAATTTATTGATAAACAGGAACGAGCATGCCGGATGACATTCACAATTTTTGCCTTGCCTCGTTAAGCTGCAGAGCTTAACTTTTAAGTATCCTTCACGTTTATGAACCTGCATGGACTTTGAAGTGGTGGTTTTTCTACCTACAGATTTACGCTTGCAATTAGGGAAATCACAATAAAAGTTTGGTGGGGTGGCAAATGATAAAAGTACTTGCACGAGCGACAAATAACGCCGAACAATTATGTGGACAAAGTAAAGGAGGCGCATTTAAGCGCGAACACTTCTCAAATTTTTTCGCTGGTTTGCATGAGATTTTTGGCTTCCACAGGACCAACCTCTTATCTTTTGTCGTTTGTTTCAATGTGGTAGAATTATTTTATTTTGACAAAATATTAAAACAACTAGTCTGTGCCAAAATCTTCCATGAAGCAAAACTGCAAGCCTTTGCTAAAATGCAGATGACCCACAACCAACCAAACACTTTCCAAAACAGAAGATTCTTTCGAGAACTGAATAACTTTACCTTAGCAGAACAGCCATCAAAAGTATAACGACAGACACTCGTCTTGGCCGGTCCATTGCCAGTTGAATCACTACACAACTTGTCTGCAGTAGCTGTAGGTTTACTTCAGTCTCAACTGGCACGAGTAACAATCAAATTCTATCCAGGTTCTATTTGAATAAGAGCTGATGATGCCTACATCGTAGGCGAAATATATACTCTATAAGATCTTAAAGTGTCTGATGCTTTGCTGAGAAAGCATTCTTTCCATGAAGAGTGCGACGTAGTGGAGTGTAGATATAACGCTCGTTTGATAATATAATTAGAGGAAATTCATCGCTCATTCAAACGAGATAATTATTTACTAACAATGAGATTTATAAGTCTTGATACATATCTCCTGCGCAAGGAGTATCTGGCAAAAATAAACAACCTGCCCAACCCCCATGGCGTGGGCCCCCCTGAGGCACGGGGCCCAATGCAACTGCATCGGTTGCATCGGCTTAAGGCCGGCCCTGATCCAAACGTCTCACTAGCTGGGTCGGTCCTGAGCAGGAAGCACGGCCTTACCACGCTTGTTCACGAGCGTTTGGAATGAACACTGGTTGATAGCAATCAGAGACCGACTGAGTGTTTGTGCAATTAGAGACTGAGTGGCGGTGCATATACCTCGCAGGATATAAGACCTTTAACGTCTACAAAGCTTCTTCCTCGCGACTCACACCTACGGCCATCCCGACTTTTCCACACCCTAGTCTGTATGTTGGAGACTTCAACTGCCAGCATGCCAACAAGGTCTACAGCAAAACATCTCCTGAATGCGAGAGCCTGGATTCCTGGGCAACAGCCAACAGCATCGGGCTGCTGCACGATCCAAAGTGAGTAGCCAGTTTTTCCTATTGCCAATGGAACGTCGGCACCAACCCGGACCTGGCCTTCGCGAGTGTTGGCCAGGACAGCCGTCTGCCTGACAGACGTATTCTGGGAAAGTTCCCGCGGTCACAACATTGGTCCTCCCTAATAATGCCACCGAAGCTCACAGTTCCTGCCTACAGCGATGGGGACACAAGACTGGGAGCTGCGAGTCCACCAGGCCAATCAAGAAGGAGCTGTCCAACCTATGGAAAGTCCCAACACCTGAGGGAAACAATATCACTGGCCGCTTCACGCCAGAGGAGCTTGCTGCCGCCCTTAAACACCTGGAGCCAGGAAAATCTTGTGGTCTGGATTCTACCTTCCCGGAGTTTATACGCAACGCCGGGTTGTCTCCCAAATCTTGGCTTTGCGATTTCCTCACTTTTCCTCACCCAGGATATGGAGAAGAGCACTAATAGTTGCGATTCCAAAGCCGGAAAAGCCTTTGGGGACCTAAAGATCTTTTGCCCTATATCCCCGCTATGTGTCCACTGCACAATATTCGAGAGACTCATCTACGCTCGTGTCGAGCCAATAATCGACCCATTACTCCCGCAGGGACAAGCGGGTTTTCGACGCGGGCGGTCGACCGCAGCTCAGGTCACCCTAGTGACACAAGACATCGAGGATATCTTTTCGGCTAAGAAAAAGGCCAGAGCTGTGCTTGTCTTGGAAGTGAACATACAGTTTTGTTTTTCCACACAGAAGTCCGCTGGCTTTCACGTGGAACAGTTTTAACCGACCTATTCAATTTGCGAAAACAAATCAAAGTCTTTGTGGAGGAACGTCACGGTGATCTTCTTGAAGAGTTGGAATCGCAACAATTCAAACAAAGCTTAGCGTAATTGATTGGCATATACACTTGAATGAATGATCTGAATTCATCACTTCAAGGCAAAAATATAAGCATATTGAATTTCTTGAAAAGCTAAATACGTTCAACGGTAAGCTATCTCTGTGGTGTCAGCGAGTGAATAGAAGGAAATACTATTCGAATTTCCCATCACTTCAAGAAATAATCGATGACACTGATTCTTCGTGTTTGATTCCCAGTTTTTGTGAAGTTGTGGCTCATGTGGAAGTGTTGTCGACGCCATTTAATATATATTTTTGACGCAGAGAATATGGAAATCTCTGAAGAATGGATTATAAATCCACTCTTGATGGAGATCTAAAAGATCTTATAGAACTGCGTTCAAATAGTGCTCTTGAAATGAAGTTTTAAAGTAAATCTTTGGAAGAGTATTAATAACTATGGCTATATTTCCAAGACTTTGTGAACCTGCACCAGCAGTGCTCATTCCATATGCGGCTACATAACTGTGCGAATCAGGATTTTAGCACTCTTTGTCAATTAAAGTAAGGCGAAATCTAGAAATCGCTTGAATGCACAGGCAGACACGTGTGTTGCTATGAGCAACATAGTTCCACGTTTTGAAAAACTCATAAGCAAGAAACAGGAACAAGAGTCATTGAACGAAAATACATTAGCAAACTATTGGAAGTCAGCCTTTAGATCTTATTGTTTTGTATATANTACAAGCAAGTGATTTGTTTTGCAGAGTATGTTCAGATGTGAGTCTGTGTCATTCTATCCTGTCCATATANTTGATTTTCTTCATACAATTAAAAAATTTAAATTCGTTTCTAAACATTTGCAAGCTATCTCTTGATTATAAAACTGTAGCTGATGCGAGGTCATAACATTTTTAGGGATTAAGGAATAGGAAAACTTGGGGAGCCCTGGTTTAGAGCTACTTATGAAGGATTTTTGAGCTGAAGAGAGATAAATATTTTCGGCTTGTTCCATGCACATCTGATACAGCGCATAATTCTGTGTTTATGACTTTATCAGTGGTCAAAACACATTTAGGAATATTCAAAAAAACGCTGGCAAAACGGTGGGGGTCCGCAATTGTTTTAGGGGAAGTAAAAGGGGCTTGTCATGTAAAAAAACTTTGAGGAACCGCTGATTTGATGCATGTGTTTCATAATTTTGGTTCGTAGTTAGTTATCGCAACAATCGTGCAACTTACCCGTTCACTGGCACAGAAGAAATACACTTCACATATCGATGGGTCGCCTGCGTCGTAGACGTTGTAAGAATCGTAATGACAAGTAAGGTCGCTTGTGGTGATGGTACCTTTGTACGAACGTGACCTTCCGNTCGAGTCAGCTCCAGTTCCAGATTGAACCTGAGAGTATAACAATTCAAGCTTCTCACGAACAGAAATGTTTGCTNTTTTAAAGTGTTTATGAAATGCTTTTATGTTTTGTCTTTAAAGGTCATTGAACGGTAATTTTTCAAACATTTTACTCTCCAATTAACCCATGGTAAAAAAGTTCAATATCAGTTTACGATCTTCGATTTTTCAGTTTTTTCCCATTGCATCAAAGCGCCTCTGCCAAAATGTTGCCTTTGCCACTATTAGTAGAGTCTGATCAGATCCAGGTTTTCTAAACTAAGATGTTCTTTTTTGCTTTCAAGTTTTTCAAATAGCATAAACACCATGTGGCANCTGAAGAGTGCGTAGCTATATCTTTTCAATTGCCTATCTGATGCACTTCATATCGCATATCTTAGTTTAATGGGATTTNTTTTCATAAAAATATCCCAAATAACTAAATTTGCACAGAAGTGAAAGCATATATACAGGGTTCATAATACGGAGCTCTTACTCTTGCAACAATGTTTCTTCATTTTTGTACGTTCTGCTATGCTTTTTCAGCAACAGTTGAAATGACAAAAATAAAAGCGTTTTTTGTCAGATGTTGAAAACAGTTCATGATTATAATGTTTGTAAAACAAAACCCGCCTTTAACGCTTGTGAAACAAGAGTACATGTATAAAAAAAAGACCAACAAAAAGCACAAGTGATTTATTTTCAAGATTCTTTTGTTATACCGCAACACTTGAAAGGATAATCTCCAAATGTTTTTATTCTTAAATGGACCATGGGTGAAACCAGGTGTCTTGTGTGCCTTGTTTGCAAAGAGTTACACCAAGAATTTTGGTAACTTACTCGTATTCCAAAGCTTTCCACCGCGCCGCCTGCGTTATCAATCCACATAAGCATTGTAAAGGGATGCGTTTTTACAGTAAGAACTTGAATTCCTGAGGTCAGATCACTGTTTGTAAAGATACGAAATATGGATAAGGACTTAAAGGATAAAAATATTGCAAATAGATTAACCACAAAATAATAAAGCATCAGCATATATCACAAAAAGCTGTCTTTTGTTTTCTCTTTCAATCGAACCTTAATCTGATACATATCGCATATTTTGTAGCGTACAAACAACAAAAAAAGTTTGTTTGTCAATTTTCAGTAGTTTTTCGCCTCTCAAAATGTACAGAAGGACTTTTGATCACACAGGGTAATACAATGTATGTTTGCCAAGTTCAGTTTAAAAAAGTTTTCGGTTTTTGTTTTTAAAAGCCAACTAAAAGTAGTTTTTTTTTCATATCAATCCGGCTCAATACTGTGAAGAATTTTAGAGTCCAGTTACCTGTATGCTTTTCCGTAGACAATTTGTTTGTAACTTTCTTCACCAACCTTGTAATACACCTGAAAACCAACGTTGGTTACTTGATTTCGTTTCTTCGTGGTAACTTTTAGTATCAGATAATCTGTGCATATTGAGGACCTAGGGGAAACTGGTAGTTTTCAATTGCAAATTAAAGAAATTAAATGTTATCTGTACAAACGCACACCGAGAGATGTGTTTGAGCAAACCAAGACACGCAAATCGGAATTTCATTTTGGGTGCTGATAATAACTACTCCGGAAAAACAATCTCTACTCTGGAAAACTAACAATTTAAATGGAAGAAAACCTGTAAAGGTTTTACTGTGGCAAAGCACAGACAAAGTTTATTTGTTCAGGTAATCTGCATGAATCAACAAGGTGCATCAAAACAAGAAAACTTCTTGACTAAACAGACTTTCAAACGCCTACTTACACTTAGGTCTGAGTATATCAAGACTAAGTACCGGAATAGGGGCTAGTAATTTTTTTAAGTGGTTCAAAAGAGCATTTACTGGAAACAACGTGAATAAAATAGATCATTTTGCATTTGACATTGCTTTCATCATTATCAGCCACACGTGTTAACAGAGCTTGATTGCCACGTGCAGTCAACAGAGAGTAATTTAAAGTATCGTGTTTGCCGTGTTAACTGGAGATTTTAGGAGTTACAGACAGGTCGTTTATTATTTCTTAAAATACGATATTGTTTATACAAGAGGATTCGTTTGAATAATCGGGAGAACTGCGTCGTGGTCATCTAAAAAAAGTGATCAGACCCGCTTGGATAATGCAACAAAAGTGTCTTCACCTGGGTGACATCTTACTCAATCCAGCATATATTTTAAGTAACTTGACTTTTTTAAACATAAAATCTTTTCTTGACGATTAGTGAATCAAACACGCTAAACGTGTTTCTCTGCTAAAATCGTGGTTCACTTTCCAACAGGGCTGTGGAGCTGGAGCCAAAGCAATTTTAAATAATTGGACCCGGAGCTGGAGTCTGAAAGTTGGGTTCCGGTTCCACAGCCTTGGTTTATAGGGCAAACGAGTTAAATTATTGCGGGGCGAGCGTGGGTAAAGAAATTTGTTGTGCGGGTAATTGAATGTTGACCCGTTTCATGTGTCAATGGCAAGTGCATCAGCTTAATACGTTCAAAAATGGCAAAACCCGTCTACGCGCTAAAATAACTTGCTAAAATTTATGACAGCAAACCTATTAATGGTTTATGATGTAATAGCGCATTGTTGCTAAATATTCGCTCACTAGTGCCGCATGATAGTCCAAACTTACGGTGTTACACTTGGTGAGTACTGAGAAGTGAAACTTGCTTTGTGTAATCTCGAAGTGGCGAACGGATAAGAAAGGTCTTAACGTCCGGTTGAAGCCAGAAAAGCATTTTCATGAAACGTGTGTTGCAGCGTATCTGTTTTGAGACTGAGCGCCGCTAATGTGAAAAGCATGTTGATTGTGTGATATGAAAACAACAATTAAAGGATTCAGAGTGAGGCAGTTAGGGAAGTAAGCGGCAGCCAAAACTTTGGGGTTGTATACTAGAACGTTTNTAGAGNCCCATGGAGGAAATAACACTAGTTACTAAAATTNAGACAAATTTAGTTAAATCGGAACAGNTTTAGCTAAATAGGAACAGATTTAGTTTGTTAAATCGGAACAGATTTAGTCGTTTTTTNTGCTAAATCTGTCCGTTATAACTTTTTTACGAACGGCGCCCTANACTCTAGCGCAGGGGTGGGCAATTAATTTTGCTCGGGGGCCACTTNCAGAAGGCCGCGTTTAGCGGAGGGCCATACCTTCTTATGGAAGTAGAAGCAAGTCTCCGTTAAGTTATGCTCAGNACTAATATTTACTGTGATAAGTTGGAGCATATTTCAGATTTGAAAATTTTCCTGAAGGCGAGGGCCACTGAAAACGCTGTGGCGGGCTACATTTGGCTCGCGGGATGCTATTTGCCCACCCCTGCTCTAACACATACAGTTTGAGTTTATGATAGATCTTGTTGACAGGTGCGAGGGATTTCGGTTTAATCTCGGTGCAACTTGCGTTTGGCAGGGCGGTTACGTTTTTGTTGGGAAAATGTACTTAGCAAACTGGTTCTACTGTTATTTTGTTTATTTGGGTTAGATAACACGTAACGTGGTTACAATTTTTTTGTAGATTAGTCAGGGTTGTCTTGGTTAGGCTTAGCTAAATCCTCATTTAAGACTGATTAAGGGTCAATTTAAGTAGGCTGAACGGCAGCCTATGTGGGACATGGCATATCATAACTGCATTTGTAGACCAGTTGTGACAGGATTGGACACGTTGCAATCGAAGGGTCCGATCAAGCGTGCAAAGCAGTATGACAGCAAGCACCAATAGAAATCATACTCCGTGGTGGCTCCGCTACTGCTTGTTCGTGCCACGTACATACGAGTTAGGTGCTATTCTTAACGTGTACTTGTACATCCAGTCCGTTGTGCTTCGCGCATGTAACGCCGCGCCAACAGTGTTGCCACTGCTGGTCTTTTTTCACTAGATCCGTTTTTTCTGTTTTATCTGGGGTTCTGGGGTTTTTATTGAAAATCTGGGTTTTTTTGAGTCTGGTCAAATTTTGGAAATGTATGTTGTATTACTGTATTTTCCATTCAAGAATACAGTAGTTTCACAGGCGTAATGTGCAGAGTCAGTAGCCAGTACAGTTGAGTAGGACTAGGCTTGTTTGAAATCTAATGTTTCGCAGATTAAACACTGACTAGACATAGGTCAGCACTCTAATCTATCGCTGATATGTCAAGGGCTGCTTGTGCATGATTTTGTTCTTGGAATGCTTTTTTTGGTTTTGAAGATGCTTTGGTTGAGAATCTGTTCATTGTTTTACAGTCTACAGGCGCATTGTGATTGGTATGAATGTAAAATTATGAATGTTAAATTAGTAGTCGAAAATTGCTATGAGTGCAATGATTAGGATGAAAATAAAACTGTAAGACTTTGAATGTATCATGTACATGTTTCAATTTGTGCATTTAAGTGAAAGTAAAAGAAAACATTGAACGTATTTTAGAAAAGATCGAACTAAATATTTATGTTACTTCATACATTTGACTTGCTGCTAGCCTACTTGAAAATTCTCAGTATGTTCAAAATAGACTTGAACTTGTTAAAAGTTTGATGCAATCACCACATATTACCTTAATTTTTATGTGCAAGAAGCGTATATTTCAAGTTTGGGTTTGACTTTTTTGAACATTTTGTATGTCTGTTGTTTTTATTATTTTCTGTTTTTTTTTCAAGGTAGATTCTTGTTTTTTTGTTCATAACAGAGTGGCAACACTTCGCGCCAACCGAGCGGTTGAAGCAGACAGAAAATATAAGCTTTCAGTATGTTGCACACTTGTGTGCCAGTTAGCTGGGTATTCGGACTACAGCCAACTGGACAATTGCTGGTTGTTCAGGTCGCTGTAGTCCTAGAGCCGTTCGCTAAGGATGGGATGGGCAATGCACATGCCCAAGATGCTTCAGACCAGCAGCTTGTTACTAGCAAAACGGTGAAGTATATTATCACTGTAGGTAAGAGGTGGGCAAAATTGTTCAATGGAAGTGCCACAAGGGGAATAAATAATCTCTCTGCCCTTGTGTTTATTTTGCTTAAACTAGACAGATGATAAATGAACTGTCTCACTGTATGTCTCTGAAACAATGTTAAAGAAATTTTAATCACATTAATTCCATAAATTAATTAACAAACGGTGACATTCTGTTGAATTTGTATAATGCACATTTTGGTAGGTTAGTCAGGAATACGTGTTTTGAATTAGAATATGATGAATACGTGTTGTGGGCCTGGTTGTAGGACTGGTTATACGTCTTGCATATTGCGTAATGTACTCCACGTATCTTTTTCAATTTTATATATCATGNTTAATGGTCATGCCAAAGATCTTGTGCCTTTTAGGACAACTTTTTTCCAGGATTAATGATCTAAACTGCTTTCGNCTGGAGACGTCCCTATTGCTTTTTCAGAAAAGCAAACGTTTGCTACATTCTAACAACCATTTTTGGTGGTATGACACTGCATGAATGCATTAGACACAAACCACGATGCAAAGAGTTTTGTTGATTCCAGTAGAAGCTTCTGTTATTAACAGTGTTATATTACGATGAACATTAAAAAACTTAGAAAAAACTCAGAACGTCTGGTTTATGGCACCACTTTTTTTAATACACTTAGATTTTGTCAACAGCACGATTTCTCAATCGGCAGGCTGTTTGTAATAAACAATATTTTTTGTACAAGGAAATTTGTAGGACGAATATTGGAATTTTGACATCAAAGTCATACTATTTGCATTGTATGTTAGATATACTGAAATTGAAATAAGTGTGTCTTGAATCTGTTTTTGGGTCACACTATCTTGCGAGCGATTCCATGTTAACGGAGGAAAGCATTGTATCGATCAACATTTAAAAGGAATTCGGCAAAAAGAGATTTGAACTTTCTGCTTCACATTGCAAAAAGAGATATCCATGCTGAATATGGAAGTCTGAACTGAAGACCCGTGGTTGGTGGTCTGACCTCATCAAAATGGTCGTTTGGTTCAAGAGTCTCGATAATGCTTTCAAAAGCGTTCGGCAAAGTTGGTTTGTGAGCAGGTTGAAAGCGCTAAAGAAAGTACCTTGTTTCCAGTGTCGAACATGTCGCTTCCTCCGTCGTTGATTTGCGTTTGGGTATCTCCAGTTTGATCATATGCGTAGCGAAAGAATCCAGAAATGTTGTTTGTAAAATTGCTCGAAGTTTCATTAATTGCGTTTGTCATGGCAAAAAGGCCGTTGCTGAATTCACCTATCAAAGTAAACGTTGTCCCACAATGTAAAGGCAAAACAATTGTCTTGGCTTGGTTGTAGCAAAAGCTGAGCAGGTTATAGCTTTTATTTGGGAAAGGCGTAATTGCAATGCTTTATGAGCAGAGATGCGCTCAAAACATTTGCAGGCCCCTGCTGGTGAAACGTAACAACAGAAAAGACTTCCGAATAATGCTGGTAAAACTTGTACAGGCTATAGTTGATATAATGGCAAAAGACATCATTCCATGCAAGAGCCAGTTGCATGCCCCAATGCAATATTTTTATCACATAGATGACTATTGTTGGATTCCTGACACGTGGAACTAAAACACTCTCTATATATATTTCATTTAAAGTCATTTTAGAAGGTTGGTCAGCTTTTCCTTCTGACGACAATGTTTTTTAGGAATTTTTAATGTTAGGTCTTTACGCATTGTGCATTTAAAATATTTTCACTCAAACTCACTGCATAGTTGTTATTCACATAGGCCCACTATATTTTGCAGGTTTTGACTCTTATTATTACAACTGTTAATATGTTTTGCCCAAAAATTTATTTAAGCACGTTGACAAAGTACGAATACGTGTTGAAACCTCAGAAGAAAGCTTAAAAATGTTCTTGCACAAGAGGTATTTTTTCCACTACCTACCTTTGTCAGCTTGTTTTTCAAGTGGGAAGTACTTGGAAAAAAGAACTCGCAAATTCCCACCATACGTTTTGAGGAAGTTATTTTGGGTGTAGTATTGCAGAAATGATCGTTCGTTCCATCTCGACACAGGAACATCGTTTGGCACATGCCAGAGCATGACATTGCTTCCCTAAAAGCAGGATGAAAACAAATCAAGAACGCACATGACTAAAGCGTGTCTGTTTTTCATGTTTCTAAGTAAACTTTACTGTGCTTCATCAAGTTTTAATCGGCAGCATCAAAACCCTGAAGTACCACTGCAAAACTTGTGCATATTTCTGTAACAACAGTAAGCATCTTACAAATGCTCCCATGCTACGCAAATGATCCAATTGAAAAAACAATTTCGCTTTTCCAAAACTCCTTCCTTTTGGTGACATGGGAAGCAAAGGCAAAGATAATGAGAGCCGTTATCATGCATAAGTCCTCATAATAAGGAGGTTCGTGAACGCATTTGCAAAACCTCTTTTAATTTGATACACGACCCGCGAATCAAGCACAAAGACAAAGTAACAAAATACTATCGTTGGACTTATATTGGATTTCATATCTAGCACCGAAACAATGTATTTCGAAAAAAACATCTCAAAACTAGAATTAAAATTGACTAGTTAGCGAAAGGGCAAAACACTTCGCGAACATCTAGTGAAAGCTTTGTTACATAGTTTCTGAAAAAAACTGCTGGCTTATGTAAAATGAAGGAAACAACCTGTGCAGACCGCTAGAATCTAGCGCTTATATCTTGCTACATCGTTTTAAACAAACACCCTTTACGTAAATAGAACTGATACTTCACAGAAAACGTGTTTATGGCGCATCGAAAAGTTGCAAAGGGTTAGAAATGACACGCTGACCTGCAGAAAGAGGGTGCACAACGCGGTATATAAAGTCACAGACGCTTCACTAAACAAGGTAGTATAGCTACTGGCTAGTAGTAAAACAGTTTTCAAGCATTTGCTTTCAGAAACGTTTTATAAATTGATAACGGCTCTGTAAATACTCCGGCGAAGCTTTGCAACCCGTATACCAATCTTGGCAACTGAAAAATCTTCTCTCCTCTTGGCTTATTTTTTGTGGTCGGGATCGATATATTGCCATGGTTGGTCTTTCTTGGCCCACACTTTTGATGACAATTAATAACAACAAATCAGCGGAACAAAGTATTGATAGCTGAGTTGTCTAGCGAACTTCCTACAAGCAAGCTTACGTAGTTCATTGTACTACTTCACAAAAACAGCAGCAGTGTACTAATTACACGGAAATATAACAATTATTCTTTGCTTATAGGTATAAATTTTGTGGCCTAGGCTAGTTCGACATCTGGTTACCTATAGAGATGACGAAGAAACTTACGTGAAAGCAAACATGTTAAACACATGAAAACATTTAGAATGTACAAAGCAGGTGGTTTACTGTTGCAACCTCTCCGGTGGTGTTGCGTTGATTGTGTGATTCACCACGAACGGGATGTGCGCGAAGAACAAAAATATATGCGTGTGGCACGAACAAGCAATAATAGAGTGATCCCGATGGAGTGATCTTGGTGAGTGACCTCTAACAATGCTTGTGAACCTGTTGAACAGTTGCTTGTGCTTGCTAACGGTAACGACGAGGTGATCTCGTCGGGTGATCTCTGTTGTTGCTTGCTGCCACGGTGCGCAGCTCTGCGCACATGCCGCTCGGGATTTCCGATCGCAACACTGCTTTTTAACGTATGCTTATTGCACTAAAAAATGAAGCAATGAAAACACTTACCAACATGTGAATATATGCAGGGCTTTTGTAATCAGCACTTGTGGCTCCATCTACCTGGCCGAATGTAATCGCTGACTCCCAATTTCTAGGCCCTAGTTACAAATATGACAAGTGTGAAGATAACGCCCAATTACGCACGGAAACAATTTTCAACCGGACATTCGGTTTGAGTTTGTTTACCACAACTGTCCCTCACCAGGGCTCTTGAGAAGAAAAAAATGTGCTGGTGTGAGACCTGTTTTGGGCCCCTTATACATTACAACTGATTGAGAGTTTCATTAGTTTTTCAATACTATGACTAGAAAATGATATATTTCCTTTATCATTTTACATTATAACCATTTACCACTGTAATTAGTTAATTACAAAATGTCTTAGGATGATCTCAAAAAATGCACATAACGCAGTTGCTTTCCGAATTTNAAAAATATATAACAAATTTAAAATTAATGGTAGGCAGGCCCGTAACCAGCTTGGGAAACCAGAGGGGGCAAAGAGTTTTCTGAGAGGGGCCCAAATTTGTTAAACTATGTCCAATACTTCTAAACTTTGTCCAACACATTTTTCCAAGGGGGACGAAGTTCCCCTGTTACGGGCCTGATGGTAGGCTATAGCAATTCTCAATTGCGAGCAATTTTAATAATTCTGTAACCCTAATACAGTAGTAGAAGGACAAGAATCTATTAAAAGCTCCTTGTATTTTAACTTCTTGGCTTAATATGAGCATAAAAATATAAAAGCAGTTCATACATGATAATGGAGAAAATTAAACAAATTTTCCATTTGGAATTTCTAGTAAGCCTACTTATATATACTCCAATAGTAGCCAAATACATAAATGTACATCTTAATCACAATTTACCCTTACTGTACTGCGTGTCTAACAGGGCAACTAGAGAGTTTTTTTCCCAAATAAACGCTGTGCATGATAATATTCGTTTCACTATGGAATTAGAACTAATGGCTGCATGTCCTTCCTTGATGTTTGTTGAACTTTGCAAATCTGGTGTTGGTATTCGAACATGTCGAAAGCCCATGCATACAGGTCTGTA
>JGI24159J19872_10004447_pt1 | contig 17873 bp, 11 predicted proteins | sample Ectturendosymbi4_FD_19872 | JGI IMG/M metagenome (IMG submission 19872) | reverse complement strand
CGTGGGCCAAAAAGATTGAGAACCACCGATTTATGACTATCTTGTCATAAGCGAAACACACACCACCTCAAATAAACCAAAAGAAACAATTAGACAAACAGACAATGAGAAATACGATTCTAACACAAATCCCTGCACCGTCTACGTTAGAATTTCATATCAACATCAACCCAGTGTAATTAAACATACATTGATGACTGTCAAATTCATCAACGAAGCCATCTAAATCTATTTTTCAGCCCGTACCCTTTCAATTGAAAGTAGAGCATTGCTACTCAATTTTTCACTGGTCATGGAATTTCTGAGAAATGTTTTCACTAATTTCATTTTTGAAAACAATTCTCTCGCATGAAGCATTGGTGACTGGAAGAGTTACAGCTATTAGTAACAACTTGTATAAACAACCAAACGCACCATTGTATGGAGCTATAAACGAAATAAATTGTTCGCGCGATGTAGGCAGCTGCGACTTTTTCCGAAGCAACTTCTTTGCCAGAAGTGTTTTTAAATCATTTTCACTAATGGAATATGCATTTGCGAATTTTTCAAGTGTTCTTCTGATAGAAATTTTTGACCTTGGGGTCAAAGAGCTGAAATGCCGGAAAGAATTGCTCCAGAACCATTACAAAATGTCATTACAAAGTTCTATGAGGTTGCAGGACGTGTGTAGGTAGACTTAAAACCGACGTCACGAACAGTTGCGTAAGATGCTTCGAAGTCATACGAGACACAAGGTAGCAGAACACACGCCAGGATAAATTCGGATAAATTAACTTCCACCAATTCTAAACAATCTGCTGGCAGTAGTATAATCCAGTTCTACTTCACATTGAAATGCACGATAGATCAAATCTTCCTATTTATAACGACTGTTTCTTACACTGGTGCAGGAGGCGGGGTTGCAGGGGGTGCAACCGCACCCCAAAAACGTTTGATTTGGTAAAAATTCGGGCAAGGTCACTTAAAATCCGGGAAAAATCTGTGGAAATTTGGACAAAATGGGTGAATACCTTCGCAAATCCACCGCATGTGGTTTGATTTTACAAAAATGGCACCCCAAATCAAAGTGCAGACTTTATTGGAGGTCATGTTTTTATTTAGTTCTTTTCGGGCAAGTTTGGGGAAATTTGGGCAAAAATGGTGTTTAAAGGTGCTTTGATTTGAAAAAGTGCGCCCAACATGAAAAGAAATGCAGTCGTTTTCGGGCAAGTTTGGAGAAATTTGGGCAAAAATCTTTCGCTTCGCACCCCCAAAATTTGCCTGCTCCTACACCTATGCTTTTTTACCTTCGAACTGAACCTTTCACCACCAAACTAAATTTCATGCAGGATCTGAGCAACCATGGGCGTCCGCAGGGGGGCAAAACGGGCATTTGCCCCTCTTGTAAATTAGACCTAAGAACCAAAACTTTCTAGAAAACATGAAGTCAGCAGCCCAATTCCGATTAATTGGTTTGATTCTTGCAATGACAGCTTATTTGCCGTACGACACTCACACTGCACAAGAGACATTTCCACTGTTCTGGTGTCATGCAATACTCGTGTCCGCTCCTTTGCGTGACCAAATTTGAGAGCGGATTTTTCTTCTGTTAGTCTTAATTGCGTAACAATAACATTGCGAGCGATTCTTCAAACGCTCTCTTCGAGTTGCGGCGGTATGCCTTTTGCCACATGGCGCCCTTGAACGCAGACGTCTCGGCATGCATGTGATGCGGCAAGACAGTGGCTGCGGATAGCAGTAAGCCACGTATATTTATACTGTGTGAAAAGAAGCACCAGTGAATCTGTAGCAATGCATCCACAATTTTCAAATACCCATCGCTAGTACGAAACTGAGTGTGACTAATATGCCTGGGGTGAATAGCTTAATCAAACTATGCCTATGCAGATTTTTTTCACACACTACGTGGCTTGTTATCTATGCACGCTTGTGGAAAAACATCTGCATCGTCAAGGGATTGTTCTAACTTCTGAGTGAGCAAGTGCAAAGCTGCATAGCAAGTTTTCATAATTAATTTGCTTAATATTTTTAAGCCTGCGTGGTGTTCTATCTTCAGTAAGTCGTCCAATAGTATCGTTGTCAATTTACAGGTCTACTTCTCATTGCTGGAAACAGTTTTGCGAGAGTGTCGAATTTTACAGTTTTTTTACCGCCGATATTCTTCTGGCCGTTCATTATTCTTAAATTATGACTTATTTAGTAGAAAGTGCTGGAGAAATGGATATCAGGTAGTTATGAAAAGAAAAAGCATTTCTGATAGCCCAAGTGTAGAAAACATTTCAGACTAAGATTGAGAAGTGAGGTTCAACCCGCACAGACTATTGAAAGCCCCGCAGACGTAATTTTGGATAGATTAGGTCCAATTCAGACTCAGTTATCTTGCAGTTCACAATAATAACGATATTGGATCATACCCCAATTCAGCAAAAGCTGTAAAGGATGTCAGAAAGTACACCCTTCCGACAAACTCTTCTACATCTTCACTTGAATACGATTTCAAAAGGGATTCGAATGGAGCGCGTGCTTTCATCGGGAATTTTATTTGCAATTTAGAAGGAGTAGCCATTTTATGAACTTCCATTTGCAGGGACCGAGTTTAAGGGGAGCGGGTGGGACATGTCCTCCAACTTTTGGATAGGGAGGACACAAATGTCTTTTGTCCCCACCAATATTTTGCCATAAAAATAATGTAGCTGTACAAATTTCATGGTTACATTACTCTTGGAAACCCCAGCATAAAGCCATCTAATTTATAAGAAAAATAAACATCACTGGATTATCTGTAGACACAGTGTACAGATTTCCTATGTGAACTAAATTATCATGATTGTTGATAACTGTGTTGGTTAATTTGTATTAACCGAATCAGCGTGTACATAAACTTTGCTCAATCACAAATTCCTGCGCTGGTCTGTAGCCTGCAATAAACAGAACACGGTTACCACTGCTGGTGTTTACCAAAAGATCTTGTGGTTTGTTTTTGATTTGATCTATTTTTTTGTAATTTAATTTTTGGTGATGGCAGTTAGTGGCAGGCCGAAGCCTGAAATTTGCCCCCTGCCGGGGCAATTGAGGTGAAAACTCTTGCCCAAGGAGCGCTACGGAAATTTCCTCAGTGGCCGTGGATCGAACACTCAACCTTCCAATTGGCAGGCGGACACTACCATGTGAGTCATTGCCATGCCCAACTTTTCAAAATTGTTGATCGCGCTGTTCTTTTTGCACCAACACAGCTTTGCTTCGCGATAAACACGATTGCTGTGCAACTGTACACTTCTCTTGCATCGAATGATCTTGTTAAAAAAATTTGTATTAACCCTGTGCAATCAACGTTCTGTATTCACAAGTGCGGTCTCTGAAGTTATTGCTAACAGTTTTCACGAAACTTTATTCAAGCAACAGTATTGTGCTGGCCAATCCGTTTTGAATTAATATACAAACAGCCTTCGATTGCTTTGCAAAGAATGAGTTAAAACGTATGATGCTGCAAAAAGTGCACCTGGGAAATTATCTTGTAACCGAAATATAAGAAAACTAACTTCAAATATTTCTGGCAAGAAGTAATTTGATGTCTTTGCATGTCATTTTCAGCCTTATTCTAGCTGTCAGTTGTGCCATCGTGTTGTATACTTCAATCAAAGAGTGAACTTACTGTTGTATACTTCAGTCATATAAGCATGTATATTTGAGATGCCCTCATCGCCAGTTGTGCCTGAATGCATGCCTGTGTTTGTTTTTGCATGCTGAGCATTGTTATGAACTATTCCATACAGTGTCTGCAAATGCAGCGATTGCATTATGATTTCGCAGTTAGCTTTGAACTCCACTTAGTTTAGTATTTTTAAAGCGTCATGTTGGTGGCGACACTAGCTCTTGCTGTGTTAACTAAGCCATCTGTATCTTGCCTTCAGTATTGTCTGAGATTTCTTCACAACCAGTGGCGTGTCTATGCAAAGTGGCGCCTCGGCAAAATTTACATGTGCGCCCTTTCTAATTATTTAAATAATAAGTATAGGCAAAATTATTAGGAAGGATAAAGCATGACGAAAATAAATGTTTTAAATTGGAATATATTTGTGAATATTTTTGCTTGACATTTTTCAGCAAATAAAATATAAATGATCCATAAAGACCATATCATGCTGCTAATCTGTACTCATTTGTTTTTATTATGAAGAATGTCAAAATATTCAAATAATAACGTTATCATAATTTATAGGGCTACACAGTGTTTCTTGAAAAAATTTTACATCTTACAAAAAAATCAAACAATATATTGCAACTGCAAACTACATTTCTTTGAAAATGAAACACATTTAATTTGAAACAATAAATTTGTTTAATGCAAGTCATGTATCACTTGTGTTCGAAAAACACAATTCCATCGAATCATTCATATATCCAGCCTTTTCTGGTCAAATTATACAAAAATGCTAAATAATAACATTTTCCGTGCCTTTAAGGAAGAACATTCGTTTATGATTTCATCAAAGTCAGCTTTCTCTGTTTCGTCCCGTTCTATACTCATCAACAGGGCCGGATTTAACTTATGCGAGACCCTAGGCTAATTCACTTGTGAGGTGCCCTCACCCATTTTTGTGAGGAAAAAATTGGAAAGCGTTAATCAATTTGCGAAAATCCGAAAATGACGTTCTGGAAGTACGGCCTTTAAAAAGTTCTAAATCATTACTGGAGTGCCTACGATCACTGCGTTTGTTGCTGCCTTCGACACAAAAGCGTTAAATTGCACGGAATTGTTGAAATCCTACTTGGCTGGAGGGAACAGGATTATTAACTGCCACAGGCAAACCAATCGAAATCACCACAATTGAAATATTGGACAAAACACACGGTCTACGTTTTTTTAGAATCACATCTGTTTTTTCTTATCTGTGTTCAAAGAAAAAAACAATCACACTGCACCTATATAGTATCTGTGGCGGCATAAAGACTTTAAAACACAACGTGAGGACCACGTTGCAACTCGCTTACCACGCATGTAAAAATCTCACACACACAAGCAAAACACGTCACGTAAAACGCACCCAAATGGCTGTAACTGTTAGGTTCACGATTCGCGTGTTTGTTACTTTTTCAGACTGGTAAGAATCGAAGGCAACTAAACAGTCGCGCGAAAAGATGTAAGGTTTGAAAACCAGAACCGTTGCCAGAAAGTTTTGAATAGGGTTTAAATTTGCGCAAGGCTCTTGACATTCTGAAAATTTGGTAAAATCTTTACTGATTTATAGTGTTTCACATTTAAATTTGGAAGCGCTGAGCTCAGCAACGCCCACCGTGGTGGGCGTTGGTGAGCTCAGCCATTCCAAATTTAAATGTGAAAATTGTAATGAATTCTTAGATAATTTTGAAAAAAAATTGTAATGAATTCCTAGATAATTTTGAGCTCACCAACGCCCACCATTAAAATACGCATAAAGAAATACAAGGCTACAATCATCGAATCAGGTAAGGCTGAACATAGCACAGTAAACAGTTAAAAAGGTTTTGTCCTGCCTTCTTCATAACAAAATTATCTAAGAATTCATTACAATTTTTTTGCCTAAGTTTGTCACCTTTAATGTACCGAATGCTTAGCCTGGACAACCTCTCCTGGAACATTGTGACCCTCTAATTCATTTTTTGCTGTTTCCCTGTCTCGTTTGGGAAGAGTTCTACAGTTGCCAGTTGGTAAATTGGGTTTTGCTTGCTACTGAAGCTCATCAAGATCTTCTCTGATTTGCTTAGCATGGGAGCAGTACAAACTTGCGCAAGTACTCAATAGCAATCCGATTTCTGAATGATTTACTGAAAAAATTCAAATGGAAAAAAATCACATCTAAAAATACCAATCGAGCTTTACGTGATACAAACGCTGACAAAACTACTGTATTGCTCAGCCACCTACGGAACAACTATGCTTTTATTGTAGGATACTGCTGCTAGCCCTATACGTAGGCCTAGCTCTTATCTGCAGTACAACCTTGCTTTGATCAAGTGCAGTGGCGCAACTAGAGGTTTGAACCATGGGGACACTTAGCTGAAGGGAGCCCACTCGCTAACACTCAGAAAAAAGTTGAGAAACAATAGCAAATCCGGTATTGAATGGCTATACAAAAACCCGAAATCACCGGAAAACACTCCGAAAAACGCAAAAAAAACAACAATCAACTGAAACCAAAAGAATGTAAATACCAAAATACAATCTAGGTAGGGGCCCGGTTTTTACATTTAGCTTGGCAGGGGGGGTCGGTTCGCACTTCTGCCACCCGTCAGTTGTGCCACTGATCAGGTGCATTTCAAACATGAACAGCCACAAGTTCTTTTGATAGAGTCACACGTAACAATCGGAACGATTCAGCAAACGCAGGACGCAGCCAACGTGCTTTGAGTATATCGACACCATGGGCGTCGGAAGGATTTTTTCCAGGGGGTGCCAGAAGGGGATTTTCCCAAAATTTGTTCCAGGGGGGGCCAAGAGTGGTGAAATTTGGTTTTTACCCATCAAAATTGAAAAAATAACCTTTTTTCGCTAATAATTTCAAAATCCAGGGGGGCCTTGTCACCCCCTGCCCCCTCCTTCCGACGCCCATGATCGACACAATAGTCGGCATGCGGCTTGACCAACCGTCATATTGAGATTTATGACAACTCGTTGGAAGACTGTGGCGTCATCATCACGAAAGTTGAATAAAACTAAATTTTGTGAATAATATTTAAGACATACATTTTTGTCGAAGTTTAATCTAAATGATCATATACCGGCCATTGACTATGCGTACCACAGTTCATTGGAGGCCCCCCTTGGATTTTGAAGCCCTAGGTTTAAGCCTATATAGCCTATTGGTAAATCCGGCACTGCTCATCAAAGCCAGATCACACAATCTGCCCTGACTTACTGTTAGTCATTAAGGCCCGGAGGTAATAGAGGACCAGTTTCAGTTTCCTGAAAGACCGCTCGCAGCTTGCAATATTGCCAGTGCCATCGTTCGCATTATTTGCAAAGAAATTCGAAGAATGTCAGGAGGACTTAAAGGACGCGATAATCAAGTTGCACGACTTGACACTAGCATTTTGCAATCTAGAAAATTCTCGAATAATTGCTTTCCACCTACATCTGAACTGTACACAGCTCCTAAATTGTCACTCGCAGTCAGGACCACTCACAGTTAGGTGTTCGGCATGGAGTGGGCCGTAACACGCCCTTCTCAAGGCGCAGCAGCAGAAATGCTGCCGAAGACCCATGACCCAACATACTCCAGTTGAACTCCAGCTGAAGACCCACGACCCAACATACTCCAGCTGGATACTGCAGACAAGATCTCTGTCATTGAACAGCTAGCCTATAAGAACAAGGCTTTCATCATCGTCCTACAGGAGACCCACTGCACATTTGCAGACAAGATAGCGATTCCAAACTTTTCATAAGCTGGGTCAATCTTGAGCAGGAAACACGGCCTTGCCACGTTTGTCCATGAGCGGTTGGAGTGGTCACTGGTCGATCAGTCTCCAGAACAATCAGAGACTGAGTGGTTGTGCGGAGACGTTGCCGGATACAATATCCTTGACGTCTACAAACCTCCACGCTCGCGATTCACACCAACGGCCATCCTGACGTTCCCACACCGCAGTCTGTACGTTGGTGACTTCAACTGCCAACATGTCAACTGGGGTTACAACAAAACATCTCCTGACGGTGAGAGCCTGGACTCCTGGGCAACATCCAGCAACCTTGGACTGTTGTATAACCTAAAGGAAACAGCCATCTTCTTCTCTCACCGATGGAACGTCGGCACCAACCCAGACCTGGCCTTCGCGAGTTTCGGCCAGGACAGCCGACTGCCCGATAGACATGTTCTTGGAAATTTCCCGTGGTCACAACATCGGCTTCCCTCATAATGCCACTGAAGCTCAAGTTTCCTGCCCACAGCGATCCGGTGAAGCGTTGGAACTTTCGCAAGGCTGATTGGAAGCGCTTTTGCCTTCTCACAGATGAATCCGTTGAGAGATTGCCACCTCCAGACACACCAAACATTGAGATGGCATACAAAGATTTTTGTGGGAGCCTACTATCTGCGGCCAAACAAAGTATCCCACGTGGCAGTCGGAAGAACAATGTGCCATGCTGGGACAAAGAGTGCGAGACCTTCTATTGCTCCTCTACCCGATCCCCAGTGGGGACTGACTATGATAGAACTGCTTCGTCCCAACTATCTCGGCTCGGGAAGAAGAAGCAGGAGCGATGGAAGGAAGCTGTAATTTCCATCGACTTCTCGCACTCTAGACACATGGTGTGGAGAACCATCAACAAACTTACTGGCAGGTCTGGACGCTCCTTCTGCCAGTGCCCCATCTCGGCAAACTCCATTGCCTCGCAATTCGTGAAGAACGAGGCACACAAGACCGGGGATCGTGAGTCCACCAGGCTGGTCATCAAGGAGTTGTCTGACCTATGGAAGATTCCAAAACCTGAGGGTCACAGTATCTCTGAACCCTTTAGGCCGGAGGAGCTTGCAGCTGCCCTCAGACGCCTGAAGCCAGGAATGTCTCCAGGATTGGACTCCATCTTCCCGGAGGTTATACTCCACGCCGGGTCACCTCTCAAATCTTGGTTTTGCGACTTCCTCAGTTCCCGCATGCACCAACTCAAAAGTCCAAAGATCTGGAGAAGAGCACTAATAGTTGCGATCCCTAAGCCCAAAAATCCACTGTGGGACCCCAAGAGTTACGGTCCCATATCCCTGCTGTGTGTCGCCTTTGAAATCCTCAAGAGACTCATCTACCAATCATCGACCTACTGCTCCCACAGGAGCAAGCGGGCTTTCGACATGGGAGGTCGGCCGCAGACCAGGTTGGCCGCAGACCAGGTCACCCTGTTGACATTGGACATCGAGGATAGTTTTTCGGCTAAAAAGAAGGCCGGAGCTGTGTTTGTCGGCCTCACAGCAGCCTACAACACTGTATGGCACCGCGGCCTCACCAGCAAGCTGCTGCAATTGCTGCCTGGTAGAACACCTACATCTCTGACCTGCCAACCACCGTCTCCAGAAAGTATGCACATGCTGACGATCTAGCAATCATGCATGCTGTTGGAGACTGGCAGGCAATGGAAGGGGTGCTGACCAAGGACATGGCAACTGTAGGTGAATACCTCCAGACTTGGAAGTTAGCTCAGCACTACAAAAACGGTGTCGGCAGCTTTCAATCTTAACAATAAGGAAGCTAAATGTGAGCTTAACACCAGAATGCCCGTGGTTCTTCACTACCTAAAATGCCCAAGGGTAGTCATTTTGACTACTTTCCTTATTGTGCATAAAAAGAAAGATTTAGTGCGCTTTTGCTTGCATATAGCGTGTATTTATTTACAAAAAGGACAATTGGCTCTCAGCATGTTCATATTAGACTTTTACCTGCATGCTTGGGATACTTGCATGATTGTGCTATGGGATTTTTTACGATAACTACAAATATCTTGCAATTTTGTTTCAAAGGCAATTTTCCACGCTCATAATATCACAAGTACAGGTATTTCGTTGATGGGACTTACAATTGAAATTATCTGTAAAACTCAACTTGGCTATACATGCATTTTTTTCATACACTTTGTACCAGAGCAGTGCAAGTTGCGCATAACGATTTTTTACACTGAATGCACACTCCAACAGACAGGCTTCTCTTGCACAAAATCTTCACTTGGCAAATTTTTTTTAGCTCTTTGTCATGATCATTGCTAATGGTGAATGATGGAATGTGATTTCGTTTGTTTCTGCACTTGTGGCCCAGCCAACTCCTCCGCCAATGTGCGGCTCAAGTCTTAGCGAGAAATGTTTTCATTAGTGATTTCTTTGCAGAGGACCCAGGCATTGATAGCAGCAGCCAAATTCAGTGCATTTTAGAAACTATGTATTGGCCACCTTTGTGTGCCGGTTGTGCAAGTGTATTTCTTAGCTATTAGGTCAAGTATATCGACTCCGTATTTGGTTTGATCGCATGAGGAAACAGTCTGAGGTGTTTTCTTTTTATTATCAGCTACTTTAATGTCCTTGTGCATTGTTCCAAGTATCAGCACATGCTGTTCACCTTTCCCTGGTACGCAGTTAGGGTGATATCTCCAGATTTATAATGCTTGCAAGAATGAAGCTCTTCCTTCACCTTTCTCGAAGATAATGGTACTGCTCTCCTAATTTTGTTTACTGTTCCTAGAAGACTCGTTTGCTTTTCTTTTAATTGAGTGGCTAATTTAACAGAAGTAAAATAATTATGAGTTGTAACATTTCTTCCTTTATTGAAAATAAGGACGCATGAGTTGCATCACAACATGATCAGAAACCCGCTCATTTGCGGAGCGTGTTTCATCCTTTCCAACATACAGAAAACCGTTTATCAGTTATTTACTTTCCTTGTCCACAGCTAACCAATATTTTTGCCCAAACTTGTCTGGCTTTGACGCCATGAACTGGGTGAAAGGCCCTCTGGCTTTGCTGGCGAAAAGCTGCACGTCGATTGTGATAAACACTCCAGGTTTGCAACATGTACAACAGTTATTCATAAAGTGGTTCCAGACTTCAGAAACTAGAGCAAATTTATCGGTCTGTAGCCTTTGCAGACGATTCGATTTTACATCAAAATCAAGGAAACAAAGGATTTAACAGAATCGGTTTCTGGACATAGCACTTTTGCACAATGGCACTCCCCATCAGCAGGAAGTTCACTTTGTGAAGTATCAGGTGCCAACTCAATGTTCTGATCATACCTTTCCTCGTTATGACCTACATTTATTGCAGAATTACTATCATCCATTTCCTGAGGAGCTATGATTGTTTCAAGTTGATTTTGAAACCCAGGTCGTTCAAGAGGATGATCACGTAAACCAGGGCCAAAATTGAAGCTCCTTGGAAAGTCCTGTTCAGATTCGTCACAGGAAAAAGAATCGAAAATAAATCAGGAATATGTAAGTCATCTAATTCAGCCCCACTATCTTCACAATCAGATATATTGTCAGAAAGATTACACAAAATGGAGAGAAGCTCATCTGCTGTAACACATGTCCTTTTAGCCATAACTGTCTTGTTATTTATCAAACGCTGGACCATTAGACGCTCTACTGCAGCTTTAAAAAGTATGGAATATAAGAAAAAGCGATAGCCGGTAATTTGGAACACAAATAGAAAGCAACGAGTCATCTGGCCCAGAAACGAAGGAATTTCAAAGAGCCATTTCGTCATCCGATTAAGCCAACAAACTAATTAAAATCACATCCACTGGGAAGCAAAAGCAAAAAAACAGAAAAAGTGAAAGCAAAAAAAAACAAAAAACCAAAAGCAAAAAAAATAGCACAAGGAAGTAGTCAAAATGACTACCATGAGCATTCTAATGTTAAAGTCAAATACAACAACGAAACCCTGCCCATTTCCTCCGAGCCTAAATACCTCGGAGTAACGTTGGACAGGACGCTCACGTATCGCCGACACCTTGAGTCACTTCGCAAGAAGCTGACATCATGCTCCTGAGACGGCTTGCTGGATCCAGCTAGGGTGCTGGAGCAACAACTCTGTGAATAGCCACCCTAGCCATGGTGCATTCAACCGCAGAGTACTGCACATCTTTCTGGTGGCGCAGTGCTCATACCCGCCTCATCGACCCCGCCATCAACGACGCCTGGCGAATTGTGACTGGATGCCTGCGTCCTACACCAGCGGACAACTTACCAATCCTCGCAGGCATCCAACCTGCTGAGCTTCGTCGCAATGGCGCCACACTGTCTCTAGCACACCGTGCCATGGAACCTGAAAATCTGCTCCACACAGCGCTCACCCGCCCATCGAGTGTAAACGCACGGCTCCTTAAATCGAGACACCCATCTGTACCCGCCGCACAACATCTCATCAGTTCATCTGACAACAACAACATATGTGCGGCGCAGTGGGCGGATCACCAATGGAATGCCGAGTGGGTGGACAACCCTAAAAGACCTCGCATTTTCATCCCCGACACCGGCACCCACGCCCGGAATGACCCTCCCAAAGAAGAGCCTGGGTCCGCCTTAACCGCCTCCACACTGGTGGCGGACGTTTCCACTCCTGCTTGTATAAATGGGGTATGGCCTTCTCCGTGGCCTGTAATTGTGGCGCAGAAGAACAAACCGTCCACCATGTTGTCCTCCAACGTCCAATCCATTGACCTCCCCATGGACTGCATGGCCTGACGGTGGTTTGAACAACTAGCTCAAACGAAGAAGAAGGACCGTGACAAAGGCCTGGCGCATCGAACAGAAAACCAAATTTGGACATTAAAAGCTAGCTCTAAACAAGACTAACAAATGTCATCTTTCATGAGTTAACATTTTTTGTTCAACTAGCACGGTAACGATAGCAACTGCTGATTTTTCGAAGACTAACTTATGTTCTCTACCTTAGTCTCTGGCAGGGCTGTGGAGCCGGAATTTTTGGCTCTGGCTCCAGCTCCAGGCATCTAAATTTTTGGTCCCGGCTCTACCTCCAACCTCGAAAATTTTTTGGCTCCAGCTCCAAAACGATTTGATCCATTAAAAACTAAAAACCATTGTAATATTTGTAAAATTCGTTAGCCCCACAAACTATTTCTATTGAACGGGAACCCAAATTTCAGGCTCCGGCTCCACCATCTAAAATTTTTGGCTCCGGCCATCCAAAATTGCTTGAGCTCCGGCTCCACAGCCCTGGTCTCTGGACTGGGGCATTGTATTCAGCCTATTTTTCGGACAATAATGACCATCGAAGAAAGTATGATGATGATCGAAGAAGTTTCGTAAAGTCAGAGTGGTCCGCAGCAGTTCAAGTAAATTGTAAATTTGTAGGACCTATTTGCGTAACAGACAGATTCTCACAGCCACGGACTTAAACTCGTCTCAACCAGATTCAGAAAGACTAATATCTTCTTGCCTGAAATGCAGCAGTACGGACTGACTTAGCCTTTCTTATATTGTGAGAAGGACGATGTCTTGTAGATATGGCATGCGAGAGTTCTTGTTCTGTCACAATGTCCGACAATCGTGTATGTAACATTACCACCTTTTTGTCATAATCCTTGGTGGCGCTGGCGAGATAAGCCCGGCTTAATGCATTTGATACGGCGTACTGTGTTGATGCAGCTTTCCAGTTTAAGGTTGTATAGAGCGCTAAACAGAGGTTCAAGAAACTGTAAATAAAATTTTAATTTTTTGCCGAGCAATTGTTGCGCCCCCGTCAAAGTAGCGCCCATGGCACGTGCCATGTCTGCCATGCCCTAGATACACCACTGTTCACGACGCATTGCAGAAACGATTAAGTGTTAACTTCTTGTAGAACATGACATGTCAATGCAATCACTGCTGTCTACCATTGTATCGTAACTGCTATTGTAGAATCTTCAAGTGCTGTCATCTTATTTTTACTTTGCATCCAAATCCGAATTTCATATGTCTGTCCTCTGCTTGATTTTAGTCACTTATGCTTTGGTGCTATTTCCGTGAACGTTTTGCGTTTTGGATAAGTCTATCTTGGAGAAAATTGTAAGAATTTATCATATGAAGTGATTTGGTATTGCTGGCATTTTCAGTTGAGTTTTTCTGTCTGAAAATTTTTTGCACGATTGCACAGCTATATAACCTTAGCTAGCATCGAAGTTCAAGTACACCTATGTCTTCATAAACGTAAGCGGAGCCAAAAGAGCATTTGGTGACTTAGGGCAGAAACCTAAAATGGGTTTCTTTACACACAGTCATCTTGAGTTTGCTTGCCATAATTCGTAAATAATAAAAATAAATTGTTCAACTTTCGCCCAAGGTCTATCCTGCCACGCCCTTGTCAAAACGTCCCGGCCAAAATAACAAAGGGTTAATTTCCCCACAAGCCCCACCCCCAATTTGGCGCTATGGTGTCCCCTGTTGTGACCCTGAATGTGTGATGAGCACTCATGGACGTTTAGCAATGCCTTGCATGCCCGCTGAATTCCTACTACAGGTGAGAAAAGTTCATTTGAATGTCAAGCTACAGTAACCCTTCGGTTCTCCACCCTTTTTGGAGTTTGCCATCCAGAAGTTCTAGATATCCCTGGTTTCATAACAAATAAACGAAAAAAGTAAATGACTAATTTTATAACGGAATCAATTATTTACAAACAGAGAGAAACTCAGTACTGACCAAGAGCCCATTTTGGAGCACACATTGTCTTCATCATCCACGTTGGTTGTCCGGTTTCCAAGACTCCAATGCACATATTGCCTAATGTGATACCTGCTGCTGCTACAAGTATGTAGGGGTCTTGAAGTAGTTTTAAAAGAGAAGTTCCTTCTTCACCCTAAAATAAGTTGGAAGACGCTATTAACAACAAAAAAGTTTGTATCTGTCTTTAAGATTCAGAAATATCTAATGCATAAGATTATGTCGAGTTTGACATGACTTTTCCAGTAAAATGATAAACTGCCAGGTATTGCTGATGTTCCATCAAACTTTTCATAGAAACGCTTTGTTTCAACTTTTGGTAACAGAGATTGCTGATAAAATATCGTGCTTTCTATTCAATCATTATCTCTCATTTAGTTTATGAAAGTGATATAAAATCCTGAAGAATATGTATGCAGAGCTTACTGTTGATTTCCGCATAATCTCCTCTGCTTGTCAGAGAGCTGCCCTCAAATTTAGTTTATGTAGTTGGATAACCTATATCTATTAGCTTTTATTAATCAACACCATAAGAATTGCGGGCGGTATCCATGACGCTACTGGATAATATATAATCACGTCTGTTATATTTTGTTCAAACATACTACATTTTACTAACAAACACAATTACTTTATTACGACACAATTAAAGTTTTAACTCTTTTCCAGCAACAAGTTTCTACCTTCTTGTTCACAACTAAAATGTTGCTATTTCAAAAATATGTGCTATGTCCATAGTGGAATTCGGAAGAAGTGGTCCACGATAGAATGGTGCTAAGTATAGTTCAGGTAGCACATCGGTTGAGATCTTGGTTCAATATTTCTAAGATTCTGTTGCTCATTCACTCGCTTTACATACCAGCTCTTCCTCTCGGGAGAGTCGCAGCGACAGCAGTCCGAGGATGTCACGAAATACCTCACGGTTCTAAGCATCTCTTCTAGTTTTGTTTGTTTCACCTCAAAGCGGGATTAAGCCAGAACGGAAAAGTAATAGCGCCATTTTGTCCTTGGTTGGCCTCTGGGTGGCGTTCTTGTGGGTTTAGAGCTGTAGGGAAGGGCCCGTACCCCCGAACGGGGATGGTAGAAAGGGGCCCCTAAATCTGACTGAGCACCTTTGTTAGGGCATATACTCAGTTCGGCACACCAGAACTGAGACCAAAATATCGCCCTCTTTGCATTTCAAGAAAATGAAAGAGCTGCACATGTTGAACAACTAAACGCCTATTACATCACACACATACGTCCAGTGCACTGCATTGCGTGTATTTGCAAGAGGAGACAAATAGCAATCGCAATGTTGGTAAGAAGCAGTGTGCGGTACTATCACTTCCGTGGAATGCAAAGAGGGCGATATTTTGGTCTCTTCTACCTCATATATAATATTACTTTCACCTTTGTTTAACTTAAAATTTTCAGCTCTCACTCCTTTTCTGCTGCACCTAGGAGATCGTACTTAGTCAAAAAGGTTGTTTAAATAATCAGAAATCCTCCTCAAACATAAAGCAAGACTGCACTACGATGTTTCCGAGCACGCAAGAATATACCTATGAAAAGTAACTTACAGGAGGACGACGTTGAATAGATAAGCCCCAAACGAGAACTTGTATCAAACCAAGGATGACAGCTAAGCCAGCAAGAACCAGAAACACATATTTTTTCCCAGCAAGTTGATAAATCACACTTCCAAATACAGGTCCCACTGTCGAAGACAAACCGAATTTTTTAAAAAGATACTTTTAATGCTATAAATAGTGGTAGAACCCATCTCATAATACGTTCAATTTTCAAAAAAACGCTTAAAAACTTCTTAACTTAGGTGAACGCATTCTGCAATAGTTTCGTTTTCGTGAATAATGAAAAGTACTAGTAGTAATAGGAAAGGTTTACGATCTGTATTGTGCGGGTTTTGGGTGTGTTCGGGTTCGGTTCAGGTTCAGGTAGCGAGTTTGGGTCTTCCCCTACCTCCCTGACCCTCGAGCTATATTTTCAATATTTTTTATGTTTTTTCATATTTTTGGGTTGTGGTAATATTTTTCATATTTTCACGTTAATATCTTCATTTTCATTATTAACTTCATATTTTTAGCTAACTTGTTACTTTGAGGTTTTGTATAGGCCGGCCACTTCATGCTCTAACCTGTCACTGGTTGTTGAAGACCAAGGAGTGCCAGGGCATGCCACATTTTAATCCGATAAGCAAATATTCACGCAACTGGCTAAGATCACTTCACTTCAACATCATTCAATAACCATGGGATGTATCAAAGCAAAATGCATCGCCAACCTCCTAGCTTCATCAGTTCTTACGCGTAACATTCTTCTCTGAACGTTTATCGTGTTTTAACAAAAACAAACAGGAACTTACTCATTACGATTGCTTTAACATAAAGCACGAAACACTTTACAGTTAGTCACTTTCACCCCGCTCTGTAACAAAATTAAGATAATCGTATCATTTTTGCAGAGCAGCATTTTAACAAAATTTGTCTACCTTTTTTACGTCAGCGATGACACTTCGTTACGACTTCTTCTACCAAAGGTAGCAACCACTGCTAAGTTATTTTCATTATTAATTTCATATTTTAAAGATAGCTTGCAACTTTTCTTTGATCACCAAACCGCTCCAGCTGTGGTGAAAAGGAATGCTACGTTTTNAACAAATACTCCACCTGTGCCCCAACTTGTAACGGACTGTGTTGCAAAAGGGCATGCCCAAACGTGCCAGTTTTTAATCTTATAAACAAACATGCATGCAACTGGCGCCAACTGACCTTCGTCGGTCATGTCACATGACAGAGAATGGTGTAACACTTTACGTTTATGTCACAATATATGCAGCGGTTCATTGCGGGAGTAAATCCGGCTGCGCCTACCGATTACATCCTGCGATGTTGATTGCGGTTTCGTCACAGGCTCGTTATTATGCAACAGAAAAAAGAGATCGAAAAGTAAATACACCACTAGCGTGAACACAGAAGATGATGCAACAAAATTATTTCCCCACACCAACCACAATTTTACCCAAACTTTCTGGCGACGGTTCTGCGCCACGGGGGGCTTTGCTGGGCTTAGCCCCCCAAAACAAAGCTCCAAGACCCCTAAATTGATATATAAAACACTATAAACCAGTGGAGTTATTGACAAAAAAATTTTTTGTCGATTTATTGAATGTCAAGCAACCCTGCACAAACGTAAAGACCCCTACTGGAGACCTGGAGACTCTGGCGACGGTTCTGACGATATTCACAAACCTATCATAGGTTTCATAGGGTCAATGATAGCAAATCAATCTTCATTCCAACAGAAAGTCACCGTGCATGAGAGACATTTATGTTGGCCCCTTACTTTTTCCTTGACCCCGCAGTGGCCCCCCCGACTTTTTTCACTCTAGAATCGCCACTGGCTGCAAGTTGTGTGCATTTACTCGAAGGTAACTGCTTGTGTCAACTTTCGTTGAGTCATAACTTCAACAATGCCTTTCAGGCGTTGGTTGACAGCGTCATACGCTTCTTCCGAGGAGGGTCAACAATTTCAGCATTCAATTGCTATCAAGCGCTCGAAGTGTAACTTGATTCTTTTTCATGTTTTTCTAAAGTCATTTGGGTAAGCAAAACGCACGACCGGTAAGTTTTTTCGTCAACTTTTGTTCCAACCAATCCTATTGTGCAAAACGTTCAACGTTGTTCCATTCTCACT
>JGI24159J19872_10004443_pt1 | contig 17876 bp, 10 predicted proteins | sample Ectturendosymbi4_FD_19872 | JGI IMG/M metagenome (IMG submission 19872) | reverse complement strand
CTATAGTGTCCGCATTAGCCTATGCAATACGCAATGCTGTGTGACCTATTGACTGTGCGAACCGTTGTTTTGTCGCAAAAAAACAATACACTTACTTTCTTTCTTACTTACTTTCTTGTAAAGCGTCATTTGGAGCCAAAGTGGTCTATAGTAGGTAGGCGGGTTCAACACTTGAGTAGCACTCATATGACACTTTACTAAACCTTTTTCCCAAGCCGTGGTTCTGGGATCAACCCAGAAAGACACTGAAACGTGAAACAGTCCTCACGCTAAATTTAGTTAAAACCTACCAGGTTTCGAACCGAAAATGCAGTTAAGCAACATTTTTTAAAGAAATGTACTACGTTAATACTGGTGATCCGCTTTGCCCTTAACAAAAATAATCACAAGGTCGTAGAAGAACAAGCGGTTTGACGTGGCACTAACTGTTATGTTAAGATTTCTCTAATCAGTTTGAAAGTTTCAGCAATTTGCACGGTTCAACAGTAGCCTAATACAGTGTTTTTCAACCATTTTGCTGCAGCGGAACCTTCAGCAAATGTATGCGTTGCTCATTGAACCCAATGCAATGATCCAAGTGTCAATATTGCTACAACTGCATGGAACTGTGTTCGCGAATTTCGTCCCAGGCCACTTCGGTTTGTTTCGGGGGAACCCCCGGCACCCATTCGCGGAACCCTACGGTTCCGTGGAACCACGGTTGAAAAACACTGCCCTAATGTTATAAAGTTTCATGAGGGCAAATTGAGGCCTGTCTAAGAAAAAAATACTACACGAACAAATAGATAAAAAATGCCCTAGAAACCTGAACATTTTAAACTATATCTCAGGTTTTGAAACTTCCAACATATTTGTGGTTAAATACCAATCATTTACGAAATTTCGATCAGATTACCTGTCTCAAGATAAATCTTGTAAGGAGATAATTTACCAATAGAACAAAGAATAATTCCAATAAGGCTTCTTAAATGATTAGAATATAAAATTTCATCTTTATTCTTTGAAAGTTTTTGCAAATGTGAAAATTACTATGCAATGTTTTGAAAATTTCGGGGGGGCAAATACCCCAAATGCCCACCCCTGGTTGCGCGCCTGTATACAATCATATAAAATTGCATTCGTAGCCCGCGTCTGTAATATCCAGTGTATCTTTCATCAGAGTTGTCCAGTGAAAACTCGAAACTTTACACCAATGAGAAATCCAGTTATTTAGCGAATAATGCTGTGCCCAGTGGTGGGCCTCGGCCCAATTGTGGGCCGTTCAGCTCTTTTTATTGGGCCGCGCAACACTTTTTGTGGGCTGTGTTTGCTGCGCCGGTGGCTTAGGCTCAAACATTAGCTACTGCAACAACTCTATCGATGGGACATTGATTGTTTGACCTTAACACGGCATTGATGTTGTCATATAGGGTTCATTACATTAACATAGCACTACTATGTTACATATAACTCAATACAACATAGGTTTGAAACTGGGCCTTCAAAAAAAGCACGGGCCTTTAATTACGACTGAAAGGGCATGGGCGTCCGCAACGGGGTCAAAACGGTCATTCGCCCCTCCTTTCGGAAATAGGGACTAAGAACCAAAATTTTCTAGGAAAGCTGAAGTTACGAGCTTAATTCCGATTAAACTGATTTAGTTCTTAAATTGACAGTTTATTTGCCGGTATAACACTCACAGTGCACAAGAACCAGGTTCACTGTCCTGGTGTTGTGCATTGATGAGTTTGCAGTTCACTCATGTCCGCTGCTTTGCCTGTCTGCAGAGGCAAGTTGCCTAACTTGCGTGCAGATTGTTCTGCTGCAGGACTTTTATTGCGTAACAATAACATGGCAATGAACCGTCACGTGTTCGCTTCAAGTTGGTAGTAGGCATTTTGCCGCATGCAAGTGTTGAACGCAAATAATGCAGGGAGACAGTCAGTTCTAATAGTGGATAGCCATGTACTTTTATAGTCTACTGAGTAAAAAGAAGCATGATGAGTGTGAAAAATCCATTGTTAGTGTGAGACTGAAGTTACTGAACGCTTGTCCGTTTTGTATGGATGATCGTTTATCGTGAAAAAGCCAGTATAAGACAAGCAAGGATTTATTGAAAGGGTGTTTGATTGCTTTGGGCGAGATCTCAGACGTTTTTTGCTCCTGTTTCTAAGTGATGCTGGCAAGTCTTGCTAGATAAAATAAAGACGTAATTGTGTTTTTGTTAAAGACCATGGCAATTTGCTTTGTAAAAGCGTACCCTGCTTAAAATCTGCAGATAGTCTATGTTGTAAATTCTTGCAATATACCTGGCTATTGCTGCCAACGAAGCGAATTTTTGTGACTATTGCCGTAAAATGGAGCAATTTCTTTTTGTGTAGAAAGGGTAAAGCGCTTTGTAAACGTCCGTTTGCATTGTATCGTCAGCAACCTGAAAAGTATAAGCAAAATGTCGACGTTTTCCCCCTGGAAAAATTACTGCGGACGCCCATGGAAAGGGGGCTTGGGGCCATAGAAAGTGGGCTTGGGGCCATTCTAATGAAAGTTTGCCGATCACTGCTGTACGCAATACTGCCGAACGGAGCTTCAGCAAGTTGAGGCTAATCAAAACGTTTCACAGATCAACTATGACAGGGCCGCAACCAACTGATATTTTCGGGGGGGGAAAATGATGTAACTTGTTGCTGTACCTAACAAATACATACGTTTGTGAAAATTTCGGGAGGGCAATTGCCGGATTGCCCTCCCCTCTGGTCTCTGGTTACGGGCCTGAACTGTGACTAATGAAAGGCTAACAAATCTGGAAATGATATCTATTGAAAGTGAAACTGCTAAAATATTAGATATGTTTGAGTTGACAAATATATTTGCAGTTTTGAAAACTTGCAAAAATCATTTTCCTAGCTTGAAATATTGCAAATGTTTAAGTCTGTCTGCTTTGCACGTTGTGTTGATGCTGTAGAAAATGCCTTCATAAGTATTTGTTAAAATAAATTGATGTTTTTGTTTACATAAATACTGTTTGTTAAATGCAATATATTGTATATTGGGGGCCCCAACGTCCAAATTCGGGGGGGGGGGCCCAACCACCTAGCGCCGACCCTGAACACGTGTCAATCACAGGCGATGATGAAAGGCTGCTGAATTGGATCCAACCCTGCACTACCATTCCACTCAAATGATTGTTGCTTGGATGATGCAGTCGCTCCGGTGGCATTTTATTCTCGATACAGTTGCGTTGATAAGATTCTTTGGTTCTGCATGACTTTTACACGTTTCACATGAATTTGAAAAGACTGTATTTCATAAGCATCCAAATTTTAACATATCGCGAGCAGGAGCGTAGCGAGGTCAGATCGCGCCCGGGGCAAGAAGCAAGTACCGATGGTCTTTCGGAAGCAAATGTACTGTTGAAGAAAGTACTGTACTTGCGACATTGTTGGGACTCATCGGCGCCCCCTGTAGTGATTCGGCGTCCTAGGATTGTGACTCCTTGTCCCCATCGTTACGCCCCTGGTTCCACTGTGATGCAATAGTAGGCTGCAATCAAAATTAAAATTGCACCAAAAACGTTCAATGAGGTTTGCACTTCAACATACACCATACGGCGTAACGAGGTTAGATGGCGCCCGGAGCAAGAACAACTTTGGCGCCCTCCAATGTTCGAACTTAAGGTATTTCCGATACAAATGTGTTGTATTAAAGAAAGTACTTGCGACATTGTTGGGACTTTTCGGTACCCCCCAGTGATACGGCGCACTGAGAATTGTGTCCCCCTTGCCCCCCCTCATAACGCCCCTGATCGCGAGGCTACTACTTCCATTTAAAATATCGGAAATATATCAATTCACTACAGAGTAGAAGCATGACTGTCTCTTAAACTGGATATCATGATCATGGGTCCCACTAATTTTCAAACACAGGTCAAAATACATCTTCTTGATCTTGATGAACAAATTTGATCCTAATTGTCTTGATATATGCTCCGTACTTTGTAAATGTTCTGTGTGTTTGAATGTTCTGTGCTTGTTTGATCCTTGTTGTTGTTGCCCCTTTTTCTTGAAACATCGGCTTATCATCAATCATGCTTTTCTCTTTTGCCTTCGCTAATTTTCTAAAGATACGTCTGTGCTTTGTGCGTCGCTGCTGTTACAGCTGAGTAAGCATAACGACTGACTCATGGGCAGCTGACCTGATGACCCCCGGGTCCTTTCGTTGGCCACGTAAATAAACTTGAACTGTCTGTCTCTGTCCATGTGTCTGCAAACCTATTGTTACCTGTAGACAGTTTTTTCTAAAAACTGCATCCTGAAGCTTTTCGTACCATCTGTGTCCGGAACATTTTTTTTCAAAACAATCCGACATTGATGCTATGTAACTGTTGGCATTCAATAAAATAGAACCACACTCATTCACACCGTGTACTACGGTGTGCAGTAACCTTAGCTTCATTTCTACGTACACCACTGTCGTGGTGTAGGCTCTGCCTATGAAAGGTTACAGCGGTAAGCTGATGAATTACTTTTGATCAGGTGGCGGATCGGCTTGATTTTACTTTAACTGGGTCGTGCAGAAAAGACTGAGACATTCACTCATCGTTCTTTAATAAGATAATAATTAATAGTTAGACCACACGGATTACCAAAGATTGCCACGTATAAAACTCGAACCAACAGCTCTCCGTTGACTACAGTACGCATAATGTTTTGCAAACTGCGCAATTGTTTAATAATCTCCGATTCCTTGCAGGGTCATGTCCATCTCTTCACAAATTCCCTTGATCTTGCATTTCTCCGAGTAAAGAGAATCTGCGCAAACAATTGACGATCAGTGCTTCGCGTTCAAAGCATCGCAAAGTAATGTGGAACCAGTAATGCTGATGTTTTCACTGAATGAGTAGTTTCACTAATTGGTTAATTTTATTACTTCAAGTCATTCGAAACATTAGAGTATCATTAAAACTACATTTTCAAAATGCCATCAAAACCTTAAAGAAAACTGCTATGGGCGCGCAAATGGGTGCCGCAAATTATATTGCGCTTCTGTGGGTTTCGCAAGCCCAAAATGGATGCGAAACACTGCTCTACAGTATTGAATGCGCATGTAAAAAAAACAGTGAAACCAAACTCCAGTGAAGGGACTTGAAAGTTGTGAGAAACTCGTTGTAGTTTACGATTGCATGGACACCCCTACTAGCGGAGGGGTCAACCTATTTGTTGCAGGAGCGCGGGCCAGTCTACCAAATAACCGACCTGACGTTTTGATGTTGCCAAGCCGAAGCAAAGCGGTATGAAATGCTCTCACACTGCATTCGACCATCGTCATACAGAAGCGTTACGTCATAGGTGTAGGAGCAGGCAAATTTTGGGGGGCTGCGAAGGATTTTCGCCCGAATTTCCCCAAACTTGCTCCAAAAGTTTTTGTGCGATTTTGCCTACAAATTTGCTCCCACAAAGATTTTTTTGTTATGACCTTCTGAAAAAAGGTCTTCATGTGTTTTTCTGCAAATGATGGACACCATTTTTTAAAATCAAACAACATTGGGAGCCATTTTGCCCATATTTTCAGTTTTTTCTCGGATTTTCGACAAATCAAAACTTTTGGAGGTACGCTTGCGCCCTGCCTCCTGCACCACTGCGTTACGTTGTGGAAGAAATATTATGATTTGTAAAAAGTATCAGACAATTGAAGTAATGAATAAAAAGGTTTGATGAAGATGCGCATAATTCAACATAGGTAAGCACATAAATATTTTCTAATCAAGGTATCACATGTACTGACGAAATGAGCAACTTGATGTGGGCGAACACTCCACTACACCGAGAGCAAATATTGCTTTTTACACTTGCTTGTCTTTGTTCAACTGCTCTAGCAAAGAAATTTTTTCTGAGGTGGGTATGTACTGCATTTCTAAACACTTTTATCTTTTAAACCACATTTGCTATGATTCATGTTAAGTTCAACAATGTAGTTATTATTGAAACACAGGTATAATTAAAACGAAAGCAAAGCAGTCTTTTTCAACGCCAGACGGCGCTAGTAAGGTAGAGAACTTTGAGTCAGAATTCATGTGCATTTTAGAAACCCAGTGTCGAAAGTATGCGGAAATAATCCTAGTTCTTATTTAAGCAAAAGATGTGTCAAACTTGATCCTTCATGCCTCATTTTTCGCCTAAATATTGTGGATTTGTTGACGCTTCAAACCACTACGATTGTTTCTGATTCAAATAATTCTTCAAAATTTTCAGCATATTTTTAACAATTTCTTCATTTGACTGGCAGCTTCAAATCCTGATATATTCGTCAATTTAAAAAACTATGCGAAGCATAAAAGTTGTAACAAAAAAAAAACTTAACATTTTTGCTATGATCACACCGCTCAGCTTATGATGACGCGTAAAGTTCGTTCGCTTAAAAAAGGTATTTGTTTCTAAAATTTTGTAGCAACTGTTTGAAAAAAAAATTTTCCGTTACATTTTGAAGTTTGATCGTGACGTAGTTTGCAGCCCACGATTTGCCAAACTCGCAAAAAATTAGTAAATTTGATATTTTTTAATGGTTTCCTATGTTTTCTGCGCCTGACAGGAAAACTTGCCAAAAATGTTAGAGAAAAACACCAAATTTTGTAGAGAAAAAACACCTAATTTTGTAGAGAAAAAACACCTAATTTTGTAGAGAAAAAACACCTAATTTTGTACCGTTGTAGCATTTTAACTTTCCAACAAAATCTTAACAACCCGTTGACTTCAACAACAACGTTTCTTAAGATTTTTATTATGAGCACACAGAGAAATTATTCTCGAGTTGTAAAAGATTTGATGAACTTCGCAACCACGTCTGAAGGCGCTTGTTTTTGCTTTCAACTTTTTATATTTCGACACCATGCAAAGACATCAGTTTTGCTCAAATTAGATTCATAACAGCAAAGACGACTGTTTTAACTTATTAAGTTACCTGCATTTTGGACGAAATTTAAATCGCCAGCTTTAATTATAACCTTTGCCGACGAACCAACTCTTCACAGGAAACCTTTGCCAGAGTTGTTTTGGGAAGAAAGTGGCATTTTAATGTTTTATTTTTGTAAGTGGCATTTCGCATTTTAATATTTCTAACATCATGGAAACGTTAAATCACCAGCACGACAGCAATTCAATGCCACTCATGCAAAAACCACTTGCTCTCTGGACTTGTGGGGAGGTCTGATTAAGTCTAACGATGATCTATTGGAAGTCAACCATCCCTACCCTTCTCGAGCAGTGACAAAATATGATAGGGACAGGGTAAAAGAAAAGTTTATTTTTAAAATCGCAACTTCTCTAACAGTTCCAATTTAGCAACTTGCAGCAGGTTATTTTCAGTTATGAACAGTATATTTGCGAATTGCTTCAAATACTTAAACTGCAGTAGTGCTGCCACCTTGTGTCTGTCAAGCCCCATGGTTCCTCGAAGTGATGGTCCAAACCACGTTGAGATTTCTATTTTTCCTAGTTAGTATGAAATTGTTTTGTTCTGAAGTTTCCTATCCTTGGACAAATCAGTTTCACGATTAAAATATTTATTTTAAGTTATTCTCACCCCTTTGGGTCAACTGATAAAATTCGGTCCCGGTTGCTTTCTTGACCCTCCATGCGGGGGTCATGGGCCGCTCACACTGATGTTTGTGATTATTTTATTTAAAATGTAAATGTCCCCGCCCCGCTGTAGACACATATAAAACTTTTATTTAGACGATCACTTTGTTGGAACTGTAGGAGGAAAAAATCAGTAAAGAACAAGCGTTTGGGAGAACACGCAATAAACTTTAGCTGTTAAAGCAATCAGTCTCATATGGTTGTGTGAGACATGGAGACTTATGATGCAGCCATGCTTCGCAATCACGCTGAGATCACAGTGCAGCAAAATGCATCTGCCATTCACAGAACAGTTCGATACATAATCTTATATATGGCGACGTGATTGGTGCACTGTAAGCATTGTGACGTGTCCTGGCGTGGAACGAAAGCACACGTTTGGCGATAAAGTACAAGCAAACACGGATCATTCATTCATCACACAGTGACGCCAGTATTGCAGAAAATGACGCATGCAGCAGAGGTGATGTCATTAGTAAGCTGATATGTCTTCATTGAAGCTACGCATTCGCATCTTCTCTTTGTACAGTTCATCTGGAATGTCAGGACAGTGAGATGTTGATGTGGAATGGATGGTGGGAGAAGGGTTCACAGCAAAGCCAGAGACAAAAAGAAAGTGAAAACGTTTAAATCATAGTTTATTGTGATGAAGAAATTGCTTTCTCGGAAAAGCTCACCCACAACTCAATAAGATACGTTTGAAAGAAACACAATGTCCTAAGCCGGGTACACGCCAAGCAAATCTTAGCCTTTTATGATTAACGACCAATCAATGCTTTTGCCGCAAGTAAGCAATGCTTGTTTGTACCCTAAATCTAAATACATTGCAAATGACTGCGCGACCATTTTTCAAACCATTTGATGCACAACAAGACGAAAAGTTATCAGGAACATTTTGAAAGTATTGTTGTTCTCACACCAACTGTCAATTTATGTTTCCGATGAGCATGCTCACGAGCAACCAACCAGCAGCGTGTTTGGATGCTCGTCAGAGGATGTTCATCTACATTCGCGTTTCGCTTCAGTTTTGTCCGGACTTTTATTCAACCCGCAAGATCATCAAGAAAGATGAGGGCAACTAGAGCCGCGTTAGCCGTTTGGCACCTGACCCCCCAGAACGATTTTTAACTAGGCGATGTGGTTCCCCCCATTGTTATGCAACTTCGAAGACCTCACCTCGGCCACGAATAGTTTCATCTCCACTAACTCAACCTCACCCCAGTTTACTTAGTGAAGTACAGAACAGATTCGATGTTTGATTCCAACATGACAGCAAAAGTCATGACCAGATTCATGTGTAATTCACGAAGCTTCTGCACCGAAGGGGGGGCAAAATTTATGTGAAGAGTATGTGAAGCAGAACCGTCGTCAGGAAGTCTTCACTAGGGGGGCTTTAAGTTCGTGTGTGTGGGGGGGGGGCTTTGCGCTTATGCCGGGGGGATTGATATTGAAAACTTGATAAAATCTCCAATGATTTATAGTGTTTCATATTTCGATTTGGGGGCTTGGTCTTTTGTTTGGGGGGCTAAGCCCACCAAAGCCTCCCCGTGACGACGGGACTGACGTGAAGCATTCGAAAATTTTAAGCTCATTTTCCGAACATTTCCCGTAAATGAAATGAAGGTTAACTCTTATATTCACTACAAATAAGTGATCTACCATCGTGCAAATAAGCTTCAGGGACAGGGAGACCTTGTATTTTTATGAAACGAATAAAACTTAAAGACAGAAAAACAACAAAAACCAACGTTTTAGTCGCAAATTAAGAATTGTGATCATCTTTTTGTTGCATTACCATGAAGATCATGCAGTTTGGATATCGGAATGAAATGGGTGAGAACACGTGACTGCTAATAGGCATTCATGCGTGAAGTGAACACAAAACAAGTGTCGACCAGACGGTTCGAAAAAATAAACTCACCTTCAAGTTCGTCGATGTTCTTCTCCAGTTTCACAACAGACTTTTCAGCGAACTCTGCTCTTGTTTCGGACTGGTAGTGAAATAAAGAGAAGAGCTTTAAAGTTACATGGACATTTTCCGAATAATTGAACATGAACAACTGACATCATCAGAACCTCCCTAACAACCCATCATTTAAATAAACAGAGTCTACACAAGGTTGGATTGAATGAGAGAGAGAAACTTACATCTTTGAGTTTGTCAGATAGTGTTTTAATCTCCTCCTCTAGCTGCCGCTCCTTGATTGCGTACTGGACAGAAAAACAATCGCAAAAGAAAAGCTGACGAATAATACTTTAAAATCACGCCCCAAAAGGAAAACGAACAAGAAGCTGGAGTCATACCATGGTACTGGAGCGAATGAACCAAAATTTGCTGGTGATAGCCTTGAGTCAAGCAAGGTCACCAGGGGTGATGATATTTGTACCCCTTCAGTGGGCTTTAGGCGCTTCGCTTAAAACACCGTGATACGTGTCACGGCCCCCGATGTCGGGGTCAAGGTCACGACCCCGATGTTGGGGTTAAAAGGCGAACACTTTCATAAGTGCCAGATTATGGTTTAAACTGATATTAACAACGATGCCAAAACTTTATAGCACAGCCATCAGAGTTCACCTTTTCAGTATTGTGCAGTCGTTGTTGCAACTACCTCAGTTTGTACAAGTCTTTAACCAACAACCTAATCACGTGATGTGCGATCTCCAGTTGAAGCAATTAACGCCAGGGTTGCCATTATGAGAGTGGAGTAAGTTTTGCCAAAACGTTCTTACTGATCAATCTCGCAGCTTTTAGCGCCACACTCAGATCTACACGTATACCGTAGAATTAAAAAAGCTTCTTAAAAATTATTACGAACGTGTGGTGGAATATCGAGAATCGCTTCTCTGTGTGCTGCTTTCATCATTGTGATGTAGTGCTCTTAAACAATAGGTTATCAACCACGATTTTATTGTTAAAAAAGTGGACAAACATTTGTGTTGTGCATGAAAACCGCTCTCAATGGAGGCAATCAATCGAATGACACCAGCTTTGAAAAGAAAGTTTTGCAGCATCTAACAAAATATATCTTGGTGCTTCTTCAGGTGCTAAGACTTTGTACGCTGTCAGTAATAAAAGTTTTCGTTATTCTTACCTTCTCAGCAGATGCTTCAAGGGATTTCAAGTTATTCGCCACAACCTTCAGTTCTTCTTCGAGTTCAGCTGCTTTGCTGTGTTCAAGAACATTGCAAAGATATCAGTGTGACAACAAAACCTTTGATCATCGTGAATACTGGACATTCGCAATAATTTCAAATTGAAAGTATGTCCTGAAGCATTAAATAGCTTGGTCCTAATCTGCGGAAGACATTTTACTGCAGTCCTAAGAAATATTTTTTGAAAGTAATAGCTCTCAAATTTACTTGGCAAATATCGCAGGCCGCTTTAAAAACTGTTTTCATGATGTTTTGGACATCAAAAAATTCAGACATTGCCTGCTTTTCGTGCTTAGTTAAAGCTGCAAATAAAGATCAACCAACTTCTTCAAAAAGTAACCTTATCCGATGAACTTTGCAGGTATTCACAGCTGGATAGCGTTACTATTTATACGTTAGTATTTATTTGATTGTAGTTTTGTGCACTTCGCAAAGCTGATGATGGCCACCTAGTAGGCGAAATATATACTTGGTGGACATCGTAGTGTCTGACTCAGAGTTGTAAGTCGGGCGGGGCTTTTCGGATCGGCCCGGGTTCGGGCTTAAATTTGTCGAAATGTTTCGGGCCGATTTCGGGCCTGCATACAAAATTTTTTTGCAACGACGGACGTTATTGTCGCCAGTTACTGTTGAAGCAATCGAGTTGATCAAAATCCTCGATAAAATATGGATAATTGTGAATTATTTGGTCACCTTTGCTTTGCTATGCCACCAATACCTCACAGATTCGCACATCTTGACTCACACGTTAACATTGGCTTTTGGGCCTACATCGGGCTCCAAAAATAAATGTTGGGCTCGGGGTGCAAAATGAGGCCGGTTACTACTCTGACCTGGTTCATTGCTCTGGAAGGGTCCCTTTTATTGGATTCTATGCGAGTTTCACAATGTTTTACTAAAACAGCGCATATGATTTTGACAGAGCGAATTTTTGAACAATACAACTGATGGAAAAATTTGAACTCTTTTTTGAGAGAAGCTAAAATAAGAATCACTATTATGAATTAGTTTGAATAAATTCTCCCACATGGCATTGGATCCACAAACATTAGCGAACAACTGAGCAGAACGCTTCAAAATGATATTAAAAACTTTTATTAAACGCACAACAAACACACATTTCGATGATTTCCACAGGCCCGTAACCAGGGGATTTCGCCCCTCGGAAATGTTTTTCCCCCTGGAAAGATGTGTTGGACATAGTTTAAAACTTTTGGACATAGTTTAAAAAATTTGTACCCCTCTCAGAAAACTTTACTCCCCCCTGATGTCCTATGCTGGTTACGGGCCTGGAATTCCATTGTTTTCTATTTTTTACAAAATATACAAACAGAACCACTAAGTACAGTTTTGAAATGCACAAAACTTGGATGTTAGTGCAACAATCAATCAACGATTACCTCTCAGCCAAATCAGCCCTTTCCTCCCCACGGTCCAGCTCTCCCTCGACCATGACGAGCTTCCGGGTCACTTCGACATACTTCCGGTCGGCATCTTCAGCAATGTGCTTGGCCTCGTTCAGCTGGATTTCCTGCATTTCGAGCTTTTCTTCATCTTTGAGCGATCGGTTCTCAATTACCTTGCGACCTCTGTGGTTGCACGCAAAGCATCCTTTAACTGCCTCCTTACCAAAGCATCACGTAAGAGAGTGAGGTTTACGTAAGTCGCAAAGCAACATTCGAACCAAGGTAGGGTCGACTCTATATAAAAAATGAACTAACCTCTCGCTCTCGTCAGCTGCTTTTTCAGCTTCTTCAAGCTTTTGCAAAGAGATGGTCAGTCTCTCCTGCGCTCTGTCCAGCTCCTCTTCAACGAGGGTGATTCTTCTGTTAAGCGATGCGACCTCTTGCTCAGCCTGACAAAGAACAGTGTAAGCGTATGGCAATGGACAAGTTACTTAAGTCGAGCTCTTCTATGATACCGTGTTCTGAGCTACGCAGGTGTGAGGTACAAACTGCTTATAGCACTTAAGAAAAAACAACAAAAAATGGAATTATAACGATGAAAAGCTAGACACCAGCGAAATCACCAAAAATTACGTCAGTAGCTTTCTTTTCGGCTTTCTCCAAGTCTTCGTTGGCCCCTCGCAATTTCTCTTGTGAGTTGTCGAGTTCATCTTCAGTTGCTTTCATACGCTTTTGCAATGTTTGAAGCTCCTCTTCAGACTGCGCATCACGTGACCGTATTAACCAATTACAATCAACGTGCACTTCACAAGCGAGCAGAGAAATATACGGTTAATTGCAAATCATCAGCGTTAGCGCAACAGTCGGTGCCTGGCAAACCACAAGCCGGTTGACTGACTGGTGTTATTCCCGTGAGTGCAGTGTCGCCAGCAACTCAAACCACAGCACTACTACTGCATGTTCTTATCTGCTCTGGCTATATAAGGAATTGAAAGGTTTCACGACCACTGGGTGCGCAACTCACACTCGTCCCAGCACTGCTGACTCAGCAGGAACGCCACTTATTATTTGCAGTTCTGGATGTTTTTTGCCTGTATCTTAAACAGAGCAGCCGCGCGCACTCATGCAAGTTCACGGTGATAACACGATTTTTACCGAACCAACGTTTGGCGCTCAAAAACTTTGCTGTCATGGAAACAACCAAGATTCTGTTTAGGACATGACGTTTACTGCCACGCGCCAGTGATCAACACACAGAGGCGATACGACGTTTTCTCAAACAACGGAAGCCGCTCAAAAAAGAAAGAACTCCACTCACCAACGCCACTTTCTCTTCCGCTGCTTTCTTGTCAGCCTCAGCTTGTTCCGCTCGATCTATGGCGTTCTCCTTATCGAGCTTAAGCATCGTCATCTTCTTCTTGATCGCCTCCATTTTTCAAGTTTAGGATTTTCGCTTTTCGCACCAGGAAAGTTGTGAAAGACACCGAAGCCGCGTTCAGTCCTGCCGGTCTGTGCGAAGAAGTGCTCGTCGTGGCGCCCGCCCCACCATGCATGCCTGCGTGCCTTCTTCTCATCGCCGCCGTGTCTATTCCTGTTCAGGCTTACGACACAGATAAGCGTTAGCTCATTCACTTCAGCTGTCGCCAACCATCGGGCATCGACAGATGCCGCATTATGACGTCACAAGGCGCTAGCGTTTCGTCCCTGCCTCAGCGATTACTTGTCAGTGTCGCATAAACAAAATTGCATCTCGGTGTTTTGCTGTTGACTTGCATTTAGAACATGTTCAGCAAAACACGCAACCGACGACGTCACGAGCAGGGTTGCGAAGTCGGAGGTTTTTGGGTAGAGTCGGATTCCTAACAAAACTGGGAGTCGGATTTTTTTGTCCGAATCCGTCTCCCGATGCCCAATTGGATCATTTTTTATATCACACTCCTAAATCGGGAATTCCTGTTGAAATGGTTCAATTTCTGTTGGAAAGTTTGTTGAAACAGAGATTTCTTGCTGTGCACCACGATTTCCATTGATTTTAAGACAAATTTCTTTCCATTTATGTCATGGGGTCGGAGTCGGAATTTTTGGAAAGGTCGGAGTTGGATATTTTACCTCCGATTCCACAAACCTCCTCGCGAGTGACGTGACTTGCTAGCCTGGCATTTCGAAGTGTAGCTACGCGAGGCAATACAGTGGCGGACCCAGTGTGGGGCAGTTTGCCCCTCACACGTGTGTGGCGTCCTTTTGATACAAATGCGCCCTCTTTTGGAGCCTAGCAAAGTAGAATCAGAGATTAAAAAATATTCAAAACCAGAGGTTCTCAAACTTTTCCGGTCGCCACCCTTAAGACGTTAGCCATTGATACTTGCGCCTCACCTAACCTCAATATCAAACACAAAAAACAGAACAATTTATCTGCCATTATCCTGCTTTATGGGAAGGATGCAACTGTTTTTGGAAACTAGTAGTTTAATTCGAGGCTTTGTTGAAGATAACGTACATCACGGCTTCACATTCAAGTTTGTTCCGAGATTTTGTCTTGATTCTGGCGTCAATGCAGTGACGTGCAGAGGCCTCGTGATGCCCAGGCCGACTGCTTGATTATATGCCCCCCTACCAAATTCTAGTACTGTATTGAGCAGTGGTGTATGGTGGTCATTGTTACTGGATATACGCAGTTTGTGACGCCACAATATGACGTTATATTCATATTTACAAAACAACGTTTTGGCGAAGTTTGTTGACACAACATACATATTATTCTACACGCATTCTTCTTACTCGTTGTTGTACAATGTCAATGTGTCACTGTAATGAACATAAATTATATCAGCGCTCCAAGTTATGAGACCGGAGTAAAATACACCATTCAACGCTAAGACAGAGCGGTTCATAACTGTAAAAGTATCCGGCAACGCGTTAAAACAGTAGAACACATTCAGTGCAGTTCACAACTGCAAGAATTTAAAGCTGCGCATTAACCCTCGAGTGGAGCAAAACGCACTCAACGCCACGACAGGGCAGGTCACAGTTGCGAAAACATCAGGCTGAGCGAATAGCAGTCGAGCATAGAAAGTATGCGCCTGAGATGGCGGACACCCAGGATTGACAGTTTGAAACTTGCTTAACTACAAAAGAATTGAGAATGCGCATAAAATACGCAAGAAAATTTTCGTTTTTTTATTATGTAGCTGTTATATGCACAACTGCTGGGGGAGCAGAACAGATACGGGCTTGTGTGGGCCGTTATGATCAATCCGCCTGAGCTGTCAATTAGTGACGAAGCTTGAAATGATGCACATATTGCAAGAACAAGTGTGAAGCTGCATCATCACACACCCAGGGTTGACACATCAAAAAACGAAACCGGAAACTAATGATGCATCAAAAAATCAAGCAAGTTGAAATATACAGTTTTGAAATTCGGTTCAGGAAATCAATTAAACGTCCATAATTATCTTTAAATCCTTTTTCGTGATTTTCCCATGATCGCACGACCTGGAAAAAGTCACGTCACTATCAGTTTGCTTGGGTGTGCGCCGCACACATGAAGTATAAGTCACTTGTATTGAAGAATGTGAGAATTTGTGGCATATGAATACGTAAGATCTAGTGTTGATAAAATAAAACACTTTCGAAAATTAAATCCACGCAGCATGTGTCAGTAGCCTTGCAATAGGAAAAATCATTTAGTTACCGCATTTGGATTTTTTAATTTCACTCTTTGGATGCCCGGGGTCGTCGCCCCACGCCACCGCGTTAATGTGAAAAATTTACGGATAAAAACAATGCACTTAATACTTCTCAAAAGTATGTCGCTGCCATACTTGTGTCCCCCTTGCGAACCTTTCACGCCCCCCAGTTTAAGAACCTATGTTCCAAACTAAACAGTGCATTAACTGCAGGAAAAACCATGGGCGTTGCGAGGATTCTTTCCAGGGGGGAGGGGGCAACAGTGGATTTTTTAAGGGAGACCAAAAGTGGTGAAATCTCATTTTAGCCACTCGAAACTAAAACGTTTTTATGCTTAAATTTAATATGAAAATGTCAAAATCCAGGGGCGGTGTGCGCCCTCCCCCTTCCGATGCCCATTGGAAGAACCGTTCTACCCCTAACAAGGTCGTGAATACATTTCAGACATTGTTATTCTGATCTCGGTACGGATAACCAAAACAGTGTTAAGCTCTTAGGCGCAGCATGCTTCAGGGTAGTGGTCGGCGAACTGTGGGCCTTTTGCCGACTTTCATTGGGCCGCGCAAAACTTAAATGTTGTGGGCCGCGTGGCGTGTAGGAACTGAAGCGCTGCGTCGGCTGCGAGGGATCAAACGTTGGTTACTGCAACAACTATAGAACATTGATTGTTTGATATTAACACGGCATTGTTTTCGTCATTTCCGGCTTGCGGAGGTAAAATGTTCGACACCGACTCCTCAACGTAAAGTGAATGAAATTTGGCTGTCAATAATTTTGTAGCAACTAGCACCAAATGGAAATCGTGGTACGCAACAAGAAATATCTGTTTCAATAAAAGTTTAAAAAGAAATTGTACCATTTCAATAATCAACAGGCATAAAAAATTATTCAATCGAACTTCCGGAGTTGGACAAAAATACCCGACTCCGACTCCCAGCGTTGTTAGGATTCCGACTCCACCCAAAAACCTCCGACTCCGCAACCCTGGTCATTATACAGTTTATGACATTAACATGGCATTGTTATGCAATAGGTAACAGAATTCAGCAGAAGTTTGAAATTGGGTCTTCAAAAACAAACTAACTTTTAATCGCAATTGAAATGGCGGTTTGGGCCACCATAACTTAAGTTTGCCGATCACTGCTGGACATATCTTTTAAAAATACATTTTGTAGATAAAAACATGGATACCCCCCTGGATTTTGAAGTTGGATGTCTTGTTATTAACTGTCTAGTAGAAAAATATTCTTAGCTTCGAGTTAGTAAATTGAAATTTCACCACTGTTGATCCCCCCTGGAAAAAATATTTTGGCCACCCCTGGACATACTCACTACTGCCCCCCTGGAAAAAATATTTCCGACGGCCATGGATTTAAAAGGGATTATTTTGAACGCGCCTAGCGTTCAGATTACTGCAGAGCTTGTAAAAAATGGTGGCGCATATCTTTGGACCCACTTTAAGAACTATTGTGAATTAATGATATAAGGCGCTTTCAAACTGTTGATTTCCTGAAAGATCGCGTAGTTCCACCAATGAAAATAGCTACTTTCTTGGCCTACAGAAGGCAACCACTTTTGTGTGAAGCCCAAACGATTGTGATAGACCAGGGGGGTTCCCCAACTACGGCCCGTGAAGCCATTTCATCTGGCCCATGAAAAACGTTTCGTCATTAATGAAACAATAATATATTTACGAAAAACTTATTTATTTGACAGAATGTAACACATCTCGAAACAATCGAATTACGTAAAATGTCCGGCCCTTGGACTGCTGTGTGAAAGCTTATGTTGCTCTCTGACAAACAAGCTTGGAGACATTTGTATTACTTTATCTGCGGTGGTTGGACAGGTGGAGACTCCATGGTTCCCCTCTGTAATACGACTGCCCCCCAAACGCCTGGCCTGCATGTGCCCCTGGAGCAATGAAGTATAAGGACAAGAAGAGCAACCTGGTAATCCGCTTCTCCCCCACAATTGTTCATCATGGCCTCTGATAATAAACATCGAACACTCTAGG
>JGI24159J19872_10004442_pt1 | contig 17877 bp, 14 predicted proteins | sample Ectturendosymbi4_FD_19872 | JGI IMG/M metagenome (IMG submission 19872) | reverse complement strand
ATACTTCTTATAAAATGCATGAAAACTGAAGTGTTCTACTGCAAGAGCGATATGCACGTGCGACCAATGCGATTCAGCATTTTGTGCAATCCAACTGACAGTTCTGATGAAACCCAGTTGATGTGTTCTACTATATTGCTGTGCTTGTTTGCATCCAAATACGATATTAATGGAAGCAGGCTGAACTACAGCACCGTGTCCAGCAACAAATTCAAGTATATTAATATGTAAATCATCTGCAAGGACAAAGCGTGATTCGTGTTGCTGTCAAAACACCTCTAGAAACAAGATTGGGAATCTGTATGTATAAAACGTCACTTCTGCATCGATCCGAAGAATATATTGGTTTCACACCAAGCTGTCCCCCCCACATTTTACAACAAAATTGCGCCCATGTTGAGAAGCCCTAGTTGCAGTCTTCATCGTCACCTGCACACTTGGTCTATCTCAGTAGTGTAGGAGGCGGGGTGTAGGGGTGCAAGCGCACCCCCAAAAGCTTGGATTTGTTGAAAATCCGTGCAAAATCTCTGAAAATTTGAGCAAAATCTCTGAAAATTTTGGCAAAATCCCTGAAAATCCGAACAAAATCCCTAAATGTCTAGGAAAATCACCGAAAATCTGAGCAAAAATGGCTCCCAACGTTGTTTGACTTTGAAAAATGGAGTCCAAGGTTTGCAGAAAAACAAGTGAAGACCATTTTTTTGGAGGTCACACCATAAAAACGGTCGGCAGAAATTACACGACCACTTTTTGCGCAAGTTTGGGAAAATTTGGGCAAAAAATCTTTTGCACCAACAGACTGCCAACAAAGGTTACTGGCAGCATTGCAAGTTTTTTCGTGTACCTTTTGTGTCACTTCTAATCTTGCCCCACGCGTTTTTTCGGCGTGGACATGTGTGTGTTTTGCTAATAATAACACTTTTCAGACATTGAACAAGTTACTTTTTAAGGTTAGATAAGTTTGAGAATAATTTCTGACTTGTTTTGATGGCCGCTTCTGCTTCGGAAATGTCTCAGTGAGCCTGGGTAATGGTGAGAATGTCTATGGTTATTAACCGTGTTTGTTAAAAAAAGTTACCCGAGTAGTTGGGTCTTCACTGCCATGCAGTCAGTATACATCCGGATGAACTCGTCCTTGAGCTCCCCCTAAAATCCTGGGTCCGCCTATGATACACGGGGCACATCTGCCAAAAAATGGGGCACGCTCAACACATCGCCGCTAGGTCAGTCTACACAAGGTAAAGATTGAGGAGTTATATTGAAATGCAGTACGTAATAATTCTAATCTATGAGCATTTTTAGGTTTATTATGTGCTTAGAGGCGCATTGTATTTGTACGGTAAAGCATGAATTTCAGCTTACCGCATTGGTTTCATTTAATGTTTGGTAATCATAAAATTTGTTTTGCCATGCAGTGATAGTAGGTAATTAGAATGTGAAAAAAGTGGTGTCACTTACATATATATGGAATTGTGAAGGACCAACAATAAATCCTTGGGGTACGCCACATGTTGCATCAAAAAATGAAGATTTAGTATGCGATTCTGATGCATTGAACCCTGGAGTCCATGTAGGAAGCAAGAAGTTTTAGGGGTGTTCCTCTTACTCCATAGTAAAACAGTTCTACAAGTAATATATTATGATCAACACAGTCGAAGGCTTTGCTCAAGTCTAGAAACAGAGTGCAAGTTAGTAGTTTGTTATCCTTATTACAAATCATGAAATACCTGTACGTGCCTTACCGCTTTCGGTAGTCACTGTCCCACTGCATTACCTGCCAAGATATCTGCGTTTAAAATTAACACGTGCCAAAACACCTATTACTGTAAATGGAACATTCGTTGCCATGTTGTTGTTACGCAATAAAGACCAACAGTAGAACAATGTGCTCGCAAGTTTCGCAACCTGCCTCTCAAGGCAAAGGAGCGGGCATGAGTGAACTGCAAGCTCATCACACCAGAACAGTGACCCCGGCTCTTGTGCGTGCAGTGTGAGTGTCATTCAGGCAAATAAACTGTTACTGCAAGAATCAAATCAATCGGAATTACGCTGCTGACTTCAGGTTTTCTAAAAACTTTTGGTTCTTAGACCCAATTTCAAGGGGAAAATGCCCGTTTTCCCTCCGTTGCGGACGCCCATGCTCGAGAGTACGAAGTGATTGTAATGAAATTGTGAATTGACTTTTCTAGCTAATTTGTTTCGTCAATATGGTCAATATGCAGTATAAATTCCTGGAAACAATTAATTGTTACCATACTCACTATAGCAGATGTGAGCAAACTACGGCCCGCAAGGGCATTTTGTGCGGCCTTCAGGGCAGTCACGCGTACATACTGTAGATTGTACATATTTCGAGTCTGTCAAGTAATTTTATCGTTTAGATAGAATTCTCAGAGATTTTATTCCACACGCATTTTTACTCAACCGGAAGCAGCGGTAGGGCAGTAGTGGAGTTGAGGGCAATGGAAACTTACAAAAAATTCTTTACGAATATGCTTGTTTCTGTTCAGCAACAATGCTAATATCAAAAATAACAACAGAAATTACAGATAACCGTTCTGAAATTTCTTAGTACTCGAATAGCTGCAATTTGCTTCAATTCTATCTTGATAATCCATGAAATTACTAACCATACTTTTATCAAAAAGGCACCTCTGCCCCGCTTTTGAAAGAGCAGTGATCCTCTCTCCGGCGTCCCTGACCGTAAGTGACTATTGTTACCTTCATTTTGAGCTAATGTAAAGTTTTTGAGGTAGACATATGTAATATATGCAGCCCTCGGTAGCAATAAAGTTTTCAATGTGGCCCTCCGTAGAAAATGTTTTCCCACACCTGCACTACAGTACATCTTTAAAAACGTTTTTGTAAATTATCAACCAAATAGTGATTGATCTCCACAGAAGTGACGCAGTCGAATCTGTCAGCAAATTTTTTAATCGGAAATCGATTTTACGTGACTCTCTCATATGCTTCATCAGTATTGAAATCTGCAAGCAATTGCTTACGGGTGAAATGCTGAAGGAATAAAGCAAGCAAACTGAAAGACTAACATGAATAAATCAAAACAGAAGTTGCGGCAAGTAAAATCTGGTTCTCATGCAATTGCTTTCACTAAAATAGAAAAATTATGACGCCAATTACCGAGCAAAAACTACAGCTGCGAGCAACGCGGTGTCACGCAACACAAAGCAGTCAGTGGAAGGCGAAAGCTGAAAGATGGTCTTGAGGTTGACAGACATACTTTAGGGAGGGCTTNAATAGTTAACGTAGGAATGGGAGACACCAATATTTGTACATAAAAAACTACAAGTGTGGTAAGAAAGGGATCTAACAATTGCGCGAGGCTGAATGGAGTCTAATTGAATTTTGGGTGAACAGTCCTTTCAGTGGAACCAAACCTCTGAGATGTGTCGGCAGGCAACGAAATTTCTTGCTTTTTCCAGCTACATGCCTTTGTGAAGCTGATTTTTCAACACTAGGTATGATTAAAACCAAGCACCGAAAGCAACTTTAACCAGAAGACGACATCAGGTGTGCATTGACGACCACAGACTTTTGAAACAAACTTTATCACCGAAATGTGTGAAAGGCGTTAAATAAACCAATTTACTAAAAATAGTGTTTGTACAGTATTACCTTGAGTCTGCGACGATTTATGCTGGTCCGAAAATCGTCCGGTCTATTTTCGGGCTTGGGAAACACTGCGCTCTAAACGACCTCACTTCATTCCTTCCAAATTACCACTTGATTCCGCTACTGTTAAAGTTTTATATTTTGCCATACAAAAGGCATTTTTGAACACTGCCCCGATTCGCTTGATTTTGACAAGTTTCGCAGCGTAAAGTGAGCGGTCGGCTCCTCAGATTCCCAGCCTCGGGTCGTAAAGCTTTGGAAAAGGGTGTTTTGCCCTCATGAGGTCGGTGCCGCTGCCTCCACCATGCGGCAAATCTCTTCCCACTGAGCTGTTGAGTCTGTATTCCACAAGATAACAACATGATCCAGACGATAGCTTTCGTTGTGGAAGAGTCACTTACGGAGACCAATGTAATAGTGATAAATGCAATAATAAAAACAACACATACTGATAGTCGGGTAAGAGCGTGAAAGATCCACGTCAAAACAAAAGAAGTTTCAGAAAAACACGGTCAAACCAGTCGACATGATACGAACGCATGATTATTGCACACGAAAGGTTGTACAAGGGTGGTGATGAAAACGCAAGCGCTGAATTCTCTCACAAACTGTAGACAATACGCTGAGCATCTGACACTGCTGGAGCAGCACGATATATTTAGACAGTCTGCTTAATCGCAAAATTAGACGACCACGCGGCTTTCGAAGTCTGCTGATAGCAAGTAGCGCTTTCCACCCACGGCGGGACAGGTCTTTATTTTTACGAAAACAACGCATTTGCGAAGCGTTCCACTTTTTAGGAGTTCGACCTTTCGGGCCTTGCTCCCAAAGAACTGGGCGCACTTTTTGCATTGTCGAAAATTACATTTTCTTTCCAACGCGTTGGCGCGCACATAAGTTCCAAATCTTGATTTACACGAAACTAGAAAAATTGCACCAAAGCAACTTAACAAAGCATTGCATCCAAGATTTCGAATGTGCCCAGAAAAGAGTTAGAACAAAACTATTCTCAGCGAAGCCTATAGTCCAAAAACAAATGCCCCGCCTCTATCGATCTCACGACGATGAAGAGGAGTCAAACAATGTCACTTGGCGTTGATTTCACTCTTTTTTGGAATTCACGAGGAGCATCACGAAATACGAATATCCGGGGGCGGGTAAAAGTGCGACATACGAATCAACTTCAAAAATCTCTGTAGCGATAACTTGTAACGCGCTTTGCTGTCGAGTAGCATGAAAACGCTATCAGCAAATTTTTCATTGCAACGACAAAGCGCATGTCGGACTTCTGCCAAAAAGTGGTTAGTGCAGTCATTTAAGCGATTGACCGTCCGATGACAGATTGAAAAGACGGGGATTTCCCCGGGCGGTCGGTTCTTCAATTCATTCAGAATATGACATCGCCCAGCGCAGGTCAACGTGACAAATGAATATAAAAAAAATTGAAAACGCTGTGAGCGGTCGGTTCATTGAGGGGCTAGTCAACTTTTCAGTGCAACAGACCCAAGCGACCTGCGTTTCGTGCATAGTGAGCTTTTCATGCGAAAAGCGACGTGAAGCGCCTCTTGCGTAAAAGTTGTTACCCGCTGCACTGCAGACCCTTGAAACCGTGTTTTTGACCCGTGGTGCGTCCACAAAATCCTCTTTGAAAATAAGTAATTAAAGCCATTCGCAAACTTCCGCCACGTTAGAAGACAATTCGCGCACTCCCAATTTTCGTACTTTGAACATGTTCAAAAAACTTCTGCTGCACAAATCAACTCACACTACCAAGCTGGCTGTGTGTTGAAGTGCTCGCAGTAAAAATGATGTCGATCTCAATCATTGACAAGTAATTTGAGAGGAAGCTTATTTGACATGTGGCCTGAGGTCGATTTACCTTTTCTGCAACGCTTTGCCCAAAAAACGGTAACGGAAGCGCATGAATCAGTGTGCCGCTGCGCAAACGATCAAGTCCGGTGGGACAGTGATCCCCCATCGCAGAAGCGGAAAAGAGCTCCGTTAACTAAGCGAACCCATCACAGTGGCTACGGTAAGGTCAGCCCCTCCTCATTCGTGCCAGTTTCGCGGCCACTTCACGCTCATACCCGCAATGGTGTCATACAGTTTCGGAAAAAAAGAACAATCACACAATGACATTATTCAGTCTTAATTGCACGCTCGTATCAGCTTCTCCACTTGGAATTACTCCCAAACGGCAACAAACAAACATTTATCATTCGCATTCAGGCTTCGATATCCGCGAAAGACTAGTAGACATTTGCGGCACAAATCGCTCCTGGTCCAACCTTTTCAGGCAACGACAGCGAACAACTTTAGTTAACGCCGATGCGCGCATGAGTTCAGAGGTTTGATTTAAGAACAAAGACGAGATACACGTTTGGGAGCTGTCATGGTGTAAGTTCGTGTGGAGACTTAATACGAGCTGAAAAATCGAAATTGCGGTGATTTGAAATAAAGTTACGATAAAAAAGGCATAAAAACGTAAGTGTAAGAAACAACAGTGAGTAGAGTGATACGAGAGGAGCAGCATTTCATTGCAAATGGCTATAACGCACGGTACACATGTCACTTGTTTTACACATGTTGTGATGACGTCAGGCCCGTAGCCACGGGGAGAATTCGGGGGCAGTGACCCCAGATTTTGTTGTACCCAGAAAAATTTGTTTTAAACATGTAATGAAAACAAAAATCTTGCGCCCCTAAAATGTATTTACCTCCCCAAACCTTAAAACCTGGCTACGGGCCTGGAATGATGTAGTCTCACGATAAAGGATCGCTGAGAGCGGAGTTCGGCTTGGCACACTCTTCGTCGCAATCAAACCATTAACTAGGTGCTGTTGGATTCAGCAAATTTGCAGAAATATAGTTTCTTGAAGATGAAAGGTCATGCGAACGTAGGCTTGAAATAGGCTTCTGCAGATAACTTCAGGCAAACTCACAAGATTCCGAGCGAGCAGTGGTCGATTGACAAGAAAACTATTAACACTCACAAGTTTGAAGCTGTTGCAGATTTGGAGCTGTGCTCCAATGCTCTTTCGACCTTAATGCTGCCTACGCGACTGGAAAAAGTCAATTCCGAAGTAAAAAGAGAATGAATGCTGCGCATCTGCTGGCAAGACAGACAATGGAAACGGTATTTTGACTCGAGATGGTTGACTTTCAATCCAATTCAGTGATGAAACTTGACGGGAAGTAACCGACCTTTGATGAAATTAAATGAGAAACTCAATTATTTGCCGCTGTTATGTTGCTGGATGAAGTGCTAGAGTCTTCAGAGAAGGACAAAATTCCAAACAACTGCAGCAGAGCTTACGAGGAGTGTCTTATCAGTCAAGTATGGTTTTCTACGTAGTCAGTGCGATGGGTTGAGAGCAGAAGAATAAAGTTTTCTACAATGAGTTAACGAACTATTTCGATCTATCTTATAATACTGCACGCACGCAAATTGGAATACAGCGTAACCTGCGCTTTTGGTTCACTTAAGCGGGTTCCTACGCAATTGTAAATATGAATTTACAGACTTTTTCCAGACTTAACTTTTCCGAATGACATACCCAAGCCACATGCAGGGGCTATAATAGTTAACACGATGAAAGTAAAATTATCAATCTTAACCAAATATTACGAAAAAGCATGTTAAAAGACCAAGCCTGAATAATTTTTTTTCACACTAACAGACGAAAATGTTTTTTTTTTCAAGACTCTGTAGGAGTTTCGCTTAAAGCTTCTCGCATCGGCGGTTTCTTTTTTTCGACTCACACGCAGTAAACCTGTTACTGATAAACGAGCAATTTGATCAATCTCGTGCGATCTCGAACGGAGTTACCAGCAACACAACCCGCAAGCCGTTTAGCAGATAAATGTTCCTCTTTCGAAAAACTTACTCGGCCTTCGCACTCCCCTTTCCACCAGCCATGGGCATCACCAGCTTTGCTGACGACGTTCACGACCTGTCCTTGCCTGAGCCCGATCTCCTGGGGCGACCGGGGATCGAAGTCAAAGCAGACCCTGACGCGGCCGAGGAAGTCGTAGGTCTTTCCGTTCACAGCTGCGCTCAACACAGAAGCAATGTGACGACAGAAAAGTCAGGTGAAGTTTACTGAAGTCAATCGTCCAGCGTCCTCGCCACAGTCACCAGCGAGGCGAACAGTTCGTCGAAAGCGCCACACGTCGGACGAGTTCCGATTAAATACTTGAAGACATGGCAAATACTCGCAGAAAAAATTTGTTTAAACAAACAGTGGAACAAAATGTTCCAAAAATTTTTTCAGTCCGTTTTATTAAAATATTTGCATGGGCAAGTTTGATCACTTTGGCAGACTGATGTGCAGGGGTGTAACGAGAGGGTGAAGGGGGCACAATGCCCTGAGCGCCGAAAAGACCCCATAATGTTGCAAATACTTTCTTCAGTGCGGTAAATTCACTCCCAAAGGACCTCATGTTCGAACAAGGGGGCGCTTAACTTGTTTCTTACCCCGGGCGCCATCTAACCTCGGGACGCCCCTGCTGCTGTCTGTCAAGTGGTCTGGAGAGAACTGGGATATTGGAAAACTGGGGTGATCATTCCCAGACATAAGAAGGGATATAGCAGAGAATGCACTAACTACCGGACATTTTCCTCTTCGGCATTCCTGGAAAAGTATACAGTGCTTTGGGAAAGATGCAGTGAGATATAATTGAACCAAAGCTTGAGGATGCCCAGTGGGGTTTTCGTCCTAGCCGTACCAGCAAAGGGTGAGCGTTTCCATTAGGCTATCAAAATGGTGGAAGAACGTTACCAACTTTGATGGAACTGCAAGATGGTGGCAGATAATGAGAGATGTCCCAAATGCAGTTTACAAGAAATTAGTGACAAAAATAAGATGTATGATGTTACAGATAAAGTTATTGTTTTTGTGCCGAGATAGGATTTGGATTGTTGCCTTTCATGTATTTTCGCGTGTTTACGCTTTCAATCTGCAAATCTATTATTTTTTTAGAAAGAAATAGATCTAAAGTTAGCTTTTAAGCACAATGCTCCGGATTGTATTTCTTTCCATTTGTTTCACTTATTTGGAGTTTGTCTTCTGTAGCCAATAATGCTCAGAAAGATGTAAGCATAAAAGTAGTTTTAGAAATGCATTGCTGATAGAGTAGCTGCATCCTATTGCTAACGTTATTCCATATATGGTGAGTGTTTAATGGAAAACGTAACTTTCGGCAAAAAACACGTTTTTTAAAAAAAACGTAACTTTCGGCAAAAAACACGTTTTTTAAAAGTGATCAGCAAAATATACCAACAGATTCGGATTCAGCACCTTCAAATTACTCAAAGTCAAAATCCTTCAAAAACCTTATGGAAGAAAAATCATGTAGATGTAGACCTTTGATCCGCAATGCCTATGTCTCTTTCGTGATCAGGTTATTTACTTTCAAAAACGCACTGAATACGAATCAAACTTATTTCTGGAGAAACACTGCAGGATTGCCAACTGAAACTATTGCAGTTTTATGGCAACACGTTGGAGTGTTCCTTGATGTAATTGATTGAAGATGAGTACAAATTAACGAAGTTCGTGATTATGGAAAAGGTGAAAAACTTCCTGGAAAAGTTGGGGTCTGGATTGATTGAAAAAATAATACTTCGGGCAAACTTTAATGCAACCTGAGCAGCGTTTCAACAAGAAACGAAAAGGCACTAAAAATACAAAGGGATCAATAAGACACTAAATGATATTGAGCATCAGAAAAAAGTAAGCTGTTTTTGCATTGCAACTCATTACGTAGGACAGCGCATTCGCAAAAAACGCGTCATGGTGATAAGATGGAACACACAAGTAGAACATTATCAGAATTGTTCGGCAAGACATACTTATCTGTCTGACTCCGTTGACTACTTGGTCAACATGATGATTGCGGGAAGATCGGTTGAAATCAGGTGGAGAGGGCCGAACAGGCCGGGGGGTTGGCAGGGGAGGTGGTCCTGACGCACTCGGAAAAAAATTTGGGTCTCGATAAGGGATCTTCAGAGTGGTTTCCAAACCGAGAAAGGATGTACTCATTGTGTTTTCCTGATAATGCCTGATCAGGTCCTGTAAAAATAGGATGTCATTCAATCTCAAAAGCGGAGAATCTCCAAACACAATGCAAGCCCGTAAGAAAAATAGTTAATCAAATAACGATGATTAAAGTATATTAGTTTCCCCAAAACTCCGTAACCGCAGCCCCATCACCGGTTATCAACGTTTTCTACAACAAGTTCGCTTGAACCAATTCCAGTGAAGACCATATAAAACAGCACTATAGAAATTTTAGTTGAATCTCCTTTCAAAATTGTGTTTGCCTCCTGCACAGACCTTAGCGTAGGGGTGCACAACTTTCGCTATTGCCGGTCGCCAGTGAGTTTAAAAATTTTTTGCATTGCTTCTGTTCTGCTTCCACACGTCTGGCCGTCTTTCTGCTATGTATCTTCGTACAGTAGACCAAGGGTTTTTGTTGAAGCACGGCCGCCATAACTAATATTTTAAATTACTTGTGAACGGCCTCAGGTTGTGTATCCCTGTTTTAGCGGTAACTCCATGTCCGCCACTCCTGCCCCGTGATCATCCCGGTTTCAGCATCAATGCGACGCTTAAACTGTTCCAACTGGAATTTGTTATTTTTGACTGTTTCGTTCAACGCAAAGTTCGCTTCGACCGGTTTACAGTGGTGCATGAACTTGGCTCCAAGGAAAACACTATTCAAGCAGTGTACAACTTGAATCATTTTTAAATATATAACATTCAGGGCGTATTGTGGAACAGCCCTTGCCACCCAACTTAATTTGGAAGCATTTGATCGACGCATCACCATCAAGCCTTTTGTTCGACTGAAGCACATTGCAAGTCTTTCCGTGTGTTATCAAATCGTAGCATGTGTGTGGTAAGTAGTTCACAGGACGAAAAACACACCGAAACTAACACAAATTCTGGAATGATCAGCCCAATGTTGCACTCCAGAAACTTGATCACCACATTTTACGGCTTAACCATCCTTTTTTGATAACGGCTTTGTCTGTGCATCTTATCGAACAAAACGGTGTACATCTTTGACAAAAATAGAACTCCGTCTGTTTCAACTTCGCCTCAAATCATGGCTGAAGGGAAACTTTCCAATGTGACTACACAATAACGATCGAAACTGCACATTCCTAACGAATCGTCTACATTACAACGAATGGTCCAAAGTGATATGGAACCGCTCGTATTCTTGCTTGCATTTACCNAATAGGCGACTAATGCGCTACAACGACAAGGCATTCGGTGCGATTCACACAGCTGATTGTCGTAAGTACTTTCCAGTCACAAAAAAAGCAAAAACTTGCTTTTACTTGAATGAATTTGTTTGTAGGTCAAGACTCGGCTTTGCTTGATACGCACATATTCAACATTAAGGAACGCGTCGAGCGTTTCGTTTCAAGTCGTTCAAAAAGATTGGAAGTCTCGTTTGCGTTACTGCCACATACGGCAGAACCTTTGCCTGTATTCCTGATTTGCAAAGTAACCAGATACGGCAATGATAGCAGGAAACCACGTAGCTGATCATCATGCCACGTTTAACTCTTCGTTGGTGCATTTTCACAAACCGCACTTCCATCGACAAAAGCAAGCTTTAAATCACAAAAGAAAAAACTGGTTCTCAGACGTTTCAAACTCCGATATTATCATTCTGCCATCCTTTGCTTCCAGTCGGACTTCACAAATACGAGGGTGACTTGGGTTTTCTGAAGGTGCAGTTTTTTGAAATATTGCTTGGCACAGATATGCGTGAAGGGCCCCTAAATAAAGAGATCTACCTGGACAGATCTGAAGTTCTTGCATTCTGCGACGTAGTATAGACCTTCCGACGATTTGTTAATTTTGATGTGCTTTAATTCAGAATTATACCTTCAAAACAAAACAAACAAATTCATGCAAGATTAGTCCATGCTGACCCACAAGTACAGATGAACATAGGACAGAACGTAGCCCTGCGTGGGGCGATCAGTGGTCACTGTCAGATGAGCACGGAGCAACATGAAATCAATTCCTGCATGAAAAGGTGATCGAGGCAATTCAAGAAATCGTTTGTTTTCACTGGTTGTTTTACAAAATAGCACCGCAAAGGTTACAAAGGCATGCTAAAAATTCGCCCCAAACTGTATTTTTTCTGTTTTTTTTTTGAATGAATTTTCTCACCCAGCTTTTACGAAGACTGGATCGAGGGAAACAAATGGATGATTGCAGCGCTGGTGTAATTAAAAAAACAACAAAAACGAAATCATGTTACCTATAAATTAACCTTTTTGGTGATATATTTTCCAGTAAACATTTTCTAATCTCCTTAAACTTTCGACCTCCGCCTAAAAACAGGACAACAGACATTCTGAAAAATATACAAATCGACGCAGAAGTCCACTCTTACATGAGGCTGATGGCCATGTGTCCATCCCTGGTACGAACCAGAAAAGTGCCGGTGGGCTTCCCCTGCAGCAAATTATCTGCATCGCCTCTGTTTGCTTCGCCTGCATACCTAGAAGACACGAGAGTTCAGCGAATGCAACAGCGAAATATAAAAGAAAAATGTCACACAAACTCGACGGGGATATTGGCTCAAAGCACGCGTCTACTCTGTAGTGGGCATTTTTCAAGCTTGTTGCTTTTGCCAGGAGCGGTTTGAAAGAGTTGGAAATTGTTGCCGTACAAGAAGATCCCCATGCATCTCCAATCTAACGTTGTACAGAAACACGACGTGCAAAAATTAAGCGATCCCAATATCCTTCGCTTGCTTTTCGAAACAAAATAGCGCCAACTCAGTGGGACTACTTCAAACTACAAGTCCAGGGTCACTCTGGTAAGGGGATTGGATTCTGAAAATGAAGCAGCAGCTTTATTTAGTTTAGCCTGAAATTGAAAATACAAGATTAGGGAATCTCATTAATCGCTGTTCCCAAATATCGTACATCAGCACGAGGAAGAACAAATGTGGCTAATTCCAACAATTAGGCTTACGTTACTACTACTGATAAAAAATAGTAACAATGTCGTTCACTCTAGCGTGCTCCGAGTATTCAAGGTCGAAGGTCAAATGAAGGAAGACAAGTTATTTGTGATTCAGTATTATCAGAATTTATCAAAGGGTACTTTCTTTATCTCAATTTCTTTTTATCAAAGGGTACTTTCTTTATCTCTCTGCGGTTGCAAGAAAAGACAATACGATTGCCTTCTGGCACCAGCGAACAAAGTATGTTGCCAGGAAGTAACACTATGCGATTCAGCCCACTGAAGCCAGATCTGAGCATGTCGTCGAAACTGGCGCAATAAACAAAACGGTGGCAACTGTTTAATCAATGCAAAAACACAAATAGTTATTATCGTGGATTTAGAACATAATAAAAAGCCTAACACTACGTCAAATATATGTAACAATAAGAGTTGTTGCGTTATTGCTTCTTATAAGACTTGACGTGGCAAGATTTCCAAGTTTTCCACAACGTCAAAATTGGTTCAAAAACGTGATTTTCAAACGGCTGATAAAAATAATGAGGACAAACAAACAAAATTAGATCGGGTTCATGAAGTGAACGCCAGGTGTACGAACTAGGCGCGCCCAAGGAAAAGCAGTGGCGTAAACAATGAGAGCACTAGACCTGTTGCAATGCGCGACTCGATCAGATGTGCAGCACTGTTCAGTCATGTTTAATTCAGGCCGGTCATGCAATGTGGATGACGACATGAGGACGTTAACATGGCGCGGGCGAGAAGCAAACGCGAGCAGTGACGAAAGCAGCACCAATATTCGACTGGGGTTGACGCGCATGCTCACAGAAGATGGGGTCACCGAAAATTTGTCTGTATTTTCAGCAAAATGTGAAACTCGATCGGGGGGTTAGCAGATGGTCCACCACGTGCACGGTAACAACAGAAGGGATTCCATTCTGTCGGCAGCCTCCATACGTTTGAAAGGTCGCGTACGGATTTTCAGCGCAGTTGTGTTAATAGTGGGATGCAGCTAAAGCGTTACAGCGAACCACCAACGATGGTTTAGTGCAAGTGTTAGTATTTCCAGCTATGCGATTGCCAGGGCCGTCATGCTTGCGTCCGCGGTACCAGTAATATGCTTCCAGCTGTACATGGCTTGATGGGTTCGGCTGGGCGTGGACGTACTGATCGCGCGCGATTTCTCGCGAAGTTCTGTGCTCGTTCACGAACGGCTTGTGACTCTTGTGCGCCAACCAGGTACGTGATGCGGGCGCCGTTGCGAATTTTAGAAAAAAAAAACAAACAAAGAAACGTTACAAACAAATACCAGAAACAAAAGCCGCCAACCGGACCAGGGAGCCACGGGCTTGGAGCTAACGGCCACGGTGTCGGTGACGAAACTGACCCCGCAGTTACAAAACTGAACCGCGATGATGCAACTGGTCACAGCCTTCTTACAGCCGCTGGGATCAACGAAAAATCGTAACTCTGCGGTGGGAGTGAAACAAAAGCCACCCGTATATTGTTGCCCGGGTCCGGGTGAGCGGTTTACTAGAGACTTTAAACCAACCAAGCTTGGTTCTCGAGCTGTGAAGTCGGGGATGGTATCCTCGGCAAGGAAGGTGAAGCCGAAGGGATCGGAAAACGGGGGTGACTGACTGGAGTTGTGTGAAGGTAGTTGTCATGCCGGGGCGGCCGGTTCGATCTACCACCACCACCACCCTGTCATACAGGCATCAGCGCATGCATGAGATAATTACGTTTGTAAAGTTGACAATAACACATTCCAAGGCAAGGACGCGCGCCAGTTTCCTTAATAAATAACCCGCTTGGCAAAATCAACTTCAATGTTTGAGCTCCATCGTAGGTCACCAACCTCAGCTACGAAAGTCGATGCTCGGCGCATATGCATACAACTATTAGAAACAAACGAATGCCACACTCTTATCGATTCTACGAGACTATTATAGATAGTCGATTCTAATCTATGCCCATAATGAAACGTATATGAACTCTGTAATATTGCTGATGCGTTTTTTTGTCACATATTTTGGATGAACCAACATGTTTTATAGAATTGCCAAAGATGTTTTTAAAGATTTTCAGCAGTATTTAAGACTGACCAAGAACTTTATATACATAGAAAACTATAACAAATTATTTTTAATTAAAGTATCACACGACACACTTCATTAAGCATGGCGCGGTATGACTGGACTGGTTCGTGAGTAAACTGTCTGTGACACTGCAGAAAGTATTCAGCATAAAATACGGGCGCACCACGTGCACCGGTTCATCCAATGCTTTCCGCGTTCTTTTCGCATATACAACCAACATCTCACGAACTATAGCGAGAACGTTGAGTCGGCCCTGCGGACCATAAGAAACTCGTAAATTATTTGTTTTGCGAGCTCACACAATAATGCACTACTAACACCACTAAACAACTCATACAATCCCTGGTATTCCATCAATCGGGGGAAATTGTTTCATAAAAGCATGATCAACTTCTTGAATTCGCTAAAAACGCTGAAAACAAACGCTAAGCAAGTGTAGTCCAGCGTTGTTTTCTTTAAATCTACCAAAAGTACATCTTGCTTTGCAGAGAACAGGAGTGCGTTCTGGCGTAGTAGTAAAAATATGAAACTTAACAGCGGTCCTTCGCTTCTACCGAGTTGATACTTAAAAAAGGAATACTTGAAACATCAAACATGTAACGAGGGGACAACTGATCTAAGTTTGAGATACCTTCCGCTGGGATTCTGCTGCAGTACAACCCGTCGGAGGCGTTTATTTGTTGCGCACCTGACAACTTTTGCATTCAGTGAGAATAATCAAGTGTCGTTGGAAAATCACGGTGTATCAGTTTGGTCCGTCCCAAATGCGTTCGTTACTCGCACCATTGTTCGGAAGTTTGTTTGCTTAGTGGTTTTTAATCAAATAAAAGATCAAACTTTGTGATTCACGAAGACATTTTTCTTGATCTACTGTCATGGTTGGTGAAGTTGCTAATGACACTGTCAACTTGAAATCGCGGTTTTGGAAGCAATTTCAATAAGGTTAAAATTTTCGTGAACTTTTAACAGTATGAAGCAAGACAAACAGCTGCATTGTTTCTACCTGAAACCTTCAAAAAGCCTTACTCACACTCAAATTGAACACTTCGCATTTACGAAAGGATTTTCAGCAAGGAAAAGCATTGAAACAACTACAAATCTTGAGACCACGATCCACTCTGCAAGCACGCAACATACCATAGGGCTGACGTGAGACGCTGGGAAGTATCCCTTTCGGTCGAAATGAGAAATAGTCATGCCCTGGAAAGCAAGCGAATGCAAAATCATCAACAACGCTACATGATTGTTTCACTTTGTCGAAACTTTGTTTAGACAGGAAAAAAGTGACAGCGGGTTTAGGTCTGCATTTACAATAAGGTTGCGCAGCAAAGCATATGTGGCATTGTCCAGTGGTGGATCAAGACATGGGGTTGAATGGGGGCGAGGAAAAAAATTTATTGAGAATAAAGTGTAGATCAAATAAATGTCTGCTCTTCTTCGAACCGGAATATTACCACTACATGTCAGTGTTGCCCTGTCTATCCTAATTATCGTTCTTCTCTTTACTTCCTTTCTCCAATAATGGACAAACACTCTCAGCATATTACCCTTTTTGCCTGTTACCAGACCTGCAAATTAGCAAAGCCGCCTTTATCCTTATGCGGTAAGGTCTCGAAAGCGAAAACGGTGCAACTCGTTGCCGCTTGAAGGCAGCAATGGCATCAAACTTCCCTTACTGGGTGCGCAACAGTAAGAGGCAATACCTGATCTCGTACAACACCAGTCTAGTGAAAATTGGTTTTCCTCTTTTCAATGGTTGTGCGTTTCAAGCTACCTCAAGTTAAAGTAATGTTCCTTCCAAAATGACCCCCGTAGTGACAATGTTAAAGCCAAGCCAACAAGCCAAAAGCACATAAGTGGATCACTTACCACCCACCACTGGGGGTTGACCTGGTCGGTCACTTCTATCTGCTCGCCTGCAGCAAAGGATATAGTCGAAGCTCCCGGGAAAGGTGGAGGTGGATCCCCATTGTAGTCCCGGTGGGCTCGATAAGCTCCTGCGAATATGCACCGCGTTTCGATTAGTGCAATAACAGGGAACATTTCCTGTGCACGCGTGAATTCTCATGAATGCAGCTGCGCTTGCAACGTTTTGGTCACTTATCAAACAACTTTCACCGCAGAGCGGAAGTGCATAAAAAATCGTTGCTGGCAATTTTTCTTACAAGCAAAAGAAGTAATGAAGTGTGTATTGTGCAAGCTTAATTTTTCGAGACATGCACCCCACTACTGGCAACGTTTTGACAAGAAAACTGTGTGTAGGCAATCATCTTACAAGTCTTCACATTCTTGACAATAATAACGCCTTGACACATGAATGGCACAACGGCCGCGCTTGACATTGCAAGGGGCAAGCTTCAGTAAGTGCTGACCATCACAGTACCGCAACTGCGCGTGTGATCGTCCAGCCCGAGGTCAAACCAGCTTATACAACTATTTTTACGTCACCAGCAAAATTGTAGTCGACAAATCTTCCACGAAGTTGCTCCACCTTGAAGTTCGCGACATGCTAACAAACAGGATCTCTGCTACAGACCATGGCTGAGTGTGCAGTCACAATAGTGCTGCACCAGCTTAGTGATCAATCCACGGGATGGTATATAATTGTTTGTAATTTCACTCTAATGGCATAGAAGCAAACAATGTTTTGTTTAAAATCTTGAGGCCACTCTCTCGAAGGGTACGCAGAAAGTGTGTGAGCTCAATACATACGTGGGTGCGGTTTCCGCGAATACCGTTCGTTGAAAAATCGCCTGTTTGCGTTTGTCTCAGACAAAAGTATTTACAGACGGGAACATTAAGAGAAAACAAGAGCGACCAGCTGTTAACCGCATCGTCAGGGAAGTAAGCGCGCCGGGCGGGAAACGTGAGCTGCATTGCGGAACCACTACGCAGACGAGCTCGTCTACGCGTGCATTTGCATGGGAGTGATGGTAGCTTTGCGAAAGAACAGTTATCTCCATAAACTATCATCGTGCGCTGCGATGCTTCAAAAGATCAAGAGATTACAGTTAAAGTCCGAAGTCAACACGTGGGACTGCATCTAGTTTCACTTGCCAATTTCAAGTTTAAAACAACGTATGTTCTGTCCAACATGACGCCGGTTGTGAATACAGATTTGTTATGTTTGTGACGTTATCCGTACG
>JGI24159J19872_10004440_pt1 | contig 17878 bp, 9 predicted proteins | sample Ectturendosymbi4_FD_19872 | JGI IMG/M metagenome (IMG submission 19872) | reverse complement strand
AGGAGCTAGGGCGTTGGTAAGGCAACTGAAATTGCTGGTTTTAGGCTGAAATCAAAGTACGAATATATCGTACCCCGGCTCTCAAAGTGTCTCAGCAAATTACATGAAATGAAAAGTATCAAGAAACCCTTAACAAGTATACTGTTGGCGTTTTTTCAACAGAAGTTGTACTAGATGTTCGTATACAAAATATAAAAAATGAACAGTAAATAAACAAGCAGAAAGCAGAAATGTGTACCAAAAAATTGCATTCCATTTATTTCATTCATAAACAAGCCCTACCATTTGAAAACACACTGTGCTCTGACGATGAATGATAACTATTTACCCTAAATGTTGACTTACCCGCAGCCAAACCATGAAATATTCCCTTAAGCTACATTGGCCAATCTCGACCATCTTGAAGAGCCCTGCTTTAGACGGTTCTTTCGTCAATGACGATACAGTTCAAAGCTCGCAAGACCTGTCAGAGCAATTGATTTAACGCTGCCATGAATCAAGACAGTGTGTTCAAGGTTGTTGCTTTGTGAAAGAGGTTGAGCCCAGATCTTACGGACATCAAGCGTATCATCTGTATGACACTGATATGTATTACAGCCAAAAACATTCACAGCAGGTCTGGAATATCTGTCCTCCCATTGGTTCTCTTAAGTTTGTGATTACTGGTTCAAGTAAAACATTTTGTTCACACTGGTTGAAAACTGGAGAGTCAACGGTAAAGGAAAAAACAGAAAACATCTGGCAAAGATTTAGAAAACTGAAACTAATTTAATCTGGTGATGAACGTTGGTAACTGAGGTTCAGAAAGAATTTTCGTCAAACCCTACCAATATTTTGTCTCTCTAGTGCAGTGGTGCACAACCTGCGGCCTTCGATAAAAATTTATGCGGCCGAACACATGTAATTTAAAATATAAATTACGGGGGCGTGCATTAAAAACTCTTTGTCTATTGTATGAGGATACTTAGTAGAAAGATGGCCAAACAGACGTGTGGAAGCAGAGAAGGCTCAGTGTGCGGAAGCAAAACGGAAGCAATGCAGAAAACTAAAATCATCTTGAACTCGCCGGCGGCCGTAATTCATAAAAATAAACGTAATGCGGCCGGCAATGGCAAAACGGTTGTGCACACTTGCTTTAGTGAAATTGATTTGCGTACATGCAGTAGCCCAGCCGAACCAGGCCGGACAATCGGACATAACAAAGGCAGGACAAAGAGCATACATTGCAAGCATACCAGAAACGTTCAATATAAAGTAAAAAAACACCTTCGGAAAAGAATTGTTGTAGGCAGTGCATCACATTCGCAAAACATCGCATAACAAGGCATATAAACAACCATTGTATCGTTTGTTTATTGGATCTCAACTTTCTTTGCATTCCACTTTCTTTGCACTAACTGGAAAAGCGTCGGGAGGAATCCATTTTAACAAAACTAGCAGTGTGCGCAGGATGGACTGATTAGGCCCAATTTTCTCAATGCGAACAATACCCTTCCTTTGGAAGGTATCCCTTCAAGGAGGTTAAAATAAATGAAGCCAACCCTAACGGCTTTTGAAATAAATCCTAGAAACAATAGGGCAGACGGTGGAAGTACGAAAAACGTCTTCTACATTTTCTTGAAAATGATAAAGGCACCAAAGTTGTGGTGATGTTTCTGCAATTTATTACTGAAAATTTCAACAGAAAAAAGACCAGTTATCTGAGGTGCGACATAGCAAATCTTTTTACCAGAGGGCTCTTCCACTTCGGTTTGCAACACGATATTATCGCTTATCATTCAACCGCAGAAGGTCCGGCAATAATCCGAACACGACTCTGTATCGTTTATTGAAAATAAGCCATAAGAACTTTGGCTTCAAAGTAGGTTCGTGTTTGTTGCAAATGAAAAGCCCTCTGGGAAAATTTTGGAAAAATAACTCTGCTGCAATAAAGCTTCGCTAAAAGTCGTTCACGGGTCTTCTGTCATCGCCACTTGAATCTTAAAAGTTGTTTTGCTGTTAAAATGTAGTGCCTATAGAGACCCTGCAACTACCACAGGAAACAGAACGTGCTCTGTTCGAGAGCAACAGGGCTCGGTCAGCATGTTCTATCTTTTCACAAATACCCGAAACCTCTGCTACATAACCTACAAACGACATATAAGCGGCACACAAAAAAAGATATTTTCGGTGAAACCCGATCGTGCAGCAAACTCACTTATATCCGGCTAGAGCAGCGTTCTTTGCACCTTGTCGGGAAGCTTCCACCAGGTGGTCCGGAATTTTCCATGCTCCGCCGTGAACCAAAATCACTGGTTTCACTGAATTTGTCACACCATTCATAACGCCTCTTACTCTCACTACTAGTCTGTTGACATTGAGCAACACCATTTCAAAATGTCAGTAAAGCACGCTTGATTCAGAATTAGGCGAGAGAATAACCATTTTCTTTCGTGGGCAAATACTTTGATGAAACAATGCGTCTGAGCAAGAAAGCATTGATAATATTTGATGGCTCAATATGCGCCTCTGATCCTTCACTGACAAAAATTTATTTAAATGTCTGTGCGAGCAATTTCGATAATAGCGCGCCGGCACAAAGTTGGGATCGCAAGTTGCGCAATACGCAAAACACAAGCACGACTTGTTCGTGACCAATCATGTTTTTAACTATTTTCTGACTTTTTTCATCTTTATTGCTACTGATTTTCATCTTTATTGCTACTGTCTGTGCCATTGTGACGAAACTACTGCGTCTGTGACATGTTTGACATGAGTTCACAAACAATGCATTGCAGTGCACTTTTTTGCAATTTCAACTCAAAAACACCTATGCGTATGAGCTTCGCCTTTGATTTCTGAGAGGGGATTGAAACGATAAAAAACTCTTCGGAAATAATTTCGTCAAATTAAAGATTCTATTTTTCCAAACACTGATGGAACTACCACATTGTCGAAAAAGATTCACAAAATTTATGGACACATTTACAAAAATATACACACAACGCTTTCCTGACAGTCACATCCATAATTTATAACCTATATGAAATAGTACTGCAAAATCCCTAAAATTTTTTCAATGGTTGCCAGAAATTTCTACATATTTCGGATTGCAGACAGTAGAATAAAATGGCTTTTAACTAGGATTTAGTTTCTTTGTTTTTTATTCATTTTTTTAACAATTTTTTACCCTCTCGAAGCCATCCATCAAAAACTAATGGAGTTCAGAGAGTCAGTGACCTCCATCCTTTTGTTTTGTATTTTCGGACTGTTACGTTTGTTGACACTATGATATGTTTTTGAGACGCAATATGAAAGCTAAACTGGAAGAATGAAGGTACGCACGAATGAATGAAGGAACAAACGAATACGTGAGTGGCAATAATGTACTGCGAAAAACGAAAATTCCAACTTTCACATGAGCAAAACAGAATGTTCTGGAACACAACATCTGCTCAGACATTTGTGCCAGCAAACCTATCTCTGTGCTAAGGCTCAAAATGAAAAACATGGAGAAGACAAAGGTGAGCCAGAATTCACGTCGAAACTGTCAGCCAACTTAATTTAAACACGAATTTGCAAAATGCCTGAAGTGGGTAAAAAATGTTGATACTTCGTTTCGTCCCAGGTAAAACTACATGGCAAACAAAAAGTAGGATAGATGTAGATATACAAACGTCTAAGAGTGTCAAACCGTTTTTCAAGTCGAAAATATTTTTGGGACGACGATAGGCTTGTGCTGGTGCCTGCCTCTGAATCAAAAAGTTGGGTGATTGGTTCTGAAGGTTTAGTTACTCGCTGCAGTGTTTCTTGGGCAAAAATGCGTTTATAATTATTGTCATTTTGTCTCGAAACGCAAGCTGCCAATTTTACTTCGTTTAAGCACGCACATCAATGTATATACTTACGTAGGTCTCACCTCCTACACTATACATTATGCAAATCTTTCAAAAAACAGGAGAAATATTCCTTGAGATAAAATACTAAAATTAATCAGCAGATATAATTGCACATAGCGATTTTTCTACAAAAGCGTATCCAACTTCTATGAAGCGCATCGTAATCATACACTAACTAGGAAGTTCGTTAAAAAACAGTCTATCGTCGTTTTGTAAAATTGACAAAAAATCATTCGAGTTCACACCTAGAAGTATTGACTGAAAATAAAACACTTTAGGGACAGCAGAAGCCGATATATCGGCTTTTCGATGCGATTTTTGCGATAACTCGCGAACCACTGAACAAACGTTTTCTTTGAACAAAGAGAAACCTTGTCCCTTGTCGTGCAAACCTTAACAACTGCCATTTTAAAACAATATTTGAAAATAAATATTATCTCTGTGTGTTCATCATGAGCAGAAAAGTACATCACCACTTGTTTATCAAAAGCACTGCATGAATGCATAAAAAAAGCTTTTACTAAACAGCCTGCTTAAAGTGCGATTGTAATACATATGAACATTCTACTACCTGTAGCATTGGAAATAAGTAAACCATGACATAGTGCGAACAGTTCTACATACATGAACTCAAATGCGCTGATCAACGAGCACGCCTAATACCTGAGAATAATGGCCCGCTTTTTCTTTTCAAGTCAACGACCATTCAACAACTGTATTCATTCTATTGCCAGCGCTTACGCAGTGGAACACCATCTAGTACGTGTTATGAAGAAAACAACACAAAATCATTTAAACAACGAAGTTTTGATACTTTTGATTTTAACAAAATAAATTCAACGACAAAATTAACAACCATTCTTATATAACAACACGTTTCAAGTGTAAGCTCGCCTCCACATTTCATACCACCTGAAACGAAGAAAACTCTGTCATTGCCATGTTCAAACCTCACACACCGAGTAGCACCTCGCTAATTCATGCTTAAAAATGTGACTAGGGCAGGGATGTCAAACCTTTAAGAGTGAAGGGCCACAACTGTTTAGCAGGTTGCTTCGCGGGGCAAAGTTTCACAAAACGATAGGATGGTGTATCTTGCATCGTAGGCTTAACTTCATGTCGTTGCGACACCTTGGAGGAAACGAACTCGTGACAGTAAAAACGACAAGTTGCACATGGTACATATATAGCACCAAAAGTAAATAGAGATCTCTGCTGCTGATAACAGTTTGCTCTTTTATGTGCTATATTAGCGTGCCTCCCGTCCATCGTGCACAGAGGCCATGTGACTTCAGTCACATGCCTCCTTCTAGGGCCTATGAGAGGGGGATAGAGGAGGTATATCGTACCCAAGCGCGGTTGGATGGAAGTACACACGTTAAGTTTTTCTGTAATCAGTCAAAAATTACCAGTGTGAGCAGTTACCAGCATAAAAATTAATATATTTATAAATATTTGCATGGTAGCTGTTTATCTATACTGTGATTGCTATACAAACCATCTATGCAAGTTTCGACGACAGCCCCAGAAGCTAGGATGGTCTGGTAACGGTCTTCGTACCCCTGGTAAAATTTCTCCTGGAGACCCTACCTCCTTCATTACGCTAGCTGGTCACATACGCGCGGCGCGCCACAATCGTGCGTCGGGCTTCTAATAATGCAGGAAGTGGCGCTTTGACACGCTCCCCTCACTCCCACTGGGCCACAATCTTATGTTGTGGCACACTAGAGCAGGGGTCAGCAACCTCGTGCCTTCGGGCACCAGGTCGCTCGTAAGGGCCACGTGGATCGTCTGCGGGCCTGTTCTAGAAATAGTTCAGTTGAGTTATTGACGCATACATTAGACAATTACACACAAATTAAAGTTGAAGCGCTGGGACATCGAAAAAAACTGTTAAACAGGTTGTCTCGTCGGGCACCCCTCGACAGTTTTATATTTTTCTATCATGGTTTGAAGTTGATGGCCGCATTGTTGGGAATTTAATAGGATTACATTTTTGAAAGGTGTTGCGGTCTCCTGGATGATCAACACAGTTGCGCAGGAGTGCTGGGTCGCAACCGGTATCTATCGTGGTTTCCTCAATTCCGCAAGGAGCTGAGCGTGGCAGAGAAAGTGTAAACCCAGCTAAAATGAAACTCTGCCCGGGTTTTCATAACCCTTTCGCATCCAAGCAGACAATCGTTGCTCTGCAGCAGTTCGCATTTTGGTGCCAAGAAAATAGCACTGACATGATCGTTGTCTTCACATAAATGAATGTCATTAATTATATTAATAACAAAATTATACGTAATTTGAGCAAAGTTTTTTTGTCAGAAGTGTGTATTAAACTGACAGCCCTTCGCATTAATCGGTACCCAAGAAGTATCTCCCTCACTTTCAAAAAGTTCAGTGTCCCCTGCTTAGAGGATACGAACCCGCATCGGTAGAAACGCCAGGTTTCAAACGGTATAGACAGCATTAATAGCAACAGAGATTGACCGCTCGACCGAGGTCACTCTCACTGCTGCTGGTAACAGTTCGCTCTTTTGTGTGCTATTCTTAGCGCGCTTCCCGTCCTACTTCCCGTCCTTGTACAGAAGCACCATGTTACGTAAGGTAAGACGCAAGTAACAATATTTGCCGTGCGCACGACCAAAATGGGAAATAAGTATTTTAGAATAACAACAAAATCGTAGAAAACAAAGTAGAAAACCCTGTATGTGTCATTGGGATATACAGAAAAATGACTTCTTGGTAGTGCGGAAGTTGTGCCATTTTTAATAAATAAAACTAAATTTATCTTCTAATATTAGCTGGATCCTTTTTCAAGTTCAAATGCCCGTCACTTAAAAGAACCTTTGAGCAACCAAAGTATTAAGAAATGGTGCAAACCTATTGCAAAAAGACGCCATTTTCTCAACACGCAATAAATGCTGACACACTAGCAGCTACACTTGTAGTTTTGGATGCACCCATTGACCTGACGTTTATAGCAAAGTGTCTTCTCAAGGCCATTGAGTCATACAATTGTTACACGAAGTGCACACATATCTCTCTCGTAAGAGTGTGAGCTTTTTTTGGACGCGTGAAAGTGGCTCGAGATTCGAGTCTATTTTACAACTCACTGTTCCAAAAGTGACAATGACATGTATTTATGTTCTGTTCAAATTTAAAGCAGTGGTAGCATATCATGTTAAGAAATATTCGAAACAATGACCTTCATATCTGTTTTGAAACAAAAACGCCCAACTACGACTTTAAGTCCGATGAGTGTTGTGAATTGTGTGCAAATTTTGAGTTCAACCTCATCAGACACGAAAAAAGCTGCTCATCTAGTCTTTGGAAAACTTTTATCTACTTGCATATCAAGACATCTTTGCCAGCCACGACCGCCAAACTATTACAACTCATTATAAAGTTTGACCGAAGCCGGTTGAGCATCGGAAAACTGCAGCATTGAAACTATTGCAAAGCAAGATTGGATAGAAAAATTTACTTCGGCGTTGCATTCTCGGAAAACGCTGTACAGCGGTAACGTTACACCTCCGTATGTTTTAATAGTTCCTCTGGACGTCAGTGGTCAATTGCTACCTTACCATAGGGATTGGTGGGATGACTAACCTATTTGAAACTGATGAAGATTTTGATTAAATGCGAGGAAGCGGAGAATTAATCTCTTCCACGCCACCTTTTCCGACCACTGCTAGACAGGCCGCCTCTGTTTCCTTTGTAAAATCAGAGGCTTGGAACGAATGTGGAACTGAGATTCGCAGACGCTTGCTCCTGCAGTGTCTCCGCTTGACATCGAAGTCGATAAGCTGAGGACAACAGCCATGGCCGTAGTCAGGGTCAAATTTTTACCGAGGCGAATATGTTAAATTACGTCCACGATTAGTATGTTGTTTAAAGTAGTTTATGGAGACCTAACATCCTGCCCTCATTTAATCTAGGCTGGCGGTATATCTGGTAACTTGCAACACAGTTTAACAGCTCTGCTGCTCTTTTCAAAACAGCCACAAAAAATGTGATTGATTTAGCGTTGCAAATATGTTCTGGGGTACCATTACACAAAGTTCACCGAGGCAAGTGCCTCATTTGCCTCAATGTAGCTGCGGCCTAGATAGCTATTGGAATACCACAGCTTTATTTCTTGTTAAGGATAGCAAAAACAAAAAAACACTAGAACGTTCAGGTTATGCATATAAAACATAGGTCAATAATTTCATCAGAGTGGCTCTGTATTACTTCGAACAAAAATTGTTTTTACCCTTTACAGGAAAAAATAAGTTCAACTAACAAAGCAGTACCAGCAAACGCTTTCCGTCCAACTATCACAACGTCGAATAAGGCTAACCGTTGACCTGACCCGTTCTTCCTGATTGGAAACTAGGTAGATGAAGAAAGCTAACATAAATTGCAATAAATGTTTTATTGCTGAAGTTCGCCGCAGCTTTGAATACATTTCCGGTCAGAAAAAGATAACTACATCCTGATGTTATCACAACGATGCTTAGCAAAAACAAAACTAAACGTTGCAAATATTTCAAAGTTTTACCAGTCTTAGTTTTACCTTTTGATGTGAAGCGTTTGCTTGGGTCATCAGCACTAGTTGTCTTACTTCTTTCACGTGTATTGCCATATTTTTGGTCGTTTTCTCGTTAGGCGTAGTTATCTATGACGTGACCATATTTTTTACGATACAATCGACGAGCTACTGTTACATTAGGAGATTTTGCGCTGTGTTGGCAGATAGCCTTTTTGCCGCTTGTGATTAAAACTAATTGCAACGACACGAGAGTGAAGGTTCAAAGCCGTTATTTTAACGACATGAGTTTTACGAAAATACAAAAAGCAAACTTTTAATTTTGCACAGGAGCCCAAGCATCAACAAGTTTAAAACAGCAAACCCACGTTGACCTCGCATAGTCACTCCACTGGGTTTACTTTATTTTCCTTTCCCAAGCATTTCACACTTCGAGTCCATGTTTACGCACTGTCTAATACAAATTCCAAATGAGAGCGGTTAACAGCTTAAGCAAATTCTTAGCGCACACAAAGGTTTAGGGCTACTCCTACTGGTTATTAGAGCAACCGGACCTTCATTTGCCTGAACGGTGTGATGCCGATTTGTCGGTTAGTTAAATAACGTTAAAACTTTTTATTTTACTATACGTTTGGTTGCAAACAATGGCTTCGAATATGGCTACAAACAAAGCGATACAGAAGTAATCAAGCACGTTTGATGATTCATAAGCAGAATTCAATAGAAATCTTTCAAGAAGTGTCAGCATAAAACAGTCAAAAACGCTTGAACAGCTGGAAAATTCTCTGAAAAATTGAACAAGGCCTCTTTTCACGCGTTCGTTTCCCGACATGAGAGAAGGTCCAGGAAAAGATGGGCAAAAACGTTTTAGTTTTAAAGGTAACAATAGCCTGCGGGCCATTAGAAGTGGCCCACAAAGACAGCAAGCTTGCCTATCACTGAAGAACAATGGCATGCCTTTTTCAAAACGAACAGCAGCCGAGTTTCCATAAACAAAGAGGACTGAAAACAAACAGTTTTTTTAAATTGTCAATTTTTGGACAAGTTTACTCGCATGCGTTTGAAACAGTCATGCTCGCTACTTTTTTCAGCAAATAAAATTAGACTCTCCAAATCTAGGAGTAGATGGCAGATGATGCTTTTGACATCAAGTTATGTGCCAAAACGTGACCAATTGCCAGAAACTTGTTGAGAACCACTGCTGTTTTACTGCGTCAGAATTCGAGGTCGTGTTGCTCTGCTCCAGATTCCAGGCTGAAAAGTCATACTCGCTGCAACAGAGATCAACCCCAGATAACCTCTACAATCTACATCGATGAATCCCGTTCGGGACACGGATAGTCTCAAAAGATTTCATCATTCTTTTTCACGTTTTGATATTGGTTTTAGAGGTTTTGAAACGGTCCAAATACATAAGAATATTCTCGAAATATCACTTACACGAGGCAAGTTTGCGATTTGTAAAGTCCTAGTCTTTTTTACTTGCTATAATAAAATCCTTTTAAGAAATGTTATAATGCAGATGGCAGCGATGCGACGCGTAGCTGCTGTGGTTGTATAGCAAAAAGACAAGACTACACTCACGTTTATATAATTCATGATTTGGCCTTGACATAATCACGTACCTCGGACTGAAGTGTTTCTTGCTGCAAGTCAAGTGTGAGTTTCGCAATGCGACTACAACGGTAAGTAGTAGCGGTGAGCCATCCACTTCAGCCGCGTTAGATCACGAAAACATAACGTCAACTGCGCTTTAGCATCGTCATACGCATAGCATGAATGCTACAAGTGTCTACGTCGTGACGCTTACAAAATTAAAGCTGCCGTTTCTTCACTGCAACTGCTGTACCATGGCTACCCCCTCCAAGCACATTTATTCGACGTTGATACAATAGAATTGAAGCGTTGTGGAAACCAAAGGCATTTTACATTTTTTACCTTGAGTTGGAGCAATAATAATATGGACCTAGCTGCATTATGTTCTGCCAAGGCATGAACGAAGAGAGGTATGCATTCTATCTAACTTGTCATTTCGTAGCTCACTCAACTGAAATAACATACTGNATTTTTACTTCATCGGCTGCTATTGCTCCACAGCCCAAAACCAAGATACACAAAGCGGACAGGCCACAAAAAATGGAAATGAGTTTTTGTCCTGGAAAAACAGCAATAAAACAATAAAACCTACGGAATTTCAAGCGCAAATGACTTGCCTTTTTATCGACCACAGTTTTATTTGAACCTTGGGTCTGTGAACAAAGCTTTCGCACACAAAAAATAACCGTTTCTTGCTCCTTACGCAAGCGTGGTGCAACTTGAGCAGCCGATTGTCTTAGAAATAAAGGTCAACTTCTGACGGAGTTCTGCGTGGTTCGCAGGCTTGTTTCAAATCAATAGCCCGCCGTTCGTACATTCTTGCGCAAGAGATGGTCAGACGATCTTTAACCCACCGCGTTACAGCAAACTTGAAACTAAACTATTCAGGTTTCACGCCAATCTAATCTACGCAACGGCTATAGGCTTTCATCCAGCGGGACTCCAGCAAAAGACATCAGGCAACCTATATCCTGTTTTTCTGCGGCAGACATGTGTTTCGGCACTCATAGAACTGGCTGCTGGAGAAGAGCGATCGCTTGCTTGCTGGTCGCGAACTCAATGTTTCACTTGTGTTGCGTTATTCGCGTCGCCTTTGAGAACAGCCAACCATGCGCTATTTTTTGTGGGCGTGAGCGAGGCGGCAGGGGGCGTTGTCACCACGCTGCCAAACACAAAACCATCTAAGTAGGCTATACTATTTTAGGTGCGTTTGTGCGACGATCTGAAACAGGTCACAAGATTGTGTCGAAGCCGAATTAAAGTCTAGTGGTTGTTTCGCGTCATAGCATTCCGGCAGTTCTGTTGGTTTGTGAAATGCAGTGGTGCCATTCCTCGTGTTTTTCCACTTGATCTAGTGTTTTTTCATTTCATCTAGTGTTCTAGTGCCTTTTGTGGCTATCTAGTGTTTTTGTGGCATCTAGTTTTCTAGTGTTTTTTATGAGTGAGCTGAATGTAATTAATTGCACAGTTTTGTGTAATTATTGTAACACGTGAGTTATTGCGACTTTTCCATGTAGTCATGGGGGCAAATAGGTGGGGGACACGGGGGACGCGTCATCCCCACTTTTTCAGACAGTGGTGATATAATATACTATGTACCCCCATATTTTCCCTTTAGGTTTCGTAATATGTTGGTTTCACACCAACCTGTCGCCCCCCACATTTTACAACAAAATTGCGCCCATGCATGTAGTGCAATTGTAATTAGCTAAAAATTCTACCGAATTAAATATTAAATTGCACAAGACAATATAATACATTTTGAAGTGCGACCGCTGCTAGGTCACTTGGTCATCTGTTGAAAGTTTCAGTGACCTGTACAAACAAACACAGGCGTTGCTGCTATCTCCCGTTTTCTTTGTCTCTGGTTTACAATGAGTTACACAATGTCTATGATTGGCATTGCAACGCATTTTCTGGACATTTTCGCTGTGTGTAAGTTTGCTTTTGTAACCTAGTGTTTTTTGTGAATCTAGTATTTTTTTTATCAAGAAATCTAGTAGTATTCCGTAACAACAGAATGGGAAACACTGGTGAAATGTAAGTGCCAAAGATCATTTAAACCAGCGGTCCCAAAACTTTTTGGATGCTGGGCCAAACTCGCGATCTTATCAGCGTCCGCGGGCCGGACTATTTTGTGTATCGAAAACAAAAAAATACAATAAGCATTACACTAGTCACAGTTTTATTTTTATATTTATTTTCTTTGCTCGTTCACATGTTTACAATGTGATTTATGAAGCTACTTCTTTTGTTACGTAATAGTTGTAGGTTAATATTCGGTTCCATGCTTGACATCTGCAATAAGGAGAGCATCGCGCAGATATGCATCTGAAATTCTTTTCACAACAGCCAGATAACGCCTACGTTTCACACTCCAAATGCCCACTACAATTTACAAATTTTGCAGCACTGATGCAAGCTGATGTACAGTCGGCAGACGTTTCGACGCCAAGGAAAAGCACACATGGACAGTACAGGGTTGACAGGTCCTGGAGGACCAAAAATGCCAAATTGCTCGTCAAAATATGCCAAACAAGCCGAAACACGCCGATGGCTGTCGGTTTTGAGTTACCCGAATGAGTAAAGGCAAAAATGCAGTGTTACTTCGGAAACGTGCCTGGAAGCATTGCATATAAATACTGTTTTAATCTCCAAAAGTGCCATCTGCTATTGTAGAAAATTCTTAATAAGAAATACCTATAAATATTTGAAACAATACAAGTTGTGAAAATACAAACATGCACCATACCACAGCTTTAATTACTTTGAATCTGGTACACATGCAATTGATATGTTATATGTTTCACATGCCACAAAATATCTGCAGTATTACACAGTGCAGCAGTCACAGAGAACCCGCAGACACAATATCAGGCTTTCCAGGTTCGCATGGACCACATAGGCCAAACCGCTGGGCACAATATGTTATATAGCAGGGGTACACAACGCAAGGCCCACGGGCCAAATGTGGCCCGCCAGAAGTTTGAAAATGTCATACAAGCGATTTACTGAATGCAGTCAATGCTTGTCAAGGTAAACTGAAGCAGCGATTTGTCAACTGTCAACATGATGCAGTTGAAAGCATGTCTTTGTTTATAAATAAAACTCAGACAGACTTTGTAACTGACTTTGAAAAATACGTGAAAATGTGTGAAGACCTTCGTGAAAACTTTTCAAAACGCTTTCAAGATCGTTATGACCAGGAGACGCACATGAATTTGTTTCAAAACCATTCGGTGTGAACGTAGAAAATGTTAATGGCGCTGACTTCTAAGACTTGCAGTCAAACGAAGCTTTGCACGACCTTTTACAAGGAAATTCATGAGTTAATTTTTACTCTTGACGCGAATATGAGAAGTATCCGGTGTTGTTGAATATAATACAAGAGTCTGGATTTGCAAATTTACAAGCAAGTACTGCTGTGAACGAGCGTTCTCAATCATGAAAATAAACAAATCTAGGCTGCGAACTTGATTACCAGATGGACATTTGGATGCAGTAATACGTATTGTTATTTCACCGTGAAAGCAAAATTTTTCAACTTTGGTCCAATGACGTGTCCAACGCAGCGTTTTTTTCCACGAACTAACTTCTTATGTATGTTTTTGGAAATGTAAACAGATGTTTGTTGTTTTGTGTAATAAAGAAGTTCGTTTTTACTGAATGAGCAATTCATTTGACATGGTGTAGCCCGCATAGGTTTCAAGCAAATTTTTGGCCTGAATATCCATTTGAGTTGTGCACCCCTGCTATATTGCCTCAACAGTTGCCAAAAAGACTGAAAAAATAAAAGTTTAAGCTCAAAGAAGACAAGTTTTAAAAAATACCAAACAACGTTTTTTCTGCCAAAACTACTAAAAAAGCCAACCCGCATTTTCTAATGCCAAATTACTTTAAATAAAGCCGAAATGCCAAATTGCCAAATTACTTTAAATAAAGCCGAAAGCCAACATGGCAACCCCTGGTACAACATAAGGGTGCTGGTGCGCAGAAATTTCCAACGAAAAATGACCTAACAATTTTCTGTGTTTGCTTTTACTTGTCTGTGTTGTTCACAAACTATAACATTACAAACAAACGGCCCAAGTCCTGAACAACTCACTTTTCAACTAAAACTTTTGTAGTTGAGCTTTAGATCAAAGCGGAAAGCTTGGTTTGTTTTGGTTTTAAAGCTCATCGGGATAAAATTCTCAATTACAGCGAATGTTTTCTTTCTGTTTGTGTAATTACATCTTACATTAATTTATCTCCACGAAATTGTTACAATACTGAACATTCCTAGGAAGTGTCTTAACTATTATTACTAAATGATGACTACAAGCTTGAATCATCGCACGAGGATGAAAGTAGAACCAAGGCAGGAGATGCCTCAAACAGCTGGCTGCAAAGCTAGAGCTCCTTTTGTTTTAAGCATCTATACTTTTTTAAGCGAAAACCGTCATGAATACCGTCGATCCAAGGTAAAGTTGCATCTTGAACTGAAACCACCTTCTGATCGCCCATACACAAACCGTAATTTTAAGTATGGGCGAATCAGAAGATTAACGGCTGTGACCACGAATCTTTGTGCAACAGCATGTGAGATTTTACCGATTTTTCGAAAATGTTATGTAAAAATAAAATTAAGACCAAAAAGAAGAACCATCACTTTTTTCAAGCTCTTATTTTCTCGAAACGTTATCCTCTCACATTTTGTTCCATCATTTTCAAAGCTTACACGTTAAGTTGCCCCTTTTATTACAAATCTCTGGCAACTGATGTCAAACTTTTTTGACTTTCGTCGACCCGTAAAACCCCGTCCGGGTCATCGCCTCTCTCTTGGTTCACTTTACGAACGTCACTGGTCTTGCTTCTTAATATTTGTCAAAGTTGCTTCGTTTCTTTTGTAGAAGGAACTGTAAATTCCTAGCCGGTAATGATAGGGCTACTGAAATTTATAATTTCATTACATCTGCACTTGTGTAGCCTTCACCCACCTTACAGGGTGGAGATCTCTCAAACACAGAAGCATTATTATTTCTGCGGCCCTCAAAAATGTATCCAGAGTTGTTTGTTGGCGGTTAAAGCAATTTAAACCTTCACTCTCTAACAAGCAGTTTTATAAGACGTTTATTCATTACAGTGTGGAGATTGTTGGCTGGCCATTTTTGCTGCTTGGCAGTAACGAGTCACTGGCATTGGCATTTTATAACAAAATATATGAACAAATACAAAGTTTTGAAAATATTTCAGGAAAAATACCAAGAGTTTATTTCTTTTTTCACGACACGTTTTTTGGGTTAAGCGAACACAAAACAAGTTTTTCTCAAAGGATGGTACTATTTCGTTTTCTTAAGTTTGATATAATCATTGCAAAAAGTTAAGAGTTTAGCATTAGTAGCTTAGCGTAGAAGTAGAAATTGACCAAGTGTGCTTGGAAACGGAAGCTGCTGCAAGCATGTGTAAAGTTTAGATTTCAACCACCAAAAAACCTGAGAAGTTTAAGCCACAGACCTCAGCTCAGCACAATCGTCTGACATTCACTGCTTTCATTAATTCCTTGAGTTAAGCTGAACCCTTCCAATCGCACAGGTAAGCTATGTTTCATCGTTTCAGCTTGTGTTGTTTGGCCAGCTTGCAGGCTGTTCAGGGTGGACGACGAGAACTTACAACAGCTCCTCTACTGTTATGGCCCCTCCATCTTCGCAATCCTTCCTTTTAGACCTAACCGCATAGTCCTACCACCTGCCAGCTGTGTGTATACGACAGAAGAAGAATGTAAGGTTTGGTATAAAAAGTCGACCCAAGGTTTTACGACCTTTCTTCCCGCATGTGCAAACAACGCTTGGATAAAATTTATGTGGCGCGTAATAACTCTGCATTGGTTGCAGTGGCGGATCCAGGGGGGGCAGTTTGGGGCAACTGCCCCCCCAAACAACTGTTGCGCCCCCTTAAAATGGCGCCCCTCTGATAAAAATGCGACCCTTTTTGGTGCCTATCGAAGTAGAAACAAAGGCAGAAAATACTCGGTCTAAACAATGTTCTACACTTCGTTGAACTTCAGTATTTATGTGAGGGACTTTGACCCAGCCTCTTACCGGTTAGAATCAACATTGCTATTTTTTCGTAGTAGTATTCCTGTTCCCTTATTTCCTTTCAGCGTGAGAACTGAGAACTGCCTAGCAATCACAAACACGATCTCTTTCTCTTCTGGATTTGCCGTTGGCCTGTGCAAAATTGGTCTGTTTTAAGTTCAATTGTTTAATGCTTGGTGGCAGCATTGAAAGGAAAAGCAGCAGTGAAGATAGGGAGGCAATAAATCTGGAAAACGTAGAACTGACGCAAGATTTTAAAAGCCTGCACAGCGAAAGACCAGCTTCAAGTCTGCCATCAGTGCAGTCCGTGAGTCCGCTTCGCAGTAACATACTGTACGTCTGCATCTTAGCTTTGCAGCACCAAGGTAAGTGGATCAGTTTATTGTCGGAACTAATGACCCTGATTGAACCATATTGCAGCGTGTGAAAAGCTATAGCAACATTTGTACGTCAGCAGGGGCGTAACAAGTTTAGATGGCTTCCAGGGCAAGAAGCAAGTTTGGCAACCCATGTTCGAAACTGAGGTCGCTCGGAAGCAAATGTACTCTATTGAAGAAAGTGCTTGCGACTTTGTCGGGACTTCGGTGCCGCCGCAGTCATCCGGCGCCCCCCACAGTGATTTGACGTCCCCAAAGTGATTCGGCACCCAGGGAATTGTGCCGCGCTCGTCTCCCTCGTTACGTCCTTACACGTTAGCAAACAACTTGCCGGTTTCTGACAAAAATGCATTGGACCGAAAAATATGAGTCAATTCGGTCATAATCTTCGTAAAGGTAGGTTAGTGAATGATGCTACGACGAGTTTCAACACTTCAGTAAAAAATATGAGTCAATTCGGTCATAATCTTCGTAAAGGTAGGTTAGTGAATGATGCTACGACGAGTTTCAACACTACAGTATTACCGGACAAATGACCAAGATGTCTTAGAAAAAAAACAGGAGGGTACTCCAATAGCTCAAGGAATTACGACCTAACAGTGCAGTTCTGCAACACTTCACTCCGTCAACGGGAACAGCGCAGCGTAGCATTGAATCACGACGTGGTAGCACGACGCGCCTCAACAAACCGTGATACTCACAACTCAGCAGCCAACTCTTACGGTGAAACTTTGGCAAAATACCAACTATCTACAGCTTGGTGGAATGATGAATTGGCTGTACGCGGTCATGACAATTTTTGCTCAACGGTTAAATATTTGCAGTTCAAAATTTGAGAGGAGTATGCGTCTATCGCCCCTCTTGGTTACGCACCTGGCAATAGTGACTGATGGCGTTATGGTATTGTCTTGATCCTTTTGTTGCAAGTGCAAACCAGTAGACAGCTCACGCCGGCCACAAAAAGAAAAATTTGGCATGGTTAACGAAATCTGCAACCAACAGCACAATGCGTAGCTTATTGGCTAGATCAGGGTCTCCAAACTACGGCCCGCGAATAAATTTTGTCATTGATGAAAAAAATATAATTACGAGAATTTGTGGATTTGGTACAGTATAACATACCCCGAAACAATCGCATTACGCAAGATGTCCGGCCCGCGCGATGCTCTGTATTACCTTATTTGGCCCTTGGACAAAATGTTTGGAGACCCTGGGCTAGATCATTCCGCGTAAATCACATAAATTTGAGTAGAAAAGCAGAAAAACAAGGCAAATTTTAACTTTTTCACTGGTATCTGCAGGGTTGACTGAGATTCATGGTTTTAAATGGGTTATAGGCTTATAATAAATACTACGGCCAAAGCAAACGATACAACTGACATCTTGCAAACGTTTCGATAACAACTGTTATCATCTTCTGTGCATAGC
>JGI24159J19872_10004439_pt1 | contig 17878 bp, 6 predicted proteins | sample Ectturendosymbi4_FD_19872 | JGI IMG/M metagenome (IMG submission 19872) | reverse complement strand
AATAATGTGTGGTTGTAATTTGAAATAAATAGCTTTTTAATCAAAGTCACAATTGAAATTTTCATGGGTACACATCTTTTTGGGTCACCCTGTACGTGTGTGTTACTATGAATCCGAACAAAAATATGTTCTAAAACTACTATTTTTACAGTCAACAGCCTATATACAGGTTGACACAAAAAAACGGTCATCACCTAAACTTGAATAACTTTTGAAATAATTAATCAATTCTTTTTATTTTTCACATTTACCAAGTAGAATTAATGTTCTAAGAGTCTACCAAATTTGACCTTAGATGCCATGGACTACTGAGCAAAAGATATTTATAGTTGAGGCATATTTTTGGCAGAAGTGGTTTTGCGACGAGATTGACGTTGTGCCAGACTTTCTTGACAATGTCTGGTTTTTGGACAAGGCACATTTTCTGTTGTCAGGTCACATGAATATAAGAACAACATCTTCTGGGGTAGCACACCCCCTGAGCACTGTCTGCAAAGGCCATTACACTCTGTGAAGTGCACTACCCGGGTTGCCATCTCCAAACATGGCATCATTGGACCATTCTGGTTCGAGGACAACAAGGAGCGGTCTGTGACAATCAACACTGAGCGATATGTCCAGGTGCTTGGCAAGTTCTGGACAGCACTTGGTTGACGGAGAGGGGTTGTTAGGGTCCTCCAGTGTTTCCAGCAGGATGGTGCCACCCCCCGCACCTCAAACGAATCATTGGCATGGCTACAGCAGCGTTTCCCTGACCGACTGATCAGCCACAGGTGTGACCCGCAGTGGTCGCCACATTCACCGGACTTGAACCCCCCAGATTTTTATATGTGGGAATATCTTAAGGACAGGGTGTATGGCAACAACCTCCAGACTATCCCTGACCTGAAGGCAGCAATAAGAGCGATCCCAAGGGAGGAATGCGGGAGGGTCATCAAGAGCTTTGCCCGCCGGATCCAAATGTGCCTGCAGCGCCGGGGAGCTCATTTGGAGCACATTTTTGAGCACCTTTTGAGCTATTTGTCCACCCCTGGCCCTGGTATAGGCCGATTAGAATGAAAACCTATTAGGATGCTAATTAAATGTGTCATAGACATCACACAAAGCTCTAAAATGACAGGTTTTTTTGCTTGATTTTTTTGAATTTTATTGCTTGATTTAAATCACTGATTTTGATTTAAATCAATCAACCCTGGTAGTAGTTCAAAGTATTTAGTGATGTATGAGACTGCAATAATTTGTAGACGTATTGGTTGGCTCCCTGTATTTTGTGTAAGACGAACGAATGAAGGCTGAAGCAGGGTTGGTAGATAATAAAATACATCATCAACGTAAAAAACACTTTTGTTGTGAAATATGATCAAATTTGATTAGAGCCCACAGGCATACAATTGATCCAAAACATCTTGACCGAACAATCAGGTCTCACCCATTATGCAAGACAGATAATTGACACTCCATTAAGTGCCTTTCAGCTACTGCTTGAGATAGGTTGAGATATTGTCCTGTATTCAAAGATGCACAGAATCAGAAACTCAGCTAGTTCTGGAAAACGACTTTGGGAAAAATTCACAGATCGATCTGCTAGCATTTACTGTCTTGTACGTTCGTGGAGTATATGTAGGTAGAAACAAAGAGTTTTTGCAATGAACACTGAGGAATTTCGTTTTTTCCACGTACGATAGCAAGAAACCGCCTTGTTGAAATTCTGATAGTTGTGCGCTTCGACTTACGATAAGTTTGCGTTAGTATCAGAGATCTGGAATGGTTTTGTTTCCAATAGCGAAGCTTGCTACAAACCTGATTCCAACATTACCGTAGAGCGTAGACGAACATTATTTCCAACCAGAGCTCATGGTAGATTCAACCCAGTACATGTTTTGGCAAACAAACCTAACAAATTCGAAATCAAAATTTGGTACTGTAGATGGCGCATAGAGTTGTTTAACTTGTTTTGCAACTAATGGAATCACATTTGGGAAATAACTAAATGTGACTGCGCAGACAACTTCACTCCCTGGGAATTGGCAAGAGAGCTGATAAAGAAAAGTACCAACGTTGTTGGCACAATGAACAAAGCAAGGAGAGAGCTTCAGGCATCTGCAAAGATCATGCAAAAGCTTCATTCGAGCAAGCTATTCAATTGTGCGACTTCGACCATTTATCGAAATACCAATGCAAGACAAAAAAGACCGTATGCATCCTCACTTGTCAGTCACTATCGCCGCAATTGAGAAAATTAAACCAGATGCAGTACTTCATTACACTCAAATTGTTGAGTAGACGTTCCTGATCAGATGGAACGTCCATATGCCGTCAAAGCGGTTACTCGTCACCGATCTGCTCCAGTTTTTCACAATATTTAAGACCTGGGTTGCGTTAACGCACGCGCTTTGTACGCGTTGCGTACAAACGACAAAGTGCATAGAAGAGACTTTATCTTCAAGTTGGTTACTGAACCTCGACAGCGGCACATGGAGAGTAAAGCTTATATGCACACGGGATGCTTCTAGTGCGGTGCGTCTGTTGTGTCTGCGACTGGTGCGATGAGTTCAATGCGCCGTTGTATGCACACGTCTCCGCATGAAGCGGTGCGTTCGTTGCGCACAGCCTGAGCTGAACGAATGGTTGAGACCCGAAATTCGGCGATGACGTTGGTGTGCTGCAGTGCAAGACTGTTTTACCTAAGTTCTGACATCACAAGTGACATTTTTAGGGTGTTGCTAATTTTGTACACCATACTGTTGAACAGAGTTACGCAAGACTTGTGGCAGTACACTGCACAAACCTTGAAAGGGCTGGTTACATGCATTCAAAATAAACGCAAATTGCCACATTTTACTTTGTACAATGCCTCACAAATTATTAAAAAAGTAGTGCTGCCCACATTTCAGACGAACAAAGTACTGCATTACATACAATTTGCATGATTTGTTGCTACATGGATTGAATGAGGTTTGTGTAGGCCAACCTCCATAGTCATGACGGTGTTTGCATGCAACAACGGCATTGCTTGAAAAACCATTTGTTTCATTTCTAGAGGGGCTAAGTTTAAAAAAATTAAAGCAGCATGGACAACAGTTAGAATTAATGCATTGACCATAGGTAGAACACACACAATCCCATAACAAAATCACTAGCAGAGAATAAACAACGATAGCCTTTAATTGGCTTTTGTAAGACAGCAAAACATCATCACTTTTTAAAATGTGTGATGTTTACGAATGTTATCCTTTATTTTATCATTCTTGTACTCCATAACTGATAATTTATGTGACAGCGTTTTTGCCTGAACAAGACTCATCAACTCTTCATTGAAAGTTACACAACTTACTTTCAATTACAGTCTCAAGTAGCCTACGGAAAAAATACACTTAGCATGGCCTTGCCCAACACCTGGAATGGCCTACAGTAGACGGTAGATTATGTCGCACAAATCACGACTTGCTTGCGACAAAAACTTCAACCAACAGTGACTGATCAGGTAGACCGGGTCATGTCGGCCTAAACAGTACAGCAGTTTAGTAGCCTACCCCACTGGGCCTACTGAAGACTAGATTGATCTTTCGTAAATCCAGTGTTTCAGCTATCCATAAACTATTAGCAATTGTTCTGTGGTCGTTCTGCATCCTTTTGTTTACCTCAATACAAAACACTTAAACAGTGTCTACGAGTACATCACATCACCGCTCTTTCCCGAACCCTGTGTAGTGAGTCTGATGCGTCAATATAGAAACAGGTTCTACTTGAACGCAGACCGTACCAGACGCATCAGAAAAGGACGTGACGTCACCTAATCAGGCGCATGCGCCCAAAAAACGCAGAGGACGCATCCCGTGTGCATATAGCTTAAAGACACCCTGCGTTTCCGGTAGACATATATCACCACTTGTTGCATCTAAAGATCAAAACAATGCACCCAACCAGAAACAATCCCAGATTGCAGCCATCTGTTTGCGAAACGAAGCTGGAAAGAGAAAAACAAGTTAAAACTTTATTGTATGCTCCCTCTTTTTGTGACTTTGTTGCTTTACTTTGTAAATTTTGTTGCTTGTTATAATGTTTTACTGTTGGATAAACATAAAAGCGCTAATAAAACCATTACCAACCCGCGCGTTTAACATGTTTCACATCAGTGTGTCAACTTCCGTCAAAAAGACCGCTACTGGTAGTTTGTGAGTGACGAAATCTTCGCAGTTATAGTGTTAAGGATAAAGAAACTGGTTTTACATTAAATTGAGCAACAAATAATATTATTAATATTCAGTAATAATAAATAATTGGCAAAACGTCAATGAACAAAATATTTGCTCAACTCATTTCGGCCATAATGTGTGGAAAGGTAGGCTAGTGAATACCGTTACGGCGAATTTAATCCTATTACGGGACATGTGGCCGACATGTCTCAGTGGAAAAGAAAACCCAGAGCCACGCTACTGTGGTATTACACCAATGGAGATTGACTCTCTATCAGTTTCTTAGTGGTGATCGAACTTTATGAACAAGTCCTTAGTAGTATGAAGTACTTCAACAGTTCACAAAACGAAATCATTTTCCTTCAAGATTTGGCTTCAGTTGTGTTTGGTGTGCTGTTGTGTAAGATCTGGTTGTGGGTACGGTTCTTGGTACTACTTGTGCTGTCAGAAGTGATGCGGGAGTCTGAAAGAGGAAAATAATGTTATGATATTAAAACTTAACACAAGCGTGAAACCAATGCTGAAGCGATGTATTTTGACAACCCATAAAAGTCTGGACAAAATAAGCAAATTAATTTCAGCGTGACTACTCTGGCTAACGGGCGATGCTTGTTAAAGCTAGCCTTGGCCATAACTTACCGCTTTTCCTTTTCATTCCGTAGGGTTTATGGCGAATCCCTGACAAAATGAGCTTCGCCGATGCAGCAGGATTCATTACTTCGTATGGCACTGCTATGATGGGTCTCAACAGAAGAGCGAAGTTAAAACCGGGGTAATTGCATTTTTGTGAAAGAGTAGGTTGAGGTTAAATTTTTTTTAACCTTTTTTTGGCACCGCTCACAAGCACACGCATCCACTTGGGTGAGCCTCTGGGTTATCTACACGGAAGTTTCCAACACCAAACGCTGCTGCAGCTTATGCACCAATTCCTGCAAAACTGCATTTTATTAATGTTTAAAAAGTTAAAATAGTTCACTGGAATTTTTCTTCCGAATGCCGAGTCAACAAGCGCCATCCAGTGTTCAGGTCATGAGCTGCACTAGTTTGTTTTAATACGTCTTTGCCCAATTATTTCACAAACGAGTGCAAGCAAATGTTTCTTTTGAACAGCAATATTGCGCCCACCTCTTTCCTCAAATCTGTTTAACAACGCTCTCGCTATTCACATTGGAACGGCATATTACCAATGTATTGGGTTGTTAGTGCGTATTCCGTGAAATAGCAACATTAAAAAAACTTATGGTTGATTTTTGCAATTTGCCTAAAGCTGGGTTAATTTGGTTTTTGCTTCAACGTATATTTGAGAGGAAAACTGCCTGTGGGAAGAATTTCAACAAGCTTTGTCAATCTTGATTTTCTCGGAGTTAGTCGTATTCGACATGCGTCAAAATTTTGCTAAAAAACATCTCAACTGAATATCACTGCGTATTCTGCTCGCAGCACCTCAGTGCATGTGCAATGCACAGCAAAAAGGAATTGAAATCGTAGAAAATAAGTGATAACGCATGTGGTGGGTTGCACGTTGCTTTTCTTTTGCTTGTCCTGAAGCAGCGTACCAGAAGTGTGTACGTCAATCGTATTTTACCAAAGTAACAAGCTTCCTAGTACAGCGTTTAACTGGTGTTACATGCAAATTTTGTGGATCGAAACCAGGTAACTGTGCAAGGATTGTTTGCAAGGAGCTTGTCGGTACACCACGTCGTAAGTGTAACTTGCCCTTGTACCTTTTATTTTTCCTGTTTTCATTTCACCTGCCATATTTTTTGGCGTCGTTTTACGACCTGTAAAGCCAGATCTTTGTTTAGAGAACATGTACTTGTAACCGCGGCTGCGGGAGCTGCTGGTCTCGCTGCTGTCGATGTTGCCAGCAATGTCATGCAGGCGAAGGTTATCGGTGCTGCTGGAAGCGATGATAAATGTTCTTTAATCAAGTCTTACGGAGCAGTTGATGCAATAAACTACAGGTGGTGTAATCGCTATTCCAGATGCTCTAACTGGCTGTTGTGCTATAGTGTCGATGTTCATCTACCTCCAATCTGCTGCATTGAAAGCATCGTTGAAAAATCGATCAATTGACCATGCCCAACGGAATAATATATATATATATATATGTGTGTGTCGAGATCACGAAAGTCATTGGGATCAGTTGCTGAAATACTACATTTACTAACAAGCAACCGCGTCGATAGTTTTGTGCGTGTAACGACGCGGTGAATGTTATGCACGTTTTTTTTTTAACCTGAAAACCATCTACGTACACAATCGGGATAATTCGCGTGGAAAGCCATTACACGTGTTTCAGCGTTTGTTCGGATGATTTTAATTATCTTATGTTTTCAGATCTCGCCATATTCTCAAGTTTGGCCATCTTGGTAACTATAGTCATCTCGTGAATACTTAAGGACCTTGATAATATTATTGATAATGACAAGCACCTTTTCACAGAATTTGGATAGACAGATTATTAACAAATGGTTGCAGTGCGCGAACATTGCTGCTTCTTTCAAACGTACGTGATATAACTGGGCTGTGTGTATTGCGTCTGTATTGCCGGAATATATTATTTTGACACTAAACTTCACTGATCATTTGCCCCGAATTTTTGTGACGCTTCTTCACACCTTCTGTTTGAGACCATTATATTTTATTGCAATGAACTGCACGTAAGTAAAAGTTTTAATTGAATCAATAGCCTTAACAATTGGCCTGGAATGATCACGTGTGAAAAAAATCGCAGGAAGTTTTAAATGATGACACTCATCTGCAAAACACCAAATTTGAAGTCAGTGATTTCATTCTAAGACTTTTTACAGAAAAAAATATTTTACAGGTCAGAAAATGTGCGAGAGAGAGTTAAAAGTGTAACAGGATCTGGTGTAAATGTAGTTTTTGACACTGTCGGTGGTCAGATATTCAAGGATGCTTTGAGGAGGTAATGGATGCCTATGGTATGCTTTATTGCCAGCTGTGTTATTAAGGTCATTGTCTAAAAGCCCTACGTGGTTTCAGCATTTGTAGTATTTGATTATCTAATTTCCACAGCTGTAGTTTAATTTCATTATGTTGTGATGCATTTTCAAAATACGCTTCTATCTATTGATATTCTGCATGTAAGCATTGTATGCTGTGCGTGTGTGGTTTGCTTTTCCCCAACCGAATCTAACGTCACGCCGAACAAAATTGCAATGTCCCTGTTAACAAAGTGAACGTTCTCTCTTTTTATGAAGTTGCCAGTTATGCTGTGTCCAGGCAAGCCTGCTCCCGAGGCTAATTTCTCTGCGTCACTGTAAAAGAAACTGGTCAGTGTATGCGATGATGTAGTTGTACGCTTACGCTGCTGACGTGGATATGCTATTTGGGCTACGTTACTTACACCTTGCGTGTGCCGCTTTTATGTGTGAGACTGATCAGGTCAGATGGCAAATGCTTGGATTTGGTAACACAACCCATTTGGCGATTTAGTAATATCTAAATCTTGTAACCTTGATCTCACTGCAAACATATGAAAGTTTTTCACAACATCTCTGTGGTTAAAACTTTATTTTGCTAGTATTCCAGTTAAATACGGAGCAGACATTGCAAAACTGGCGTGGTATGATAGACTGCAAGTGCAAACATGGTTTGAAGAATCCCAATCTTGTTTCAAAACGCACTCTTGGAATGGTTGTGTTGGTACTACAACCGTGTGATCGCACAACTAACTAACCTGGTTCAAACAAACATTTGTTACAATGTGCGTGTAACTTCAGTGACTGCACGCTCATTGCACGTGCTCAATACTGGTGCTGTGATTCCAGGTACTATAAGACGAAGGTGAACTCAACAGAGCTCACAACTTGGCATTTCACATTTCACTAAATTTGCTGATCTTTTGCAGCATTGCTTGGGAAGGACGATTGTTAGTAGTTGGTTTCGCATCTGGTGAAATTCCAAATATTCCTGCTAACCATTTACTAGTGAAAAACATCTCTGCTGTTGGCTTATATTGGGGAGCGTATGGAATGAACGACGTGCCCACATTCAGGTAAGTTTGCATCTACGTTGTGAGCCATGTTGCTACCTGTGTTGGATCAGTGTTGCATCAAGGACTACCCTCTATATATCGCAAGATCACCTGAATAATAATGACTAGGATTACTGAGCTAGCTCAAAAAGTTTAGTTTAGTCTACTCTAATGAGTTTGGTTTGACGGACGTACAGATACTAGGATCGTTGGTAGCGCAATAAACTTTTGGTCGGTTTTTGACTAAAATAAAGTTTTTTATGTCGTTTATTGGTGAGCAGTTCCGCAATATTTTAAAGGGTCATGTACGGAAATTTGAACATTATTATTTTTCGTCCCATATTAGTTGTGTTTTTGTCGCTTGCACTGGATGTCCGTGTGCTAGCAGTGGTACTTTTCACGTGCCTTCAATCTTTATGCTGTCTTCTTTTTTGCGTTTGGGTCGTTCACAAATGACTTTGTCGCGACGTAATTACGACAGTAACCACAGCATCACTGTTTAATTTGACTTTAATTAATTGACATTTGACATGTAAACACTAAAAACACATGGAAAATTGACTACAAGCAACGAACTAAAAATACATATAAGTGACACTTACAACGAAGTGAAAATCGCAATCTTTGTGAAATCGCAAAACCGTGCTGCCCATCAGTACGTATGTCGCAACCAGTTGCAGACACACGAAACTACAAAGGCCGTCAGTAACTGATCGCGATATCACGACAGACATACTTTGAAGGGGAGGGTTTCAGTTTTTGTAACCTTTCTGACAAGGCGGGATGATTTGTAATTTGGTCAATGTTCTTCGACCACGATATGTTGAAACTGTTTTAATTTGCGATTACTTGAGAAATCTCATTTCATAAACATACTGGACCACACAGTCATTTCCACAGAGTCATCACCTAATGAAAACATTCACACACTCTCCTTCGACGTGCATCCGCGGCTGGTGATAGAGTTCTTGTGTAATTCCCAGGTGCTACATCAAATTCGGTTTGTATCTGCAGTAGACAAATAAACCTAATGTAAAAAGCTCAGCAGTGAGTGCGTGAAAAATTAGTTTTTGAGCTCATTGAGGGGTGATTTTCTTAAACAATACAGTAAAGCAACTGCTTTATAACCATAAGCCAAAGCTACGTACAACAGCGCAGTTCGCTGTTTTGTGCGCTTCAATACCCTGCAGCTGTAGACCACAGCAATTCAGCAAACGAAGGTTAAGCTACTCAGAACTTGTTGAAGTATCTCGTCGTGTATAAAATTTTATGCAATTCAACAGTGCACCGGAAACTGACATAATTTGTTTGTTTACAAACGTTCTGTAGATAGACAATGCTGCTGCGATTGTCGCTCTGCGTACAGTAGTACTTCCATTTTGACAGTTTGTGCTTCAAATTTATGCAATATTGTACAAGCATCATGTACAATGTACAAGATGCTTCAGCTCGTGATACAACGTAGTTGTCGTTGTTTTAAGAAAAAGGCGTTTTTGAATACCAACATGTAATGTACTCCTTCGAAGTACTAAACATTTCGAAAATGGCAATATTCTCGAATCCATATCTCGTCAAATTCATTTTTCCATTTTTGTGTGGGTTTTCTTAGTCAAGCACGGAAGGTATCATACGGTTATTGTAGGCATGTAGTAGTCCCACTGAAAATTTTCGTTTCGGAATATTTTGTGGCGTTTCTAGCGTCTGATTAGAAACAAACATAAGGAAAGTCAACTGTCGTTGCACTGCTTGCCCGAACCCTACAGTTCTTCTGAAAGAGTAGTTTTAAGTTCAGCCTGTTCCGTTTGTTTTTTATTAGCTTATTTACGTGTTAATCTCGGACTAAAAGTTCATATCGCAGTTGTTAGCAGTACAGTTAACTTCGGTTTGTAGATTCGATTGACTCTCAAATTTATCCATGTTGGGCTCGCGAAGATATGGTTTATCCGAAGACAGTTGTTTCTAGCCTGACGTCATATAGGTAGCAAGCTATCAGTAAAAATCACCTTAATTGAACGCATTAACGACGCAATGATATAATTTCGTGGAAATACAATGAGTTTATAGATGTATGTACACTGACATATCAGATGTAGTAACAGTGAAATCCAGTCAGTTACGAACAATCTGACTTACTTGACTGTGACGAAATGTGCAATTGTGGTCTGCCGCAGAGACATAATTTTCGGAAGAAACTCACCCAACTGCACTACACTACGAACTCTATCTTGCTGTCTGAATAATAGACTGCGTAAACTTGTTAATCTGGTTATAAACGGTAAAGGTTTCCTACTTCGAATTCGGTACAACACAAAATGGGAGAAGGCTATCTGGGCAACCCATAGTAAACGTTGCGAAAAACAATACGTGCATAACATACGTTAATCAAATCAAAGTCTGCCTGTTAGACATATAGGCTAACTTCACCTTCAACACTGCAAGCAATGCTGACGCTTTACGCCCAGACATGTTTATTATATCACAAATGTATGAAAAGTGATCTGGCGATGTCATTCCGGGCCCCACCAAGCAGGGCCAAAACTTGCCGTGACACAGTGGTAAACTCCTCTGGCCTTTTTTCTACGAATCGCCACTATATTGAGGTAAAGCAATTTCGGAAACGGGTTGAATGAAAATAAATTACAAGTTGGAACAGAAAAAAGTATCTGATTTCTTGTGTTTAAATTTATGTTTTGCGAAACTATAAGCCAAAAACGTCCCCGTGGCGACGCGACTGGCACTGACGCAGAGCACCTGACGAGGAAATCCGGATTGCTGGATGTAAAAAGAGTAGGGACACCGGAGCAGTGGTAGGGCACGGGAGAGATAGAAGAGTTATTGCAAAAACAAAAGAAATGGTTACAAATTATGCTTGTTTCTGCTCAGCAGCAATGTTGACCTCAAAAATAATAACTGAATATTTAGAAAACCATTCTGATTTTTCTGTATACGGGAATAGATGCTATAAATTTTTTGTAGTCGATCCAGATAACCCACTAAAATTACAGAGGATACTGTTGTGAAAAGGCACCTCCGCCCCCGTTGCCCCTTTTTGAAAGCGCAGGAGGGCAACACCGCCGTCATGCCCCATTCTGCGTCCCTGAGAAACAGTAAATTTTATCCGCAATCACGAATATCCGGATTTAAACAATTCGGGTAATTCGAAGTTTTTATTAGGAAAAACGTTGGAAATCATTCGTAATACTGATTTATCCGGATTCGGCGAAGATCCGGAGTAACCGAATTTACTGTAATTTACAGCAAATTTACTGTAGTGACAAAAAGGAGATAAACCTTTTACGAAAACGGTACGGCGTCATTTATAGACGGCTGCTTTTGACGACGTCTGCATTCTATCACAATGGCAGTATGTTTAGTGTTTAGGCAACTAGCAATAGACGATTTTAGCGAAATTGTGGTAAATACGGATTTCCATGGCAAGATTTTGAGCTGAAAACGTGATAAGTTCCTGAAAGACCGGTGTCAAGCGAAATTTCTGACTTCACGCCGTGTGCGCATGCACAGAGTAATATTCTACATACGATTGGGGTTTAGGGTTTGGTGCTTAGGTAAGTGTGTCGGGTTAGGGTTTGCGCCGGAGAGCGCAAATGAATGCACTTAGCTTCATCGGCACATTTGTATTGCAAGGTATCTAAAACAAAAAGACACGCTGTACAGTGAATCCTTTTGCTGCATGCTGTGTCATCGTTACGGTATGTGGCATAGTTGATTTGCAAAACTTTGCAGATGGAGCGTCGATGAATGCTTCAGACAGTACGCCCTTGGAAACCTGAAACCACATATTTGTAAAACATTCGACCTGTCAATGGTACGTATTCGATTTTGAATTTGGTGATGAGCATTGGTCGGTGCTGGCAAAGCTCACGTGACTTTTCGATCTAGTATAGAATGGAAAATCTGACAACATTAGCAGTAAGGACCTTTTTTTTACACACACGGACTACAGTTTCCAATACCCAAAAGTAGTTTATAGTTTAATTCGTTAATGTTCCATGTAAAGCGCTCTGACTCCTAATACAAACTTTCATCTTTTTTGCAGATCAATGAAGCGCTTGATTTTGTAAAAAGCAGGAAATCAACTGGCAAGGTTGTCATTAACATTCGATGAACTTACCTCTGACGCTACCTTCGATCATTAACAAAGTGTTTATGCAATTTGTTTTGATTTGTGTGCAATTCAGAGTCGCATTTAATTTTGCTACTTCGTTTTCAAGTTATAGCTGCTAGAACAGGGATTTTCAACCTTTTTCTGCTCGTGTCCCATTCAACTACGAGAGATATTCGTCATGGCCCAAAGCTTGTACTCCCAGATTTAACACTCCTATAACTTCAGCTAAGCATTAGCTGCTGTGCTATAAAAATTCAATACTGTGGCATAGCNATTGTCGTAAATACAGCTTCAGCTATAGCATTGTAAAGTAGGAGTTATGTCACAAACGCAACATTCAGGTCGAATTTTTTTACTAGTGTATTTTATTTGGTTATAATGACATCGTTATTCAAGTCTTTCATTCTGATGTTCTGATCGGACACACTGGTAAAAACGTCATGGTGTACCACTGGGCCATGACCCACTGGTTGAAAACCACTGTACTAGAACGAGCTGTGTTTGTTATATCGTATGCGCCCTACGTTCCAAAATTTTTGTGTGTCACTTGGAGTAAAACGCTTTGCTGCTTTACAACCTTGGAATATTCTCACAAGTAGGGTGGACTAACCTCTCTTTGGAGGCATTACGAGAAAATGCTGCATTCAGCATCTGCCGTTATGGGCAAACAACGGTTGGGGAGTCGGAGGTAATACGTCCGACTCCTAGCTTCCAAAATTTCCGACTCCTTAGCATAATGTGAATGAAGTTTGCAGTCAACGATTTTGTAGCAACTAACAGTCAATGGAAATCGTGGTGCACAGTAAGAATTATCTGTTTCAATAAAAGTTTCAAAAGAAATTATACCATTTCAACAGACACAAGCTAGGATTCTCAACTTGGGAATGCAATGTAAGAAATAATTAATTGGACTTCCGCCCCCGACTCCCTGCTACTCCGCAACCCTGGGGCAAACACTTCTGCATGATCTCAAACAGTAACTGGACTGCAGAGTTCGCGGTGTAAATGTATATCTAGTAATAAACGTAGTAAAAACCTACGGTGCCAAAAGCCTTGCTTGAGGGCTGGAATTTGGAAAGGTTTGTTTAATGGTTTCCCACCGCGAACGCCCCCCTGCTAACCTGCAGTTCAGTAGGCTAACTGTCTAAGCAGTACAACAAACCAGTGATGTAGTCTCGCGACCATTTCTGCGAGTCTCGGTCACAAGCNGGATTGTCTTGAGACTTGAATACTACAGCGATATGGCTTAGTAAAACTTGTGCAATTCAACAAGACATTTGTCTGCTGTATCTGCAGGTAAAAAACAAAGCATGAAGGAAAAATGCTAGAAATTCGAAAAACTTCCAACCCGAAGTGGTGATGATACTTTTATAAATATCTTTGAAAAATTTCGGCATAATCCACAAATCTTCCAGTCTCAGCCTCGAAGTTTAGGTTTCGACAACGTCTCTGCAACAAACAGACCTGCCTGACGAACTCAGAGCTGCCAATACGACTTCGAAGCTAGGGTTGCCAGATGTGTTTTGTAAAAATACCGGTCATTTTGTCAACAGTGCCAAATCAACGCTGTGTCCTAAGCGCGCATGTAATAACACCGGATTCTAGTATAGCTTTTTTTTTTAAAAGAACGCTTTTTTACCAATGCACATATTTATTGTGTTATTTTCTTTTCGGTTTCATGAATCTCCCACAATGCTTAGTTTGAAAATTGATAAACAGTGCCTTAACGTATGCTGTGTGAGCATAGCCATGCTAAGCATTAGCAAACCAACCTACTATACTTCAAATATAAAACGATATCTGCATGGTTAATTTTGGGTTGCCATTGAGCTAAAAAACTTTCTTCAAGAGATTAACCTTTGTACATTTAATCACATTCACGAAGAAAACTGCTTTGTACGAAAATACATTTCAGAAAACACGAAAATTGTTAAGACTTATCAAGAATACAATTTATCAATCTCTGTTTTTCACGCAGTGAAGTATAAGGTTCACTAGCCTCAAAATGCCACTCGCTTCCTCTCCATTACTATGATTTTCCTGCATGCTGCAATAGCCTGTAGTAGTTCAGGTAACAACTCCACCTGAGCTGGTTTCATTGTTAAATTGCCAAAAAAATACTCACACAGATCACGTTGAAGGCGAAAAAGTATGGAAAGTACGACTATACAAAGGAACAGAGAAAACAGACTATGAGTAATGTTAAGTTACATGTAACTTGAAAGAACTGCCCCCATTTTTAACTTGAAGGAACAGTCCTGACAAGATTCACTACTAGTAATATAATTTGAGAAGTTCTGCGTTCTTTTTGGAGTTACTCCAATGCATTTGTTTTCAAAATACAGTAGAATTTGCCTAATTCGTCACCTCAAGGGNATTAGAAGAAAGTGACAAATTACGCAAACGGGTTGAAACTTATCATAGAAGTTCGTATACGTAGTGCTCTTATTTGCAGTAAAATACAAGTTTATGACGTTCTGGTTGACTACAACAATTAATTCCTCTGCTCTATCTGGACTCCTCCATTTGATCAAGCACCTTTTAAATCTTTAATAAACTTTTCCGCGTTCTCTCAATGGAGAGTTGGGTCGCGCTTCGAACCTCGTATAAAGTTCGAGAAACAAGTTGCGAAGTGCAACAATTCTCAGATATAGATCCTTAATTCGTTTGAATTCCCATACGTACTAGCTGCTTAGACATCAAACTGCAAATGACAAGTTAGACGAACAAAACGCTTCTCAGGGATAGAAAGAGGTGACGAATTAGGCGATGGCGAATTAGACGAATAGAAATGTACACAAAAGATAGGAATTCTTCCGGGACCGACGAGTTCTACTGTACTGGCTTCAAGCACAGATTTTCAAAAATACAGCCCCCTGCTAAATTAACAGTAAAATGCTATACCGGTCATCTGGCCACTCTTTTAAAAGTGAACACGGCAAGCCTATTTTCAACACTTTCGGAATAACACCAACGCAAATCGCAGCTTCACCCTTACCCCCGGAAACGGCAAAGGAGCAGGTTACGACACTTCAAGAACGGCGTCCCACAGGGATCTGTCCTTGCGCTCCTCTTCAACATCTACGTCTCTGACCTGCCAACCGCCGTCTCCCGAAAGTATGCCTATGCTGACGATCTAGCAATCATACATGCTGATGGAGATTGGCAGGCAGTGGAAGTGGTGTTGAGCAAAGACATGGCAACGCTAGGTGAATACCTCCAGACTTGGAAGCTTCAGCTCAGCACCACAAAAATGGTGTCGGCAGCCTTCCACCTCAACATGGAAGCTAAACGTGGGCTGAAAGTCAACTTCAATAACGAGAACCTGCCCTTCTGCTCCGAGCCTAAATACCTCGGTGTTGGACAGGTCGCTCTCGTATCGCTGACATCTTGAGTCACTTCGCAAGAAGATGACATCACGCGTCGCGCTCCTGAGGCGGCTTTCTGGCTCCGGTTGGGGTGCTGCAGCAACAACGTTGCGAACAGCCACCCTAGCCCTAGTGCATTCAACCGCAGTGTACTGTCCTCCTGCTTGGTGTCGCAGTGCTCATGCCCGCCTTATCGACACCGCCATCAACGACGCCTGCGTCCTACACCAGCAGACAACCTTCCAATCCTCGCAGGCATCCAACCTGCTGAGCTTCGTCGCATTGGAACCACACTGTCTGTGTGGCTTTTTGCATGTACCCAAATGTAACACAAAGTTTTAAGTTGCAACGAACAGACTTAAAAAATTGTCGGGCTGTAGCTATGCTCAGATTGTTTATCGCTGAGCATTGTTTTACTGTATAATACAAACATGCAACCATTTGATACAGATCGTCAAGAACAGCTATGTCCAACCCAAATGGCTAAGCCAAAAGTTATGTCACTACTTAAACCAGGGCCGCACATTGGATGACATATTTACGAGGGCCGCACATTTAATGACTCACTTGAGCTAAGCAAAGTAAATGTTTTCGAATCCTAACTGCAATGGTGACAGACGGGTTAAAGTGGCACTGAAGACCCACTGCCCAAGAAATGTCGAATTCAATATTATCAAAACAAGGACGGGTTGTCAGAGTATACGATACTTTTACTGCAGCGAAAACCTAAACTGGGCCGCAGGTTGGACGTAGCTGCATGGTCAAGAACTTCGCGTCATACAAAAAACAAGGTACGTTGCTCAAAATATTGACTTAAAGAAATTTGTCGGCTAAAAAGTGTGTTGGCCAAAATCGGCATTTTCAGCCCATGCTCATTGAGAGCGTGTGGAAGACGAAAAATTATAACTTCATACGTTTATTTTAATCATCGAAATAATAACAGATTATATACATAAATTCAATGGTTTTAGCTGAAATTTTGTGACAAGACTTCGCAGAATCTACCAGGTTTGTTTGTGACCCATTTAGCAGATTTAAGTCACAACCATCTGGCAACACTGGCGCTGATCATGCGATACACTCAGACTGCCATGTCACGATGCGAACTGGAGAGAGCATGCAGAGAGTGAAGCTAGTAGCAGGGATGCCTTACCCACACGCTTTATGATTTAGCAGGTGTTGATGTGTTTTTTAACTTGGGCCCCGCGTTCTTGAAATGCTACAGGCCCCGCGCTACCTTAATCCGGCACTGCTTCAGACTGTGTGCAGGACAGACTCTGATTACTTGACAAAACTTTTTTACTCGCAGGCAAGGTAATGTGAAATCATTGATGAAAACGTTAAGGCTCCACATAATTGTGATTGAAGTGGAACCATTACAGTGCACGTGTAATCATTACAAGCAAATATCTAGAATAAATGCTGCTGTTGCTAAACAGTGTCTATGGCCTAATTGCATAAAAAAAGACTTTTTCAAAGTTTGAGCTTCAAGGCATGAAGCGTATATCACCGGCATAATCACGCATTTAGCTGCACGAAAACAAAAATCTCTGATGCCCATTTAAGGTAGTGGTCGACAAACTGCGGGTCTCTGCCCAATTGTGGGCAGTTTAGCACTTTTTATTGGGCCGCGCAACACCTATGTTGTGATTGCCTGGGCTAAAATGTAGACTACTGGAACAACTATGCACAATTGATTTTCTGACGTTAACTAAGCATTGCTTTTGTCATTATACAGTTCATGACATTATAGCATTGTCATACAACAGGTAACTGAATACAGCAGAAGTTTGAAATTGGGCCATAAAAAATAAGCATGGGTCTTTACTTGCGACTGAAAAGGCGTATTGGGCCAACATAACGAAAGTTTGACGAGCCCTGAATTAAGACAACGGCTGATGCTGCAGACATGGGTAAGTTATACAATGTTTGTAGCACGTCAGCGTTATCAAAGTGCAATTTTGCGATGGTCTTGAAATGAAGTTTATATACCATTAGGTGGGATACAGCCAATTGGTACCTCAGCAACAGCTGCGAAAACGTTACACCTCGTTTTGGTTTCGGTTAGTGATTGCAAGCGCTTGGAGACACATTCCCCCTGGCTACGTGCCTGGTTTAATAAATTTAAGTAAACTCATTGTATGTGTGCATTTAAAACGCTTGTATTGAGTTCAACAAAATTCAA
>JGI24159J19872_10004438_pt1 | contig 17880 bp, 11 predicted proteins | sample Ectturendosymbi4_FD_19872 | JGI IMG/M metagenome (IMG submission 19872) | reverse complement strand
TTTCACGTCAAAGTTCTACACAATTGATATATTTTTCATGGCGAAACATGTACATATGATTGTAACAATGTCTTTTTCTCTCGCTTGGTCACTGCGCTTCACTCCAAGGCAGAGAGTATATCTTTTATCAGTTTTAACGCTGATGTTTTCATCAGAACTTGTCGTTGGACTGGTTCGTCTCTCTTCGTTCTCTAATATTGCACTTTCGTCGTTATCGGTGTTGGGGAACGTAGTGCCTCCAACAGATGGACCGTCTTTAGAGAAACAAACTAAAGGTGTTAACTGGTCGTTTTTTTCTACGGAGTTAGATTCAACCAAATACAGATATCTCCAAGAAATTTGTATACCAATGGTGGGCGAACTGCGGCTGTGTTTTGTGTGGCTCTTCCAGATGAATAGCAATGTTTCAAATTCACAGCGAGTTATTACGTCATAATTATTGTTTGTTTCATTTATCAATTTGTTTTCACGAGTTCAACGATTACTTAAGTTTCCAGAACAAAATTAAGATTTTTCATAGCGACATATTTTCAAAAACATTTTGCCATTCCCCATGTCAGAATGAGCAGGAATGCTTTTCACTAAGAGGCAGTTGCAGACCGTAAAATTCCTTCGCTGAGACATTTCGGTCTTTTGTCTCGGAATAGCATTAAAACTCGCCGTAGCAGTATTCGTTAGCCTACCTTTTCAGACATTATGACCGAATTGATTCAATTATTTTCGGTAATTAAAAAAATGGCCGTAAACATACACCCAGCTGCAAAGTTGGGGAATACAGAAATACATTGTAAGACTACCGGAGAAGTTCCAAGCCAGATTTGACGATTTACAGGAGTAAAAACCATACTGATAAATCCATTCAACGTTAATGTAGTCGGTAAGGGCTGTCTAGTTCGCCAACTGTTTGTCACAGGCCCGTCTGCTGTAGAAATAAAACTGACCGAAATGCAAGAAGTACGGGCTCCATAAAAATTCGGTCAGTGCCACTGCACAGTTGAGTTCTAGCGACAGGTTCCAGAAACTTAATACCCAGAACTTAAAGGAGCAGTGTACGACTCGTTTCTATGGATTTTTACTGTTTGGCACGACACATTGCCGTGAATTTTTATTATCTGGACTTAAGTTCGTAAAATCAAAACATCGTGCAACCCTAACAAATAAACACTTGGGAGAATTAATTCGCACAGCTTTCACTAACGAATTGTCCAGATGTCATAGACTAGCAAATCAAACAAAAACCTAATATAGATAAACAATGCGTTCCCTGTGTTTCAATTACTGTAGGACATAGGTCATTTTATGTAAAACTTGCATTCTTTACCGAATTACCGCATTTGTATTAACAATACAAACTGATTTTGCGGCTCGCTGGTGTTTTGGTTTTCTGCGAATGAATCTTCCACTGAACAAGTTTGCCCGCCCCTGTTATACAGATAGAGGAAACCCAACCTGGGGCTTCTTTTACGCTAATCACCACAAGCTATTCAGATTGACACTGCCGCTTATTTCACATGATTTGCAAAAAAGATGGACGTATTATTAACTTGAAGTATATGAAATATGACAATCACATTAATAAGCAAAGGCTTAGAATATGTTATATAGATCTGCTATTTGAAGATAAAGTACTTTGGATATTAACAACGAAACAAGCTCTAGCCTCAAGCTTCTGAAGAATCTGCCTGCTTGGTTCTGCTTTCGTACTTTTGCGGTGATTCGAAATTGCACTGCACATATCTGTGTTTCAATAATCGTAAGCCACACGCAAGAATCAATCACAATTTATTTCACAGGGAAACTAGTTTCTTATATTTAAACACATCGTCAGTCTGGCAGTAAAGAAACCTTACTAGCGAAATGTTGACCATGAAACAAGAATAGAAAAAACACACCAATGTGCGTAGGAACAATAAGCGAGAGCAGAATACTTTAGCTATTTTAAAGTTGACCATACTAGTTTGGTTAATTTATTTTGAAAGAATAGCGTAAAGCAGGGGTGAGTAACCTGTATGAAGTGCAGCTCGCGTGAAAATTTAATATGCATCACAATTTTCGTTACAAAAATTAGACCACAACTTTAAATAAAACGAAACTCCATTTTGAGAAAGCACTTAACAAGTTTAGAGAAGTCTCTCTCGTTCCTTTGTATAGTTATCTCTTCTTATTTTCTTAAGAAGATGAAGGTAGAAAATTAAATTAAGATATATTTACTTACTTTTTGCCGCCCACTTGGGCCAGAGTTATTCCACAATTCATGCGGTCCATTATGTTAAATAGGTTCCCCACCGCTGGAGAAGAGGTTCCAAAAATGTTAAACACTATTTGCTCCAAATCAAAATGCATTACAATTTTTAGCAACACCGTTCATTTTGTTTTAAAATGAACACCACTTATTCTGCAAGTAGTGTCACTAATTGATATACTTTTTATAATGATACATTCAATTGAGAGAGAGAAGGGAGTAATGTCGCAACCATTGTTCCCTCTAAGGTGCGCAATTGCGCAGTACCACCAGACAACTTGCGCAGTGCTATCTCATTCTCACGCACTTCCAACATTCTGAATTTAACACGGTATGTATATAGCGCATAGTACATTTAACGCTGGGAAGGCTTCACTGGTTGCGTGTCTGCATGGTTGCGCAGTTGCATGCGCTTAATGAGCAACAAAACACATTTGTACAATTTTCTTAGAGGGAACACTGGTCGCAACTCGCAACAAAGTCTACAGACAGGTTACGTGGCACTTTAATATAGTCTAAAATACCCTTGTTTCCAGGTAGCCAATTGTCCGTTGGTCTGTCTCAGAGGTCGGGAACCTTTCTGACTAAGGGAGCCATGAAACTTACGTATTTTTAATTGCATTTCCGTGAGAGCCATCTAATATCTTTCAACACTTTTAATGCAAATAACTAACTAACGTGTGTATTTTTAAGCAAAATCAACAATTTGAAACAATGGTAAATGTCTGAATTTTCTCTTTAATGACATGCTTCTTACTGTTAATGCGACTTCTGGTGCTGCATGGTGTTTCTGATAGCTTTGCAGTCTAGTAGATGGAAAATTACGGAAGCGTTTCATTCGTAACCATCGTGTTAAGAAAGCATCAAGCGAGCCAGATGCCGTCATCAAAAGAGCCACATCTGGCTCGCGAGCCATAGGTTCCCGACCCCTGGTCTATCTGTACACGAATGCACATTCCCCGCGTATGTTGCTCTGAGGCTTATTTCTGTTTCTTTTGATTGATTAAAACTGCAGGATATAATATAAACGGCTAGCCTAAGAATTCAGGGCACTTGAAAAGAAAGAGCCTTGCTGAATAATGACCTTAGGAAGTTAATAATTTAGCGGTCATAGACGCACGAAAAGCCAGCGGTCGAAGAGATGGCAATTCAAAACCAGACTGCTGTCGACAGATTTTTTAACATCATCTATTATTCACGGAAATTATTGAGCTGAAGCACAAAATTGAGAGCAGTGCAGTGGAGTTATGTTCACCAGCTTCTCTCGTCAGAGAACAAATTCTATTTGATCGGTAGGGGAAAGCGTTTTGTCTTCAGACTGCACAGAGTAGCAACGCAGAGAACGAGCGATTGAGCTATTTCAGTAGATTACGAGTTGATAAAGCATTAGTGGAGTAATAATTGTACTTTTCGCGAAGTTGGAAATTCGGTGAAACTACAGCCGAACCCCATTAAAAAAACAGGAAAAAGTGCTAGCTTTTCTACGAAACCTCTGTATCATCTAACGTAATGTTTCAAAATTAATTGTCAAATCAGTGGCAGCATCCAGGGAACAAAGATGCATACTGATACAGCCAAACATAGAAAAATATAATTCAGACCCGACCGAGTTCGTACCCCACCGAGCGATTGATTTCAGGCAGCTTTCAGTATCAGTACAAGTTATTTGAAAGAAAGTTGGCTTTAGGTGCTATTGAGGCTCTTTAAATTCTTGGAAGCAAATTTGAGGCTGGAAAGGGCGGCACTTAGCCTCGCTACGCCACTGCCCCCACCATCTAAATCCGGCGCTGGCTCGACCCCACGAAGAAATAAACCAATGACATCTTATTCATGTCGTAGATTGCAGTCGTGTTTTTACCATGCATCTATTTACTTCTCTGTACCTCATTTTGTCAACGAAATCCGTGCTGCTACTCAGTTGCGATTTTTACTGCCACTGTAAAATAATCAGCATAAAGGGCTTTTAAAAATGACTGGGGAAAAGTTTGACGCCTGCAAAGGCAACCGACACCCGATGCTTTCCGGACAACGATTGTATTTGGTTGATGAACAGCTGTCTAAGCATCGTGCGGTTTGCAAGCTGCGAAAGAAAGTTTCTAAGCGTATGCTCCATGTTTCTGAAAAGCAAGAATTTGCTTATGATAAACCCGCGAAAATAACACGGCAGGAGCAGTAGGTTGGTTCGAAATTTGAAAAACTGTTGTGGAGTTATTAGTAAAGTTATTAGTAATGAAGCAATGATTTTTTCGCAAGCAAAGCTGTGGTAAATTCGATGATTTTGCAGATGGGGCAAGTGTTCGTAAAATTTCGTTGGATGACCTGCAGGTTCTGTATTAAGGTCCTATGATGTTTGAAACCAAATAAGAACACTTTTGAGGTTTGGACCAAAGTTAGGGCTCTCATTACATGGAAAAGACGTCCCACTGTTTTCATCACCGCAGTCGACTTGCAGCGTAGAAAAAAATAAAAAAAAGTTCAATGTGCGCAGTTCTTTTATGAAACGGTATTTATAGCATACTTAGATTGAGATATAAGTTTATCTCATGCACTTGACAAACAAAAAACGCTTTCGACACTTGAAGTTATATTGGCAAATAAGCAAAACCCCTTTTCAAAAAATTAGTTTTTCACTATTCATCATACTCTGATGAATAGAAATTTCCATACATGAAATGTTTCTCAAATCCCGAAATAGGCATGCGCAGATTCGCATGTGGCTGTTAGCGGATTTGATAGCGGTTCTAGTTGAGTGAACAGTCATCACGTGAACACGACAGGCTTGCTGGAAAACGTTTTTCGGGTATGCACGCTGCACAGCTGGCGCGACCTACAGCCGCAGTCGAACAGATCCTTGTGTGCAGACGTCGAGGTTGGAAGGCCAGTAGACGCAGAGCAGTATTTGTTGCGAACAGTGCTGGTTGTTGATGGACTGGTTCATCGCCAGAAAATCCATGTCCTTGCAGGTTTGTGAAGCATTTTTGCCCGCAAAATGCGTCCTAGCTAAGTGCGCAAGCAAAGCGAGCATTGACATCCNAAGAGTTTGCCTCGCATGCTCAAGTTATCTTACAAATTAAAACCGCAGGTACATCACTAGCATGCTCTTAACCATTGCACTGCAGGCATTGTGTGTGGCAGTGAAGACTTTATACAATACAATCTGGCAGTAGCTGCATTCAGACTTGATACTCCGTTGCATCGCTGGCTTATTGTATCATTCGAGTTTTGAGTGTTCTCAATCTGCGTTAGCAAGGTGAGTACAAGAGACTCAAAATTAATTTTGCAGGGAGTAAACAAGCTGTTGAAACTGTCAAAACTTCGCTGCAGCACGCAAGAAAACAGGAAATTGTAAAATGAGTAATTCACCATTCTCTTCACTGTTACATTTTCCTGTGTGCTGACGTACAGAAAAATAAAATGCCTTGTGGTACCTTATGTTTTGAAATTTTTGCGTAGCTCATTTTCGACATAAAATAGGTTAAACATCTAGTCTGATTAATAACTGCTCTTCTGGTAAAGCTGCAGTTCAATTTTTGCCCTCACATAAAATGTCAACTTGTGTTTGCAGCTGCTAAAAATAGCAATGGGTTAGCGGTAGCATGCTTGCCTTCTGCCCAGGTCTTCGACAAGATTCGTGATGTATATGACGTAGAAATGGTTCGAATATCGTTCGTGGGTCAGTGACTGACAGGAATAAAAGGAATTTAGAGTAGTCAGTGTTGGTTGAAAAGAATCACTTGTATGAAGCAATGTAACCTAATGGCCTGCTCAGCGATATCTGGCAGTATTTTTTCAAGTGATACATTTGAAACTTCCAGTTGTGTTTTTGTTCCAGCAAAAGCCATCATCACTGAATTACTTGCGCTCAAACACGAAAAACGCCTCTTTTTATGCCGAAAATTTTAACGTTAACACTAAATTCTGGGAAAACTTGTTTGTAAACATTTTGAGAAATCAGCTTTAGAGTACACTAAATCTTACCTGGCAAATGTCTTGCTGCGTGAATACTAAAACCGCGTAACAGGACTCGGTACGATGTTTGGCGGTGGATGCACGCTGATTGTATTGGGATTAAAGAAGCTTTGCTGGGACCAGTATAATCCAGAACCGTCGCCAGAAAATCTTCAATAGGGGGACTTTACGTTTGTGCAGGGGGCTTGACATTCTAAAATTTGGCAAAAACTCCACTGATTTATAGTGTTTCATATTTCAATTTGGGGAGCTTGATGCTTTGTTTGGGAAGGACTCATCAAATCCCCTGTGGTGACGGGACTAGTATAATCCCGAAGATTGTCTCTTGAATAAACTCAGTGACTTAACAAATCAAACAGGAGGAAGTTCTTGATTTGGTATAAATCACTTAAGCCAGGTCTCCAAACTTTTTTGTACCAGGGCTGTATACGCTATTGCACCTATTGTACAACAGTTCGAGGGCCGGACATGTTACGTAATGTCATAGTTTCGGGATGTGTTACATTCCATCAAATCAACACATTTTTCGTACATATATATTTTTTCCATTGTTCACAAAATGGCTTCGCGGGCCGGATAAAATGGCTTCGTGGGCCGGATCCGGCCGCGGGCCGTAATTTGGAGACACTTGGTTTTAAGCGATTGCATGCATTACTGCCAGACTTGTTAATTGTTTTAAGGTTTGTCAGCAGCACAGTCTTCGTTATAATAGATTTGTTTTTCAAGTAGCGCTGAGCCTTCGTTGGGCATCTTTGTCCACCATGCGGTAGGGTTCTAACTAATAAACAATCATTCAGCCGTCTAAAATTCATTACAGCAAATAGTCCACCAGCGTGGTATGATATTTCAGAACATTTGTTCAAAATTTCATAAAAGCACCAAAATTGGTGCACATGTATATTGAGGCGTTCCAAACAATTTTAGATATGGAACCACTCAAGATTGGTCCTTGCCTTCGGCGACTATCTTCCAAAATGCCTGTCTTTACTGTACGTACCCCTACCTATCCTGGTCTCTACTGTCGTATTTTTTGTCTAGTTCCTGTAAAACATTTTTTTCATAGTTCAGCATTTGTGACATTTATCTCCTATGTATTTTTGGTAATGTGCCCAAATATTTTCAATTTTGGCCAACACAAAGATCAAATATACGACTCTCTCCAAGCGTTTTTATCGCTACGGTATCTACATTGAGATAGATTGACAAAATGCAAGAATTTTAAAGCTCCTGCGCAACTTTAACGCGGTGCAGGAGATCTGTATTCGGCCAAGTGATGAACAACGTTGACTGTGTATTTGACATGTGCCAACTCTGCTTTGCATGGCGCGAGATGTGCTTCATAATCACGTTGCTGTTACTGCTGATTTTGCTGTAGAACCGGAACCTGCCTTGAGATGACAGTTCGAGCAAACGTCTTTGACTTGCGTAACCGAGTGAAGGGTAGTGAAATGCCTGGCAGTTGAAACAGCAAGATAAGCGCTTACGTGTTTCTTCGTACTTCGGCCTCCTGCTGGTCGTCGGTGACAGTTAATGGCTTTTCCCAGCGGGGTAACGTGGAACCTTGAAACTTGTGTGGTGCAAAGCAGGAATCAAGGCTTCGCCTACAGTATAACCTGCAGCAGACTTATCAGTCGACCTGCAATGCCTAGATTTACTGATCCCCAGATATTTACGTTCATTTTTCTCGAACATTTTCCAGTAGTGCAGCCTGCTATCAGAGTTACATCAGCGGGGACTTTTTCAAACAGCAGTCAAATTATTTCTGCGGATATACCAGACAAAACAACATGGATTTGCGCCTGATGCTTTGCTCAGCAACGTGCAAAATAAACAATTACTTTGTGAACTGCTGTGTGCTGACTTCGAAGCACTTCAAAGGCTCGCGGATAGCATTACGACACCCATGCTTTATAGAACTGGAGACTTCAATCCTAACTTTTCTGTCATTTAGTCAGTACGTTTGTAGTGGTTCACGTCTTAGATTAGCTTCTATTCCATTTCTGTTTGTGCAGAAAGAATCGATAGGAACTGGTGCTCAGTCGTAACCGGTACTTCGTTTTACTAAGATATTTTTGATACGGTTTGAGTTGATGGCTTCGTTTTTCGTGAAACTGTACGTCACGTAAAATAGACTACATTGAAGTGAAGGTCATAAAGCAACGCCCACGTCCGTGGGACATGAAATCTAGTCTGGGGTTTCTCAGCTTCGTGATTTGCTCGGGACTTATTTCGTACACGGTTATTGCCGTTTTCTTCATCATGTCTCTTCACAAGTACAGGTAAGCATGTAGTTGGATTATGCTTTCATTCGTGTACCAGAATGTGTCAACTTCACCGAACGTGTGTAACGACGCCCAAATTACTGCAGTGCTGCTTCAATACACTTGTTTACGGGCTGTGTCTAAAAGATACTGCAGTGCAACAAGACATGCCTGCTTAGTAAGGTTGGTACAGTAACTGGAAAAACTAAATCCATTGGATCTATATAAGAGCTATCCGCCTTGTGACTTCTACGTTGACGGCTAGAAAACAACGGGAAATGTTTATGGTTGTCCCTTCCAAAGAGGTATGGAACTGGACAACTGGCAGTAAAACGAATTTTGCACTTCACATGATAACCTGAAGTAGAGCACGGTCAAGTTCATTGGCATCATGTGATGGCACGAACGTCTGCTGTATGCCCCTTGTTAATTTCTCAACAACTATTAAAATATGGGCTCCAACCCTTCACAGGGCCATGGACTTCGGAATGAGTGGCACGTATTGTTCGAAACAATATCGAGCGTTGTTTTAAAATACCTCTACCTAAAACCTCACCCATTGCGTTTAGGCATCACAAACATTAGCAGTACCCAGTGTTTGTTTTTTCTTTCTGTATTTGGTGCACTTTTCCAACACAAATATTTGCAACTTCATTTGAAATAAGCCAAGCGAAATGTGATTTTCCAACATTTTCTCAAAAAAGTAACCTGTTTTGGAACCTTCTCGTGACATTTTTCTGGTGGGTCAAGACAGTTGTTCACAAATACTTACCGGTACACTTTGAAGTCTTGTGTAGGTTTTATGAAAACGCATTTTCAAAGCTAAGGCTTGTGTTACAAATAACGTATTTTTGTCTGCACTATGATGTTTTTTCTGACTTGTTGCGCAGAGTGCGGTATTTCTCATTTGTTTTGCTTTTGGTGCATAAACTTTTTGTCGCGTATCTTGTATCACCGAAAGGCAAATTGCAGCAGCAAGGAGTTGCATCACATGTCAACTAAATCATATAAATACGCTCAGCAGGTGTAAATTTTTGCTTGTTTACGCCATAAATTGCGCAACAAATCCTTACGCAAATCCTTAATAAATCCTTACGCAAATAAATCCTTACGCAAATAAATCCTTACGCAAATAAATCCTTACGCAAATAAATCCTTATGCAATAAATCCTTACGCAATAAATCCTTACCTTAATAAATCCTTACCTTAATAAATCCTTACCTTAATAAATCCTTACCTTAATAAATCCTTACCTTAATAAATCCTTACGCAATAAATCCTTACGCAAATACGTAATAAATCCTTACGCAATAAATTGCGATCGATTCGCTTGGTGTGGGTCACTGTTGTGGCTTTACAAATAATGCTGAATGATAAGTACAAGCTGAACCATTGCAAGGAGATGGGAGCAGAACCGGGCAGGAGATTCCTCATACATCCGGCTGCAAAGCTAGAGTCTGAATCGTTGTTTTTTGCTTGTATAAAAACAAGATGGTATCAGCCATGAAAATCTATGCAGCAATCAGCTTGCCGTACATTCGCTTTACTGCGCTTTTGCCGCTCAGATTAAACATCACGTTTGGAAAAATTACTTATCTACATAATTTAGGGCTTGCCGAAGCAAATTGGTACGACACTTAACTTTTTATCAAATAGATACGTTTCACGCCAGAATAAGCTAGAGATTAATTTCCGGTGTTTGGCCACTCAAACCAATTGCATAGTTCTTGATAATGTGAAGGCCCACCAAAAAAAGAAGTTTCCGTCCTGTTTTTGTGTTAAAAAATGAAATGAAATTAATCCTACCCGGTAACAGCTCATTCTCAACATGTTGGTGATAAGCGAACAAGCTTTATAAAATCTGTTTCGTTGAAAGTTTTTTAGCAAACAATGAATCGATACGAAATAAAAATTGAATGTGAATCAATAAAAAACATTTTGCCTTTTATTTTAATATATTTGCTCAGAAAGCACCATTATCTACTTTTTGTATGCTCGATCGGCAAGTTGTTTTGTTTGAACCAATGTCTATATTTTTAATATACAGTTCAGTCCTGCTTTTCGCAGGTGTTTCGGCTACATGCCAATCCCTTAGAGGGACGGTAACTTCACTGATTGCCTTGCCGAATACATGCGATGACGCTCTAAGTACCTCTGAGCACCCTTGTGCTGTTCGACGCTGTGAAAATGCTGTGAAGTGTTTTTGAAAGCGTAGGTTACTGCAGAAATCAGGTGCCTGCAGGTTGACACTTGGACTCATCTACGTGCAGCCTGCGCGAACGTCCGTCAAAACATCATCAAAAATTCATCACAGCCCGTAAAAAGCAGTTTGATACTAACACGTTAGCGTTGGTCAGAAGCAGCTTAAGATGTAGCGTGCGAATACTTCTCTACTAACACGAAAGCTCCGCATTCGTAATATTCACCTTTAACAAATTCATGAGAAACTCATATGTTTATGAAAGTTTGCACACACGTTTAATGATCCACAACACGCATTCCAATTATGTAAGAGCAAGATATGCGAACATATGGATGATAAAGACTAAGTATAGCGCAGAGTTTTTTAAGGCGTTTTAGGAACCCGATTCGGGTCCCTAGAATTGAAAATCGGGCCCCTAGAATCAGCGAAAATTATCACCGGGTCCCTAGAATCAGAGAAAATCGGGTCCATAGAACAGAGAAATCGGGTACCTACAGGTCCATACCGGGTACCTAACATTCTCCTTAAAAAAACCTGGTATATTGTAACATTTTTAACATTCGACAAAGTTTCTGTTTGTTTCAAAGGTGTAGAAACAAGCAGTGTTTTGTGACAAAGGTGACCAAGGGTTTTAACACGGGGCCGGGTTGACAAATGACATGTGGAGCACAGCCAATCCTTTTTTATTCATTTTCATAACCACTTTTCATCTGGGGAAAAGGGTCGCGGCTCGCGGGGTTAGTACAGCAACCCTAGGAAGACTTGAAGTACCTCACGGTTTTCAGGATTTTCAGATAGTTCTGCTTGCTCCACACCAAGACAGGACCAATAAGTCGGAAATGTAATCACTCCACCTGGTGCTTGGACGACCTCTAGGCAGCTTTCCCGTGGGTGTAGTCAGCAGGAATTGCCTCGCCAATCTTTCTTGGGACATTCAGGACACATGGCCTAACCACTGTAGCTGGTATTCCTCGATTCGGAGAAGTGACTCGACATTCAGGACTTTACGAATTTCACAGCCATTTCCTTGTGTGAAAATATTGGTTAGTTTTTGTTGGTTACTTTCAGTGACTGGAGTTAGAAAGTTTCGAGGCCTACTACATTTTTCATCCAAGTCTATCGCCGATTTAAGGCTATGGAGCATTCAGATGTATATGTGCGATGTTTTACTGTACTATTGTCCTTCTATGTCAGTGCAAAACAGCTACTTTCTAATTTTATCCGAATCCCTCCCTAATTGCACCCTTCCCCATGATCCAGTGGAACTTTTCTACGGTTCAAGGGCTCTTCTCCTGTAAGTTTGAGACTCCTCCTATTGACAGAGTACAGTATCAATCGCGTGTGCCTTTCGTGGTTTTATTGTTATCAATACAATACAGGGCTAAATATTGAGACATTTTAGCAAACGCAGTAGTCCCGTTCGTTGCTCGTATGTTAGCGGAAGTCACGCGTCGTACCAACGCAATTCCTTTCACAGATTTGTTTTCACAAATTTCAGATCTTCGTATGATCCACTGATTTCTGATTTCATTGAGCCCAGACCAGCGAACAAATATCTGCGGGAACCACGCAGATTTATTGAAGATCTCTGTCAGATTGATCCTTGTATGGAAAACAAAAGTATGTACTGCTTCAAATATGTGAGAAGTGGGAGAACCACGTTTCGTTACGTTTTTGCCAACTAGAAACAGCGGATTTCTTGTTTATCATCGAAGAAATGATACAACATTTATATTTATAGAATAAAACGATGCGAGTTTCCAATTCTTTTGCTACTTAGGAACCACCCAGTTGTGCCTGTCGAAGAACAAAAGAAAATGTCTTTTTTGATGACACTGGTTGTACCTTGAATGTTGTGACGTAGGTAATTGACTTCAAAGTCAGTTCTTTGGTTGTTTGCCATATTCTGTTTTTGAATAGTGCATAAACCTGCTTCGCTGTTAAACACCCCTGACACCTATGTTGACGCCGAAATGTTTACCTGATTTAACTCGGCAATGTTTCCTTCATTTTTGAGTAACTGTTCATCACAATTGTGTCTCTGTTAATATATCTTCTTGCTCGGCATCATCGAAACTGCCCGTACTGGTAATTATTGCTTAATTTTTTCGATGAAAAATTCGTCCAGTTCTTGTCGCTCATCCTAAAGTTTCGTTACCCATTTTTGGTTGGTACAAGTTTTGTACATGTCAGCAACGAACCTGCTGCTGTCTGGCAACAATTTCGGTAGATAATAGATCGCACCCGACTTCTTCACGTTGACAAGAAACAGTGTTTCACCACGAACATCGTGCTGTTATCAGGTTACCTGCTGTCTATCATCCACCGTCATGGAAAGTTGTAATTTCACGCGTTGACAATAAATTTCATCCAACTTTTTCACGTTGAACTCAAATAACTTATTGGTGCAAATAGTGTTGATGAAACACTGTTGCTTGTCAGCGTGAAAAAGTCGGATGCGGTCTATCACCCACCGACGAATGCTCTATTAGCTCAACAAATTAGAACCTGGGAATGGAACTATGCCAACACCTCATTCCAACGTGGGCAGCGTAACATTCAATTACGTGAGAGCATGTGGCGCTTCGAATAAAGCATGGTACAAACCCAGAGACTACCACAACATACCAGCTCTTACAACTTGGTGGAATCAATAACTGACTTTATGTCATGACAGTTTTTACTCAACGGTTCCATAATCGTCGTCCAAAATTGGTGCGGCGGTAACCGCGCCTTTCGCCCCTCTGGCTACATCCCTGTGGGCAGGTACATATGTTGCATCAAAAGCAACTAGTTTTATTTACAATATTGACTGTTTAGTGGTTTTCAAAAATGGTGGGAACTTTTTTGTAGGTGCAACAAAGTTATATGCTGCTGGTCTAATGCATATTATAGATATAAACTGCCCATAAGGCAAGTTCATTTGTAATTGATAAAAATCAAAATATTGGAATAAAAATGAAACATTTTGAAATTAAAAATGTTTTTTTTGGCTTAGTTATTTAGGTTTGGTTTAAAATTCGAATCATTATATTTTAAGCCTACTGTGTTTTGAATGACAATGGAAAGGTATTCGTACGCCTGAATTGCTAAGAATTATATTACTAAGATTTGAAAACTGATTTTTGCGGAGAGTATACGGCGTGAAACTTTGCGACAAAGTCGCAGCTGTAAATTTATAAAACTCTACGTGTCGAGCCACTTCTCCGAGAGATATCAGCTATTAGGTTCGAACACGTGACGAGAATGCCTCGAGGCAGTCTGGCGAGGTAAGTCCTCTTGGCAACACCAAAGACCAGGTGAAGTGTTTAACTCTTCAACGTAGCTTGGTCCCATGTTGGTGGGGAGCTGGCAGAACTACAAGAGGTTCTGAAAACCGTTAGTGATTTCGAAACTTACTAGGGTTGCCGCCACTGCGACCCTCTCGAAGGTAAAATAAGAAAGAGCAAGATTTGAAACTCCGTAACAGGTTTTTCGTGTACGTAGCACTTGAACTGTGAGCCTGAAAATATTCAGCCCAATTCAATCTTATACATTCTCAGACTATAGGGATGTTAAACGCATTTTCCCCTAGGGCTACATCAGCCTTACAGTAACTCTCAAAGTGCCAGTTGTATCTGAAGACTGAGTATAAAGTATGTAAAGTACAGCACAACCAACAATTGTGAACTCCTAGAAACATGCCCAACAAATGTACCAGTTCACACTAACAAATGAATACACGCAGCCTTACAGCGGTTGTAAGTTAACTGAACCAATGAGATATGATTTGATTGGCGTAAACTGACGCGTGCATAAACTGCCGTGCACTTGGCGTAAACTGCCGCGTGCGTGAACACGATACAGTTCATAAAACTTTGCCAGCCACATGCAATTACGTGGCCGGCAATATTTGGCTGGCGGCGTTGAGTTTGACGGTTGTGTTGCAGACGAAAATGGGCTATGTATGACATGGTGATTTCAAAGCTTGCATACAACATTCTGCTCAAACAAAGTAAGAAATGATTCGCACCTGATTACAAACATAGGTCTAGCATGGAAAAAGCCTGACACAATGAAAATGTTTAAGGTTGTTTTTCGACGAATCCCGCGGCACAGTCTGACTACGGTGATATGTCGTTTCTGGATCAGCATTGACCAAGTAACCTTTTTATCAGCCTGTGGCGTAGTGGTTGTGCGACCTTCTCTGTCTGGAGTTCGACTCTTGGCAGGATCTCAGCAACACTTTGTAAATTGATACTGTAGCCGGTTTTTAAGGAAAATATTAGGTACCCGGTAGGGACCCGATTTCTCTGATTCTAAGGACCCGATTTCTCTGATTCAAGGGACTTGATTTTCAACTCTAGGGACCCGAATCGCGTCTCTAAAACACCTTAATAAAACCTGCTGCAGCCTTTTTGCCTGCACGGGTAAGGAAAGCTGCAAGAAAAGTTTCCTAGTACGTTCGGACATGACAGATGCAACCCTTCGTGACGTCCGGTCGTCTTGACCTGTTGGTCATCGGAACACCTTCATGGAGAACCAAACGTGTGTGGCTGGGGCATAGGCAACTTCTGCATTACCCGAAAACAGCGTTTCGTTAACACTTGTTGGTCACGGACCTCTCGTACGACATAATAACGGTTGCGGACCCTTCAAGAAGAAACGTTGCAATAAATATTTGAAATTAGGTAGTAGTGATCGAAATACCTGCAAAGCGTATAAACCAGTAAAAGAACATTGATGGACTCCTTAAATCACCTTAACGGCCCCTTAAGTGTTAAAGTCACAAACCGTGCCCAAAACAAACCTCTGCCCAGGCGTCGGTGTGTGTCTAAACGACCAAAAGGGTAAGCATGAACTTATGAAAAATAGCCAACCTGAAAACTGCTGTTTATGGAACAGCGAATACTTGAAACAAACGAGATGAGTTAACAAGTTCTTTTCGCCTAAAGTTGTGAAAGTGCTGTCCCGGCGACATGTGAATTCTGTTTTAATGTAGGAAAACTGACAAATCAGAACGTGGTGCGCGTTTTAGGATTTAGACAACGGTATGGCTCGGTGGTGGAGAGATGGACGAGCTACAGATACCCAGAGAGCGCAATTGTTATTGCTAAGTCATTTTGCTGATCAAACAAATATTTTCTTGCGTGAGTGAGCTCCATAAATGAGAACAGCACCCATAAACGATTTCTGGGCCGCAACGCCCTTTGCTTTGAACTGTTGTTTTGCCGAAATGACGCTTTGCGGTGGCAGTTTGTTCTGGTAGCAAAATACTTGATGGCGGTTCCCGTACTTCGCATATTGGTGCGAAAACTTTCGTGTTAACTGTGCTTTTTGTGCAGGCTGTAGTCATGGTAGAATTACCTTCAGTGAATACGTCTTAAAAGTCCAAATGTTCCACCGGATTTTGTAAACATTTATAAACATAGGCAGCGCCAGCGGGATTTCTGAGGGGTAGTAATTCTACCCACTAAAAAGAATTTCAAGACATTTGGTTGCTAGTTCTTGTTGATCAGACCTTGCAAAGCATCCTGGTCAAGAATTGCATGGTTGAAACGGAAAAATGAATGCGTTTGCTTGAATTAACCCGAGACAAAGTTCATTTCGTTTTATCGTAGAAGCGGTCCGTGATTTTTAAACGTCTTTTAGTTAAAAAAGAGCATGCATCCTTACCGTGACTACCAAAGCAACCTTAGGGCAATGTCTGACTCAATCGCATCACGAAGTCCAACAAATGAAATAATCCTTTTTACTACCACATTTCAAAACATGCCTACGGCCATGAGCATGTAGGTAGAACTTTTGTGGCAAACATAATTGGGCGAAACGGAAAATAAGCTTACAGCGTTGTCTCAGCGAATACCAGCTTTTTTACCATGGAATCAACTATGAGTTTGAATCTTTTCGATGCTTGTATACTTCTTCGGGATAAGCGAAGTCATTTTCACTGACTGTTTTTTTNATCAACAATTTTTAACTATTTGACGGTGCAGTTATTTAGATGTCTTTGTCATTCAAAGGGTTGTCCTCACTATCAGAAAATGTGGTTATGCAACTACTATTGCGTGTTATGCAACTGCTATTACGAGTCTGATGCCCATCTGCAGCGTGGATAGGGTGACGATTATTCAATGCAGTATGCAGTTAACAGCAGCGAAGTTTCGGCACCAGCGGCACCTCAAGTAGCAAAGCAGCCCCGCAGATAGGAATGTGTGTATCGGTTTTAGGGCGTGTGCCTGATGGTAAGATTTAACCGCAGGCGTAGAACTTATTTAGCAGAATATTCTCAACAAAGTCGTTCATTTCAATATTCACACTGCATTTTCCTCTGACTGATCCTCAAAAGCCGACTTTTCAAACCTGGGTTGATTTATGACTGTCTTGCCATAAGCGAAACACGCACTAACTCTAAACCTAAACAGATTCAGACAAGTAGACAATGAGCAACATGATTATCACACAAATCCTTGCACTGTGTACGTTAGAATTTATATCATCACCTCAATGTAACAATGCTTCGATTATCATGTCGACTGTCAAATCCATCAACAAAATCATCTAAATCTATTTTTCAGCTCGTACCTGTCAACTCAAAGTAGATCAATGTTACCCAATCTTTCACTGATCATGGAGTTTATTGGAATTGTTTTCACTAAATTCATTTTTCAAAAACTTCTCTCGGATGAAGTGCTCGTGGCGGCAAGAGTTACAGCTACCAGCAACGATCAAACGCAGCTTTTTAAGCAGGCTAGCTACAAATGAAAAAACTTGTTCGAGCGATATATGTAGCTTCGACTCCTTCCGAAACAAATTATCTGCCAAAGTTATTTCATGTTTTTTAAATCATTTCACTAAATGAATATGATGTGCGAATTCTTTCAAGTGTTTTTNTGATAGAAATGTTTGNCCTACGGGATAAAGAGCTGCCATACGCGAAAGAACTGCTTCTGAATAATTACAGAAAACCCGCACAAAATTCTATGAGGTTGCAGCACATGTGTGAGCAGATTTAATACTGTAGTCACAAACCACTTACGTAAGATGTTTCGAAGTCATATACCGTAAACAAATAGGCAGCAGAACGTAATACTGCAGCCAGGATAAATTCGGTTAAATTAACCGAAACCAATTCTTAATGCTTTCACAAACCTTTTGCTACTGGGGCAAGCAGCAATCTGCTGACCGTAATGTATTCCAGTTCCATCTCACACTGAAATGCACG
>JGI24159J19872_10004437_pt1 | contig 17880 bp, 9 predicted proteins | sample Ectturendosymbi4_FD_19872 | JGI IMG/M metagenome (IMG submission 19872) | reverse complement strand
TAGGGACCCGATTTCTCTGATTCTAGGGACCCGATTTTCTCTGATTCTAGGGCCCGATGATAATTTTCTCTGATTCTAGGGACCCGATTTGAAATTCTAGGGACCCTAATCGGGTCCCTAAAACACCTTAAAAAAACCCTGTTTATACTGAAAACAAAAATTTGTAGGAAGACGCCATATTTTAAGAAGACTTTGCTCAAATCAAAAAAAGATTTTGATATAGATTTTGCTCAAAGAGGTATTGTTGCGATTCAAGATGATTTGTAAAGTGTTTTATAATGAAAAAAATTGTCATATACCAATACATTTGCGAACGCTATCAATTCTACCAAAAAACTTGGTTGCTTTTAAATTGTTCCAGTTTGTGCTTGCGCTGATTGAACCCATTTCATCAGCTATGACAAAAACAGCATTTTTTTCTTGTTACGAAAAATTATGAAATTTATCTTGTTTAGATCCGTGATAAAGCTTGCAGTTAACGACAAAAAGAGACGTCTTGCGTACATTACACCATTTGGTGCTGTGTTGGAATGTCTGAAATTGTTTCCTGTTGATACCATCACTGATTACAAATACTTTATTACTCTAACACTGATATTCAAGTAAGTACTCTCCACGATAGGTGCAAGCAAGGAATCGATCAGCAAATTTTTGATAGGAAATCAATTTCAAGTAAAATTACGCATCCTCAGTCCTGAAAATTGCAAGCAAAGCTTACGGGCGAAAAGTTGAAAGGCTCAAGTAACAGCAGAGAAAAAAATCAAACTCAAGACTGCAATCAAAATCTCGTAACACAAGCTCAGAAATGATAACAGCTTAACAAACTGAATGTTAACCAAGCAAACCTCAGTGTTGCCTAAGCTAGCCTTTGACTTTCTATCAGAGTTAGATCAATAACGATTTGTAATTGAACTGAATGTAATTAATTACACATTTTCATGTAGTTATAATTGTAATTGAAACTTCGTGTTTGTGTAAATGCAATGCAATCGAAAAGTTTTAGAGCATTTGTTATTGTAATTAAACTGAAGTCATGTAATTGATCCAACTCGGCTGTATGCACCAGGGGTTCTCACGAAATTTATCTGCCGATTCCATTTTCATAATGATGTCTGCGGCGCGCATATTAAGCGACATGAGGCTGCATAACTGAAGGAATGCTTTGAAGCTATCGTTTTATACTGGAGTTTGTCGTTCTTGGTCCTGCTCCCTTCCCAACAATGCTATGTTGTTGCAGAGGTAAAGCATTCTGTGCAAGGAAGCTTAGAGTGGTTGGCGGGGCGTAACGAGGGGAGCAAGGGGGGCACAATTCCTCGGGCATCGAATCACAATGGGGGGCGCTGAAAAATCCCAACAGTGTCGCAAGTACTTCCTTCAATACAGTACATTTGCTTTCGAAATACCTCGGGTTCGAACATGGGGGCACCAAACTTGTTCCAAGGCGCCCCGGCGCCATCGCATCTCGTTATGCCCGTGGGTGGCATTCACTCTTATCCTTTGCCTTAGTCTATGTGTCTTTGAGAATATAAAATAAATTCCGATACGTGGCGGGAAATCTGTCACACAGTACGTTGTGCTCCATGCTTCCAGGCCGAAGCTGAAGACGTTTCACGAAGTACACACCGAATTTATGATAGCAGTGACATCGAACAAAGCTTACGCTTACGTTTTGTTCGATGACACTGCTTGTAAGCTTGCTCCCTTCGTAAGCTTGTTTCCTTCAGAAGTGCAGTGATCGGCAAGTTGACTTTATGTGCGCTGTCTGCGCTGAACCCAACGCTTGTGGAAAGTCAGGAATTAAAGTTTGGTATCGGGTGGTTGATGGAATGCACAGCAGATGCATTCTCAGTGTCGGTGGAAAAACGTTGATCGCCTACAAGCATAAGAAGCTCTGTGACCACGCGCAGCCCGAAATGGGGTCGGATCTAATTTGTTCACCTGTTATTTTGTACTCCTGGTTGCAGTCTAGAAACAAAGTTCTAAGGGAAAGTAGGGGCCCCAAAGTAACGCCCGAAAGTGCTTTGCCATACTGCCTTTGATTGTGCTGAAAACTTGTGAGTTGTAATAGTATTTTTGCTGGTTGCTTAGAATTTCTCAACACAAAGGTCGGTGTTATGTGCAAACATGAACGCTGTGCAACTTTTGTTTTGCTGTCTTCAATAAGCTATTGTTCGTAAAGGCCTGAATTCACTTGGTAGCATGCTTGAAAATATTTATCGTGTTTTCTATTCCTCGGTTGGAATTTGCGTTTCGTGTAATAATTGTATAATGTATATATTTCAAATTTGTATAGCTCCTGTTCTTCAAGAACACAATGCAATGCAGCAGGATTTTCCAACCAGGGGTGTGAGACAGCATTTCAACGGCTGCAAGTTTGTTTATGTCGAGTGGTAATTTATCCGTGAATAGGTTATTGTTATTGGTAGGTTATTGCTTCAAAGTAGCGTTTCTCAATCTTTTTGTGTCACGCGTCAATTTCATTTTTAAAAGAATCATACGACCGATCTGTCATGTGTCACTTTACGATTACACTGTAGATGAAGGAAAGAGCAAAAACAGATTCGTCAAAAAATTCCCATGCCCCCTCATTGAGAAACACGGCTGCAAAGTCTCTGAAAGTGGCATCAACATCCTACAGCAATTTCTGAAGGGCGCAGAGCATAAAAAGGGTTGGGAACAGCTGCATGATAATATCATGCATGCGCAATATGTTAGCACTTGAATCAGGTAGCTGCAATCAAAGCGAAGAATCCAAACTATATATACACATTAGCAACACTGAAACTTATTTTGTTTAGTATCAAAACGCACAACCAAGCCATTATTGTGATGTATGGAAAATGTAGTTGTGTGAAATGTAGGTTTCTCTTGGTAACAGGTGAAGAACTCTAACAACCTGAAACGCCCAAATGTTTGTTTTTTTTATGTGAGAAGAAAAAACTCTTGTTTTTCTGGCTTTATGTCTCGATTAGGTTTACTGCCTGGTAACGAAGGCGTATGTTTATAATGTTATTACATAGGGATATGTTTATTTTATCAGTCCGCTCCTACGATTCGGTGCCACTGCACACAACCTAATGAGTCAAACAGCAGTTGTGTTGATGGAATGTGTGAAGCAACCCGGTCATGTTATAGAAGTGCACCGATGGCCTTGACTTCGTAAGTTGAGCTTTTGCCTCCATCTGCTTGTATTGAAAAGTATTTGAAATTTTTACGGAATAGATTTCATTGCATCAACATTAGCTAAAGTTGGATTTCGCATTTTAGTTTAATTGTGAAACACTATGAAGAACCTGGTAAGTCGTAGTCATTTCATTAATAAGTTGTTGTGGATTGATATTTGGCCGCGATCAACTTCGCATTACTTTTTAATTGCTTTTGATTTGGTATATCCAGGGGTGTAGTGGGGCGGGAACGCGTGGGAACGGCGTTTCTCTACATTTTTTGGGTGTGGGAACGCGTTCCCACATTTTTTTCATTTTTCTTAGTAACCTGACTTGAAGATGTGTATTTTTACTCCGATTTCCTGTATGTAGCTCCAGACGTCGCATAAAAAAATANGATAAATGACAAGGTATCTCTTGAGCAGCACCATAGCATTATTGTGTTATTACTGATAATGGTTAGTTTTTGGGTGCGTTCCCACACTTTTCTAACTTGAAAATGGCTATTTTTTGGTTGCGTTCCCACATTTACTTTTTTAGCACCACACTCCTGGTGATATCTGATTTTGGCTGGGCATCGCTAAATCTTCTCAAGCTAATGAAAACTGTAACTCAGTTGCAAGCGTATCTCGCTGTTTACTATTTGGAAAAACGCTAGGGTCCCTGCCCGTGTAAAAATCTTGCCACCTGTCGTAACCGTCTCGCTGGGTTTTTCGCTGGTGATTCTACCCTTCGCTTCGCTTCAGGTTCCTGTTAAATTACTGTTGTTTCCACACATTCAGTCAGAGACGCTGGAGCAGTGGTGTAGGGCAGTGTTAAAAAAGCTGAAGGCAATGGAAAGCTATAAAAAATATTTACCAGGTTTGCTTGTTTCTGTTCAGGAACAATGTTGACCTCAAAAATAATAACAAAAATTATAGAAAGAAAACCATTTTGAATTTTCTGGATGCGCGAATAGCAGCAATAAATTCGTTTAGAGTAGATCTTGATAAACCATGAAATTACATATGGAGCTTTTATCAAAAGGCAACTCCGCCCGAGTTGGCCCTGTTTTGAAAGGCAGGGGCAATGCCCCCGTCATGACCCCGCTCTCCGGCGTCCCTGCATTCAGTCGATCCGGAAAACTACTGCCCTTTACCAAGTTGCAGTCGTCGAGAATATTTATGAACGCTTGATCAAGTCCCACTTCTGTTGCTGTTTCCGCAAAAGGCGTTTCGTGGAGAAGGGGTGCTTCAATGTCGGGGAATCCTCCAACTTGTTTTGTACGAGGAACAGTGACGTCGCGGAATACCTGCAGTGCTGCTATTCGCCATTTTGTAACAAAGACTATCCTTTCGGTGCGTATGTATGGGAATGCTTATGTGTATTGTATATTCGACAAGTCGCAACCGTGGACCTGAATTGCAGCAGTAATTTCGTTTGAAAATTTGCTATTTGAGTTATGAATTTTTTCCCACCGCCTTGCGACTAAGCAGAAGGTAAATTAAGGTTTTTGCGATTTGCCGTTTGCGAACGCGTTTTCCAAACGTTTCGACGCGTTTTTTTGTTGGTGATGGAAGATGACAAGATAATGGCAATGGTTTATTCCTGCATTTTTGTGACTCAAAACACGAAGAACACGAATGCAGCAAGAGAAAAACAACAGCATCAAAGGGCAAAAGTTAAATTTATGTTGATGAAAAAATATAATATCAGAGTTTTAAGCTTTAGTTTAGCAAATTTGTGATTGTGTTCTAACATTTTTGAACCACAAAGGGTTGGCGAAAGACAATATGGATCAAGTTTTCAGCGAACCCTGTTGCTAGCACAAATTAATTTTTGATTGAAGACGCTTCACAAGTAGTAAAAGAAAAGTAACAGAATGCATCGAATTAACGTCAGATACAAACAACACAACAGCAAAAACAGAGGGAGAAAAGCATGTCTATGTGCAGGGCGTGGGGAAAACAACTGTAGGGGGGGAAGATATAACGGAAAACAACTGTAGGGGTAGAAGATATAACGGAAAACAACTGTAGGGGTAGAAGATATAACGGAAAACAACTGTAGGGGTAGAAGATATGACGGAAAACAACTGTAGGGGTAGAAGATATGACGGAAAACAACTGTAGGGGTAGAAGATATAACGGAAAACACGGCCATCAAAACAATATCACAGTAAAGTGACAAGCATATGAACGAAAATCAACAGGAATTTTGACAAGAGAGCAGAGCGTTTTTAGTTTGTTTTCTAAATGAGTAAGGTGAAAGATATTTCAAATTTTCAGGAATATTAGACCAAATTTTGGGACCAATATATTTTAAAGAAAGCTGACCCAGAGACGTTTTCATTCTTGGTAAATGATATTTTTGAAAAGAACCAAGCCTTGTTTGATATTGGTGGACTGATGCAATCTCAGAAAAGTAGGTATCAAAGTGGTTAGGTAATTCACCATTATCAAAAGGGTACATGCATTTGTCAACTGATAATTTAAATAAGCCTGTTATATTTAAACTTTCGTGTTTAGAATAGAGTGCAGTTGTTTTAGTTTTGCCATATTCAAAGGTTCGTACAGCTTTATTCTGAAATCTAATTAGAGGGAGTAAAGTAGTCTTACTGGCTCTTCCCCAGTTAAGTATTGAATAAGTTAAGTAGGAATGGAAAAGGGCGAAGTAAACAGATTTGAGCACTGAAATGTTGGTATAATCTTTTAATTTAAACAACATTCCACATAATTTTGGGAATTGTGTCACCAACTTTTCAATTAGAGGTTTCCGATTGAGTTTATCATCACGTATAACGCAAAGATATTTTAGGCTAGTTTGTTTTGATTTGGGTGATAATTAATAGAAACATCGTCTGGGTAATATCGGGTGAGGATTAATAGAAGCATAACATCGTCCATAGAAGCTTTCTTTTTTTTCTCCATCCTGTTCTTACTCATATGAGCTTCACGGCATGACGAACCCAGCGATGATGGTTCCTATGTACTTCAAACTGACCACAAGGGTCAGAAAACAAATTCTAACACTAAATGCGCAATTTTTGGGTCGTATACGAATTTCAAAGAATGAAATCGTCTTGAAAATGTTTTTGGACAACAACTTCCACCTGTTGTTTTGTGTGTGAGCAGAAAATACCGACAGCCAGAACGAGGTAGCCTTTATATCAATTATCCTACCTGTTGCCTTTGCTTTGATGACAATGCTCGCAATGACCGTTTACTGCCTCAGAAGAACCCACACCAAGGCGATGCAGGTGACCAGGAGTGTTGCCGATCTATTGAATTTTTCAGATCTAAACCAGGTTGAACTTTTTATAGATCCACACCGCGTTTTTAAAATACTTCTATTACGTATTGTTGCGCGATGATTTCACTGTGTTATTTTCCATGTTCCAAGTAAATATTTTCAAAATATTCCCAAAAAATCGATTTACTGCAGTTGGAATCGGCTGTTTCTTTACCAAACAAATTTCTACATCTTTTTTACCACGTGATGCCGGACGTGTACTTGTGACAACTAATGCATTCAATATCTGTGATGAATGCGGAACAAATTTTGTGTCAAAATATTTTTAAAATCTGGGGCATGCTGTATCTGATAAAAATGTTGGTTTGAGGCTTATTCAGACTGTTTCGTTGACGCGGTGTTTGTTCTTACGTTGCCGCAAACAAGCAAACGTTGTTGTTCGACAATTTGTGATGGCATTTTCTTAGAAAATTGGACGTTTGAGGAACCCTGCTGGTTTGGAGAGTGGATATCAAAGCACAAGTCTCAGTGACAACACGCTTGGGGTATGTTCACATCGACAAATTACATTGCTGAGGAAATGGTGCAAAGTGCAATCGATTTGAGTGTCTTGAATTGACTCACTTTTCAACATTGTTTACAGCACTGTTTTGAAGTCTGATGTCTTCTGTTGTGCTTTTAAAACATTGTGACATCTCGCAGTAGTATGCGGTTAGTTTTTATTTGTCTCCATCTTTTATTCTTGCTACATTTATATTTAGTTTTCACAACGCCTGTGCTCGTATTGTAACTCTACCTCCGTGATCAAAACGTTTATTAGAGTTATCATGCTTGCAACATGATGTCTCACGTCTTCACTGCTCATCTAGAACTGGTCCAGACACTGGTGTAGGAGGCGGGGGTGCAGGGGGTGCAAGCACACCCCCAAAATTTTGATTTGGTTAAAATCCGGGCAGAATCCCTTAAACTCCGGGCAAAAACCGTGAAAATCTGGGCAAAGTGGTGTGATAACCTTCGCAAAATCGCTTGATGTGCTTTAATTTGAAAACATTGGCGCCCAAAATGAAGTACAGACGTTTTTAGGTCTTATTTTTGTACCTATTAACGACGAATTTGGGCAAAAATCCTTCGCACCCCACAAATTTGCCTGTTCCTACACCTATGGGTCCAGAGTTCTGGACAACGCAGCTACTCTAACAAAGTTTGTTGTTTCAGAACTGGCTGAACTTGCCGTCATGCACCAACGGTTCCGGTGTGCCGCTTCTAACGCAAAGAATGGTTGCCCGGGAAGTCCGGCTGATGAGTCGCATTGGTGGGCAGCCTTGGAAAATCTGAAGCTAGCTTTTTATGTATTTCGATAAAATGGATAGCAGCTGTGTTGTTGTTAAGCTACAAAAGCCCTGGATTGCAATGCTGGCTTTTCGGTGTTTTTCTCCAAATGTTGACAGTTGTTGCTGTTGTTTGTTGGGATGCACCTGTCGCGAATAGGGCAAAATCGTGATGGCGTGTCTTGTGCTTTTCTGGGTTCTTGCGGCTATAATTGACCTAACGACCGACTAACCGTCAAAGCCAACCTTTCCACCAATTCGTTCGCGTTTTTTTCAGGGAAGGGACGTCACAGTGTGGTTTGGAAGGGTTGTTTCGATCAGGATGTGGTCGCCGTGAAAATCTTCTCGTCACGCGACAAAGCGTCATGGGCTCGCGAGACCGAGATCTACAACACGGTTGTGTTGCGTCACAGCAATATATTGGAGTACCTGGCTTCAGACATCGAGTGCGGAAAGTCGGAAAATCAGGTGTGGCATCGTAATATCTGGGTGTGACAACGTAACATGTGGGTGTGACAACGTAACATGTGGGTGTCATCGTACGCATGTGGGTGTGATGTCTTACACGTGTGGGTGTGACATTGCGCATATGTGGGTGTTACATCGTGTACATGTGGGTGTGGCATCGTAAATATGTGGGTGTGGCATCGTGCATATGTGGGTGTGGCATCGTAAATATATGGGTGTGGCATCGTGCATATGTGGGTGTGGTATCGTAAATATGTGGGTGTGGCATCGTGCATGTGTGGGTGTGGTATCGTACGCATGTAAGTGCGTCACAGTACACATGCACATGTGGTGCCTTTCGGAGTGTTTGTAATCAGATGCTGCGTTGTGCGCCCACTGCTGGCTGGAGCGGAATTAAACCGAGGCACGTGATGCTGAGACCGCAGTGGCTTCGCTCGTTGAAGCAAGCTTCTGTGCCGTTGCAACGCAAACTTTGAAATTTGTTTTGTTGCTCCCGAATGTTGCGCGTAGTCCCAAAGATTTCGTGTCCTCCCCAGTCCCGTCGCCACGGGGGGATCTTTGGTGGGCTTAGCACCCCAAACAAAGCTACAAGCTCCCAAATTGAAATATGAAAAACTATAAATCAGTGGAGTGCGCCGTGCATCTGCACTCGATGGACGGGTGAGCGCTGAGTGGAGCAGGTGTCCAGGCTCCATGGCACGGCATCCTAGAGACAGTGTGGCTCCATTGCGACGAAGCTCAGCAGGTTGGATGCCAGCGCCGTGGTGGACATATTCGGTTGATGACAGGTCACATCCGATTTTGTCACGTTGACAAGAAAGAGTGTTTCACCAACATTTCGCACCATCAGTTTACCTGAGGTCAACGAGAAAAAGTCGGATGCCATCTATGCGACGGATTTGTTTAACGACAATTGGCGTCGAAAACGACGGCAGGCCGAAGCATGAATAATGTTTCTTGCCGGGGCGGTTGCGGTGAACGCTCTTGCCCAAGGAGCGCTACGGCAATTCACACAGTGGCTGAGGATCGAACACCCAACCTTCCAATTGGACGGACGCTCTACCACTGAGCTAATCGCCGCCCAACGATACGATTTATCATCCATCCTAGAAATGATAACTTTCTACAAATGATCGCACGTTGAAATGCGTCTTCATGTCATTTTCAGTCATTCGTTCGTTTTATCTGCGTTCGCTGCTTCCCGGCAGTTGCGCCTGTTGCACAATAAAGTAGTGAAAGTCTCATTTTTGTGTTTTTTTGCGGAGCTTAAGTTCGATGTGTTTTGTGAAGTTCGATGTGTTTCGTGAAGTTCGATGTGTTTTCGTTCCATACAGCTTCCCGCAACCTTCTGATCAGACATAGGGTTCTTCTCTTCCGCAGATGCGTCTGATCACCATGTATCACCCGCATGGGTCTTTGCACGACTTCCTGCAGAGCAACGAACTGGACAAGCATAGCATCCTGAAGCTCTGCTTGACGGCGGCGACCGGGATAGCGCACCTGCATTCGGAAATAACAGGCGTAAATGTCAGTGACAGCTTTACCGCACGTCGTTTGCCTGATTGCGTGCTTGTAACTTTGGGTGCGATTCCGTGCTGAGCTTTTGCTGGGACAGAAGCTTTCGATTACGAGGCTTTTCGCTGACTTTTAAAGGTTTGACGGCGTGACACTCAAGCCGTGCCGTGCCAGCAATATCCTGGGTTGGTTTGTGGGGTTAGGTGGGGCTATCCTGGGTTGGTTTGTGGGGTTAGGTGGGGCTGAGTATTATGTTGTGGAAAGCGAGCAGTTTTATTAAAGTCATCATAACTGTACCATCCGGCCTGCTGTGCAATCAGAAATTCAACAAATTTGGAAAAGTTTTTCTGGTCGCCTTGTTACGGTTTTGAATCAGAAATCACGCGAGTCTCTGGCCAATGTGGCAATACATTCACGACACGATTGGACAAAACGCAAGCTACAACAGTTGACACAAAGTTGGTTACTGACTTCTTTTCTCACCGTGTCTGATAGTTCCCACATGCTGTGTTGGCTACGTTTTTTATGTTGTCCAACAGCGAACGACAGTTTTTCAATTTTTTACTTTGACGCAGCTTCCGGTCGTGGTTTATTCCGGACTATAAGGGAGGAGGAGTGTTGTGACCAACAAGTCAAACAGGGCCCCTTCTTTTTTCTAGTGAACTGACACCAACGCAAATGAAAGAATTGTGTTCATATCTCTTGAAATATTAGCTGCTCGTTGCGTCGTGTTCGATCAAGAGCATTTTTGGTTCGTGAAATTCTACAAAATATGTTTCAAAGCTATATCATGGTTTCACAAACAGCGAGAAAGTCAATACAAATCATGATAACATTTTTGTTATGTGAAAACTTTCTGTAGTTTAAGGATAAATTTATAGTTTTAATGTTGGGACGACATGTTTTTTTAAATCCAAGGTGAGGTTCAAATGTGGAAAGCAGAAACAGTTTCATTATACATTCTGCAGGTCCCCATCTCATCTGCACTTGCATCGTGAGCCAAGCGGATATTTTGTGTTGAGTGACGCAGTGATTTTAAGTTACTGTCAGCACCGTGCTTTAAACTTTCCTTGCACCCATTGTTAATAGAGGCAGGAAAGGCCACAAGTACTACTTTTTAGGTCGTCGTTGTCCATGCAAAATACCAGGCTGATGAGCGTATTCTAAACACCACAGAAGATTTTGACTCACGGGCAGAACATGGATATTTGCGAGGTCAAGCTTACAATTGCGATATATATTAAACTTTTATCCATGTGTTGTCTATTTTCATTACATACACACCTGTCAGTCCCTAAACTGGCGCCAAAACAGCTCAGCGCCAAACGGATGGAGCCAAAACAGTTCGGACGGATGTTTACAAACTCGCTAGGCGCCATATAGTCGTCGCCAAAACTGCGGCGCCAAAAAGTACCCGACCCTCGTCACCTTGCCAATGGGCACGAACCAAAGCCACAACTGGCCAAAAGTCCATGACTGACATAATACGTTTTTGGAAGGGAAACACATGTGAATGCATCTGGAAACAGGCGAAAAAAGAGTTTTGTCCTCAAGCTTGTGCAAGTCTCGTCGGGACAGTTGCTTGATGTGTTGCCCCTGGTTCCAGCCCTGCCCCCTGGTTCCAGCCCTGCCCCCCTGGTTGCGAAACATTCAGGACGTGGCACGGTTTAAAAAGAGCATCGCGATACCAAGTGCTGATTATTAATGATGAAGGTTTGTGTTCCTCTTCATGTGTTTTTAACCATTCAAAGCGCAAACTCAACTGTTTGCAAATGTCACATTTTGCAGTAGATTAGATCGACCTCAACTACTTATTGTGTATTTTCAGGGCAAGCCGGAAATAGCACACCGCAACATTACAACCAGGAACATATTGGTGAAAATCGACTTTACTTGCTGCATTTCAGACCTGGGTTTGTATGACAAGCACAAAATGCCGCGTTGATGTTGCGGCATCTTTGTTGGAGTTTATTCAAACGTGGAATTTTATATTTAAAAAGAAGAATGCTTTAATGTACAGTATATGTATGGTTAGAATGGCTGTCGCGTCAACATCGATAGGTAATTTTACTTGCTGCATGGCATTCAGGAGTTTGCTTGCCACCAATCGAGCTCACCACATGCGACGTGAAGAGTTGTGCAAATAATCGCAGTTAGACTTCAGGATTCAATAACTATGTTTTGTCCACGGCGAGCTTACCGTGCTGATGAAAACAATATTGCTCTGTGTTCGTTGACATGTGGTTAAGCACACTGGGCCCACCGCGACAAATACAGGCACCGAGCGTAACCAGGCATTTGTGAAGTTTGATGTATCTTTGACAAGCCATGAACAAACCGTTGGCTTCTATGTGGTGGCTCAAAGTGTGTGGCCGCTTCATGCTTGTGGTTCGTTTAAAACTTGTCCACGCGTTGCCGTGCTGCATTTCGCTTCGTTTCTTTCTAAAAGTTGCTTGCGCTCGGAAGAGGACCTCTTGTACACTGGTCGGAAAGGTCTTCCTACCTTATAGTAGCGGCAAATGAAAGTTCCGTGCCCAGACTGTGTCGAGGCATTTCGCTGCATTCCTGTTTCAGTCGCATCTTGGATCTATACGTACGTACAGGCAGATGGCGCTGACGAGCTGCAGTATTTGCTGGGTTGATTGGCACGGTGCTCTTCAGAGTTTGAATTACTGTGTTAACTGCAGTTGTGAGTGAAGAAGGGGGGATTGGCGTACATCCGTTGACAACAGAACATCGTGTGTGTAATTTGTACGTTCGGTGTTCGTCGATATTGGTGCGCTGAGCATTTGGCACAATGCAAAGCATTACGAAGAATTGTTGGGATGCTATTCCAAGTGACCTTGAAAAACCTGCGTATAGGTTGGTATATACGTTCACTGCATGTACATTTTAAAAGTGTTTTCGCCAAAAATGCACCGTCCTGCGGCGTTGCAAACCAACGTAAATTTACGCAAAATTCACCTTTGCCCTTACGCTTGGATAGCGGTAACTTGGCGGATTCATAACGACACAGGTAATGCGTTATTACCATCTCACAGTTAACACCAACGAAACGTCTTGTTTTCTGAAACCCTCAGGCCACCAGAGCAACTTTTCTACAGACAGACGGAGATAACATACGGTAGTACAGTCGTTGTTGTTAACGTGCGCTGTTCCCAGCGCACTGTAGTTAAAGGTTACTAGAACTGCAGTTGTTTTACTATCACTGCATTTCCAGTTCAGGGTTTCATCAGACTTTCTCAATTTAGACTGCAGATAAGTTCTGTTAGTTTCATATAATAGTGATGACATACTTTAATATAATCGCTTTCATTTCGGATAGTGCGAGAGCCCACCTCCGCCCACAACGGTGCCAAGTCATGGGCAGCACTGCGCGTCATGCTTCATTTGCATCAGGCGTTAACATCGAGAACGAGGCTAAAAAGGCATGAAACAGAGTTTTCGTGTCTTCGGTCTGACCTTAGCGGGAGCCGTACTTAGCCTAGAATCCGGACGAAGTCACGAGACGCGCGCTTTGCCGTTGCACCGCTCAGCAGACTGTTTATTGCGTTCAAGAAAGCTAATCAATCATTTTCTCCAAATAGACCTTGTAGTTAGTCTTTAGTCTATCACATCGTACCGGAGTTTTCCCGAAGGCCGCCCAGGGCCGTTAATAGGAAAATAGACACATTGGGAAAATAAGACGTGGGCCAAATAACCGCTCGGGCTGTTATACGGCAGTTGCATATTGCCTGTGTCTGAACTTTATTCACTAAAGCATTGTGAATCACCTTGTATGTCATAATGGCTTTTTACATTGTATGTCATAATGGCGCAAAATACAGTCTGGAGCGTGGCACAAATATCTAAATAGTTTTCAAACTCTGTATAACGTTGGAAGTACCGTGTAAGGGAACAGGTACAAATAGTGTTTAACTCAAATCTTAGCACCATACAAACCCCACCTAAAATAAGCGCCCATGGGCGGACTAAAGACTGGGCGGCCTTCCGGAAAACCCCGGTACTATTTTATGACGTAAAATTATCTGATAGTTGTTTTCACAGCGAAAAAATCAGTTCCTGGAAGAAGATTGTAATAGAGAAACAAACCCTGCGCGAGGTGCCTGAGTTGCAATGCACGCGTTTTCATGCTTTGTAGGTCTGGTGGTGGTGACGACGCAGGTCGCCCAGCAGATTCCGCACTGTTGCTTTCCTGCCAGGATATAATTGTTTGTCCTTTTATCCTTATATTCTTTTGCTTACAAACAAGCTGCGTGTTAATACCTTCAGGTCTGGCCGTAACTCATTCGTCATCAGATGGCGTCACAATCCTCCCACAACCCAGTGGTCGGGTGGGAACAAACAGATACATGGCCCCGGAAGTAAGTGAGCGATAGAAGTTGAGATTTTCCAAAATATGAAAACTGCTTTCCCAATGAAGCTCAACGTATCTCCGCCAAACCTCTTTGTAGATTTTTAAGTGAAGTCGCTACATGAAAATGTAGTTGGATCTGACGTCACGCACTCACTCCTGGTTTATAAGTTTGATTTTCATCGCTTTTTTAACATGCGTTTGCGTGGAAACTTTCGATCACAAATTTTTATTTACATTATTCGACAGTTTTTCTTTCGATCCGAAGCAAGGGTGTTCCAAACAATTTGTTATCATTTGACATGCATACATCAGAGCCGAACAGCTACAAACACCAGACGTGTGAAATTAAACAGGCTTAATGTTTGGAAGAACGAGGCACACTCCTAAAATTTGTGGAATGCGAACGTATTTGAATTTTTTATGCCATTTCACAAGTTTTCAAGATTCCGCACTTGCTCTACGTGTGGTCTTTCCGGAGCTTTGCACAAATCCTTCTCGAACTTTCTCGTAAGTGGTGATTCTAAAATTAAAAAGTTGGGGGGGGCACTGCGAGGCCAAGGAAAAAGTAGGGAGGCCAACATAAACGTCTGTCTTGCATGGTGGTTTTCTGTTTTTTTAAAGATTATGTTGCTATGAACCCAGGGTCAGATCCAGCCAGTAAGGTTAGGGGGGGGGACGATCTCAGTGATATTTGGAAGTCAAGTCTCATAACGGCTTCGCTGCTGTAAGAGAAATGGAGTATACTTCACAACACTGCTGTGACAAAACAATGGACGGCAAAATGGCCGTATATCGCGAATGTCGTTTTCCGAATTGCAAAAATCATGGCTAATTAAGTTACTTTCGTAGGCTTTAGGGGGGGGATCGCCCCCCCCCTGGATCCGCCCCTGTATGAACATAATCAAACCCAACACAGGTTTGTGAATATCGTTAAATATGACCTAGCAACTAGCGTCATTATTTACTGGAGATACCTAAACGCAACTAGACGCAATCGCACATTTGTATTGTTGTGTTGAATATTCTGCACCAACCATGCGACGCCCACAGCACTACGTATGTGAAACAAAACACCATTTTGCATACACAGTTGTGCCGGCATGAACGAAAACAGCTGCACGAAAGTGAAAACGATTCACATGAAAGCAAAATGGTTCNAGCCACGAATTCCATCCTGACACGGAAAAAAATAGGCTTTTTGTAGCCAACTACTTTACATTTTGTGGTAGCTTACGCACACTTTGTGTTTGTGGTGTAGGCCTAACCACAACAATGTTATGCCACTACTATCACGAGTGTAATACTCATCTTCGGCGTGGATAGGGTAAAGACAATTCAGTGCACTACGCATTTAACAACAGCGAGGTTTCGGCACCAGTGGCACCTGAACTAGCAAGGCCGCACCGTAAATAGGCATGCGTGCATCGGCGTTTAGTGTGTACCTGATGGCGCAAGGTGTAACAGCAGGCGTAAAGTTTGCTTTGCAGAATATTCCCAACGAAGTCGTTCATTTTGATATTCACACTAAAGTTTCCTCTAGCTCAGGGGTAGGCAATGAGCGGCGCGCGGGCCACATGTGGCCCGCCGCAGCGTTTTCAGTGGCCCGCAGAAGCCTTCAGCAAAAATCTTCAAATCTAAGATTTCCTCCAACTTAGTGTAGTGCTGAAGCTAACTTGTCAGAAACCTGCTTCTATTTCCACTAGAAGGTACGGCCCCCCGCTAAACGTGGCCTTCCAAAAGTGGCCCCCGAGCAAAATTAATTGCCCTCCCCTGCTCTAGCTGATCCTCAAAAGCTGACTTTTTAAACCCGCGTTCATTTATGACTGCCTTGTCATAAACCAGGGGTCCCAACCTGGGGTACATGTACTACTAGTGCTGTACATTTGCCTATATGAAGGGGTAGATTTATTGTACAGCCACAACAAATTACCTTTGAGACATAAAAACGGAGTCTACGTTTGTAGTTCAAAAAATCCATAGGTTTAATTAAAATTCAGTGGATCTTTGTTATTATTACACTCAGCCTTTTTGTCATAAGAAATTTTAGGGGTACTTACGTGCTCATCTGTCGAAGTGCTGAAGGGGTAAATGGTATGAGAAAGGTTGGGAACCCCTGTCATCAGCGAAACACTACCTCAAATAAAACAAAAAAGATGCAGATAAACAGACAATGAACAATATGATTCTCACACAAATCCCTGTCTACGTCAGACTTTCATATACGTCAGAATTTCATGTCAACATCAACTCAGTGTAATTTAACCCTTCGATTATCACGTCGACTGTCAAATTCATCAACGAAATCATCTAAATTTATTTTTAACAGCTCGTACCCTTTCAATTGAAAGTAGATCAGTGTTACCCAATCTTTCACTGGTCACGGAATTTCTGAGGAATGTTTTCACTAAATTCATTTTTGAAAAACTTCTTTCGCATGAAGCGCTGGTGATGGGAAGAATTACAGCTGTTACTAAAAGAACAACTTGTATGAACAACCAAACTCAGCTTAGTAAGGAGCTATGAATGAAAGAGTTTGCTCCAGCGATGTAGGCAGCTGCGACACCTTCGGAAGCCAATTCTTTGCCAGAGGTATTTCATGTTTTAAATCATTTATAACATATTGAATATGCATTTGTGAATTCTTTTACGGAAAGAACTGCTCCTGAATTGTTAAAGAAAATCCTTACAAAGTTCTATGAGGTGCAGGACATGTGTGGGTAGACAGTGGCCGTCAAAAACAACAACACACCTTATCATGCATTTGGGCATTATTGAATGCAGGCTATAAAGGGCTTCAAAGTATCGTTTAAAACGTTGCTGGCTGAAAGTTATCTACTGTATATGTCAATCAAGCGGAGTTGAACGTGAAAAGAGCGCAAAACTGGGGAGGCCAAACTGGTGGCCAGGCCAAAAATCTGGAGGGCCATGGCCCACCCAGGCAACCCCTTAGAATCGCCACTGTTTCTCGTCCACATCTTCCGATGCTGGTGGTCATCCAAATCCAACACAACCTTTCTCTTTGAACTCTCTTCGAACTTCTATCAAAATCGGTAGTGCTGTTGGTACCTTTTTATAAAATTCTTTTGCAAATATAGTCAGTTGGGGCAAAAAAAGTCAAAATGCATGAAGTTTGATATGGATCATGCTCTGTGCAGTGAAAAAAAAAGTTATATGTATCCTAGTAAGGCTGGAGGGCAATGTACCTTTTGGAAAATTTTGGCTTACCTCTGCACATTATTTAAAGAAATATTTCTCCATCTATCCCACTGTTCTGCAAAAATTTAAATTCTGATTTCTCTGCTTGTTTGTCCACGTCATCCCAAAATACTTTCCCAACTTTTGCCGGTAACATGTCTGTGGAAGATTCCAGTACACCGCAAAGTATTTTCCAATGTCTAAGTTTGAAATAGTGACTTGTTGTTTGCCCTTTCATCCTTTGCAATTCCTTTGCCACCATCCTCAAAGTCTTCATCATCATCTGACTAATCATGCCATGCAATCACTTCACCTTCATCACTGTCTGAAACATTCTGCTTTTTTTAGTTTTCCTGTTTTGTTGTGTTTTCTATCTTGAACAGCTCCACTTGTTCTTTTAACCTTCTATCTGTCAGTATACTTCTATACATTTTAACTTGTATTTGCTTTTTTGGGCAACTCATGATCCTTTTTATTTCAAGACAGTTGGAGCTTGAATTCGTCTAAACGTGAGAGCTTGCACTTGGTTTTGTCAACAGGAAAAGCACCGGTACTTCTAAACCCAGAAACTATGTTTTGTGCATTTAAACCATGCCTCCATACACTGCATAGCATGTTCACA
>JGI24159J19872_10004436_pt1 | contig 17883 bp, 13 predicted proteins | sample Ectturendosymbi4_FD_19872 | JGI IMG/M metagenome (IMG submission 19872) | reverse complement strand
CGTTGCTGACCAGCGATAAAGTCCATGATGTCTAAAGAACCCATATGAACAATGACTATCCACTTCGTTGCTGGTCAATGGAGCAAGTAGCAATTAGGGACAGTTTTGCTTTTCGCATTTTAGATGTAGCTCTGAGAATATGCCTTTTACTCGTCTTTTCGTTTTTCCACGAAATTGTCAAGCTCCCCCTGACAAGGAGTAGAGTCGCAGCTTCCCGTGATCTATAGTAGCGTAAACTAATGTAGATAGAACTGTGCATTAAATGCATTGCGTAAATTGATTTTTGTGTCTGATTAATTTTTTGGTTATCTACTGGGGTCCACAGAGTTATCTGCAAAGGCATGGTGGCCCACGGACGAAAATGAGTTGAGAAGCCCTGGTCTCAGATTCATAACCAGGGGGGCACAGGGGGTCGAAGCCCCCCCTAGAAAAATTTTTGTTCCCTGGAAAAATGTTTTGGACAAAGTTCAAATTTATTGGACATAGTGTAAAAAATTTGAGCCCCTCTCAAAAAACTCTTCGCCCCCCTTGGTGTCCCAAGCTGGTTATGGGCCTGCCTGTTCTAAGAGATTTAAACCACTACTGAAACGTGAAATGAACAATGAAACATTCTTTATGTCGGTGACATCATATTATTAAATTCATTATTATAGCCTGCTTTGTGCAGTACATACATAGCCTACTACATCATCGACAGGGCCGGATTTACCAATAGGCTATGTAGGCTTAAACCTAGGGCCTCAAGATCCAAAGGGACCTCCACTCAAGCAAACTATGGTACGCATAGATTCAATTGCCGGTATATAGTAATTTCGATAAATATTCGAGTTTCCATGAATTTCAGTATGACCTCTGGTCAAGCCACACGCCAACTATTGTGTCGATGTCGGTACTCAAAGTAGGTTGGCTGCGTCCTTCGTTTGGTGAATCGTATCGATTGTTACGTGTGAATCAGGAGAAAGAACGTGTGGTTGTTCGTGTTTGAAATGCACCTGATCAAAGCTTAATATTTTAATGCAGATAAGAGTTATGTGTAGGGGATAGAGAGAGATAGAGTTTATTGGCGCAAACATTAAACAATTTCATGCAAATTAAAGTTATGGCGCTGGGACACCGAAAGACACCTGGCTGTCTCGTCGGGCGCCCCTCGACAGTTTCATAAATTTCTATCGTGGTTTAAAGTCAATGGCCGAATTAGGGCTAGCAGCATTACCCTGCAATAAATACTAGTTGCTCCTTCTGAGCAATACTGCAGTTTTGTTAGCGTTTCTATTAAGTGAAGCTCGTTTGGTATTCCTGATTTGATTTTTTTCACTTTCATTTTCTTTAACAAAGTCATTCAGAAACCAGATCTCTATTGAGTAGTGTAGCAGTCACACAAGCGCGACCGCTACATGTAAGCAAAGTCGGTCAAAGCAAGAAGGGAAAGACCAAGCAAGCGACACTTTTAAGTGACTTCCATGCACATGGAAGTAAGAGCTTGCTTTAGCCGATTCGTCTGGCGCGGAGTTAATATCGATGACGTCACAATCTGTCCTTGAGTTTCGAGGATCAATCCCACGCTGAAGGTGTGCAAATCCCACGCTGAAAGGTGTGCGCTGAAGATCAATCCCATGCTGAAGGTGTGCGAACACAACCGGGTCGCACACGCTTCAATGGCGCCTGATAAAGGACACCTCCTTGAGGAGTTGGGATGGATAACGTGTGTCGCATGGAAAAAGCAACAAAAAGAAGAGAAGAGATACAGAAGACAAAGGCTCAATGTACCGAAGCCCAATCAAGCATGACATGCTCGTCATCGGACCTGGCTGGACTCATGATATCAGTTGGCAAGATATTTCAAAGAGAAAGAGAGTGGGCAATCCAAAGACTTTGAGAAAGGAAAGTGATGTAGCAGTTATGCTAGCGCGACCGCTATATGTAAGCAAAGTGCACCAAAGCAAGGAGAAGGGAAAGACCAAGCAAGCGACACTTATAAGTGACTTCCAGGCACATGGAAGTGAGAGCTCTCTTTGGCCGATTCGTCTGGTGCGGAGTTAACATCGATGACGTCACAAATCCATCCTTCCGAGGATCAATCCCACACTGGAGATGTGCGAACACAACCGGGTCGCACACGCTTTAGTTAATACTTGCGCGAGTTTGTACTGCTCCTATGATAAGCAAATCAGAAAAGAGCTTGAACAGCAAGCAAAAGTCACTTTGTCAACTGGCAATAGAACTCTACCCCAAAGAGACAAAGAAAAAGGGAACAACAAGAAAATGACAAAACCGCGTTTGGGTCTGATGCCTTCTGAAGATCAGTGGTCAGTGGTGTAGCCAGCCCAAAAATTTGGGAGGGCCAAAATGTTTGATTTTAGGCGAATTACACTATTTTGTTTAGAAAAACGCCTTTTAAAGCACAAAATGACTATATTTTCTAAAAATGTGGGGGTCATGGCCTCTTTTCCCACCCCCAGCTGCGCCTATGTCAGTGGTTCTTAGTTCATCCAACCTACGCGGACCCTTAAGTCTTAGCTGGATGGTCGCTAACTGCTCAGGAGAAAGGTCTTTTTCAAGATTGAAAATAATTAAAAATGAATTCAAGGGTCACAATGTTCCAGGAGTGGTTGCCCACACTAAGCATTCGGTGCATTAAAAGCGACAAACTTATAGGCGGACAAACTTTAACGAATTCCTAGATGATTCTGTTATGAAGAAGGCTAGGACAAAGCACAGTAAGCCTTTTTTAATGTTCAGTCACACTTGATTCCATGATTTTAGCTGTGTATTGCTTTAGACGATTTCAATAATGACAGCGTAAAGGATGTTTAAACCAGTCACGTCGCCAAGTGAGAGCATTGGTGGGCTCAGCCCTCCAAACTGAAATACGAAACACTTAAATCAGTGGAGATTTTATCAAAATTTCAGAATGTCAAGCCCCCTGCGCAGTGGCGGATTAAGGGGGGGGGGCGGACTAGGCTACAGCCAGGGCCCTCACCATTTAGCGGGACGCCCAATCCCTTATAAGCAGGGGCGGAGCTAGGGGGGTGCCAGGAGGGGCCACTGCACCCCCAAAATTTTGCCTGGTCTCCCCAGTGGCCCCCCCAAAATTTTCCGCGTGACGTCATGCCACTGGAGTAGGTCTCTTTCTGAAAGACCTACACAGACCATTGACTGCTCCCCTTGTTGCAAAACTGGCCCCTCCAGTGGCCCCCCCAAATGAAAATGTCTGGCTCCGCCCCTGCTTATAAGTCAGTAAAAAAAATGTAATATGTGAACAATACACAATACAAAGGGCCCCTTTCTAAGTTTCAGCCAGGGGCCTCATACAACCTTAATCCACCACCGCCCCTGCGCAAATGTAAAGTCCCCTATTGAATATTATCTGGCGATGATTCTGGTTTAAACCTCACAGCCTTTCGCACGATCACGAAGGCTTCGTTGCGTTCCATTCTTAGCAGTCTGAAAAGTAATAACACGCGAATCGTGAACCTAGCAGTTGCAACCATTTGGGTGCGTTTTGCTTGACGTGTTTTGCTCGTATGTTTGAGATTTTTACAGCCGTGGTAAGCGAGTCTCAACGTGGTCCTCACGTTGTGCTTTAATGNCTTTAAGCCGCCACACATATGTGCAGTGTGTTTGGTTTTACTGAGCACAGATAAGAAAAAACNGATGCGAAACTTATAAAAAACGTAGGCCATGTGTTTTGTCAAACATTTATCCGTGACGTTTTCGTTTGATTTGCCTACAAAATTTGATAATCCTGTTCCCGCCAGCCAAGTACGATTTCAATAATTCCGCGTCATTGCACGTTGTTGTATCGAGGGCAACAACAAGCGCAGTGATCGTGGGACACTCTAGTAATGATTTAGAATGTTTTTTTGACTGCAATTTTAGAGCGTCAATATCGTCATTTTCAAGTTTAAAACGTTTTTCCATTTTTTCCTCGTAACAGCGGGAGAGGGGGCCTCACAAGTGGATTAGCCCAGGGCCTCGCATCAGCTAAATCCGGTCCCAATTATCGACCTGCGTTATGCACAGCGCGTGTGTTTACACTGCGGACTTCGTGTCTGCTCACAAACAAATAAGTTAAAATTAATATTAAAACACGAAATACTAACATATATAAATGTTTACATCTGCAAAGTAGATATGCCGCCATCACTGCACTTAACTTTTTTGTTTGATCCCCTGGAACGAGTAAAGCCAAGTGGTGCGGCTTACCGAAGACAAAAAGCCAACAGGGAAGAAAATGTGACGAAAAGTGGCGAGTCCATATATGCATAGGGAAAGAATGCAAAAAAATAAGAAGAGTAATGATGAGAAAGGTGGAAAAACAAGACCCATTTCAGTTTGTGAGTGTTTGATTGTGATAATGAAGATGCTTTATTATTCCATATATCTTGAATAAACACAAAACATGATCTTCTTTCATTTTAAGTTCTTGTAAGCAAATTTGAGGGGTGCACCCCAGGACCGCACAGTCGCGTCGTCACGGCGGGCTTTGGTGTGCTTAGCCCCCCAAACAAAGCTCCAAGCCCCCGAACTTGAAACATGAAACACTATAAATTAGTTGAGTTTTTGTCAATTTTTAGAATGTCAAGTCCCCGGCACAAACGCAAAGCCCCACTATTGAAAACTTTCTGGCGACGGGTCTGGGGCGGCACTTAGCCTTGCTACGGCATTGCTCTTTGTTAGTGCCTTTAACAGATTGCAGATATGCAAATGCAAGACATAATAGCAGCGGTTTTAATTCATTTCTCAGCCTGCAACCCAGCACAAGAAAAAATGTTTTTCGCGTCCTAACATCAAGAGCTAGTTTTTTGCATGAAAGCATCTGGTATGGTAGAACAATTAAAAGCTCATGGTTTGCTCCAAGCTTTCGAGAAATCAGCCAACTGGGCTCTACTTTCATAATTTTGCGGTCATTCAGACATACACATACTTTGCTTAAGTAATTCGTCTGCACAAAGATGACGTAGTTGAACCGCAATTAGCAAATTTTTGGTGTGGTAGGGTGGTGCGTGATGATAAGATAGCGTTGCTATTTCACATGTCTGTGCTAAGATATAATACTGTACATGATAAACGCACTAGAATTACATCTAGAATCTCGGACGTAAAGCTTAATTTAAGTTATTTGTTTGTGAGCAGACACGAAGTCCATAGCATAAACACACACACTGCATCACGCAGGTCGTTAAAAACAGATAAAAGAGAATGTTTTACAAGGCATTGGTTCCGGCGGAATCACAGAGTTACAGACACTTTTTGCAACTGCGTTGAAGGCAGGACCACACAGGGTTACAGATACATTCTTAACACTATTGTTAGCTAGCACGTAACACTTGTTTAAACACTACTGCAGAGTAGGGCGCCAATTCCTAAACTGGTCGAGTTCAGGTAAAATGCGAATGCATTGTGACATGACATGCCATCATGTCATATTTCACATCAAACAGACACTGCAATGTTAAATTGTTTCGGTAATGCAAAACCAGATACAATCTTGCTGAAACGATAACCACCTCGTGGGCCCTGACCCTGAAATGCGAGTATCCCCACCATGTAAGAACTGCTGGGGAAAGACCGAACGATTAAAACAAGGGAATATTTGTAAAGCCACAACAGTGACCCACACCAAGCGAATCTATCGCAATTTATTGCGTAAGGAAAAACAAGAAAAAAGGGGAAGTACGCTCTTTTTTACCTGGGGAAAACCCTGGTGATTCTCAGGTTAATAACCGAGGTGGTTTTGCTGGTACAACGTTGCAACGCTCGCACTGGTTTAAAGGCGTTGGACGAGGTTGCGTTAGCTCTTTAGAAAGTTTTCTGTTGGGAACCAAAAACCGGCGTTAAAGACAAAATACTTGTGTGTTGGAGACAGGTAGGTCTTTTTGAAATAGAAAAAACAGCTCTTAACAATTCTTCATGCGTCACGCTAAGTTTTCCGCAGCAAGAAATCAGAAATTTAACGCCATTTGCGTCTCTAATGCAACACCAGCGAGAGGTTCTGGGCAAAGGACCAGTAAATCTGACATAGAAAGACAGTGGGATTGGGACTGCAGGTAAAATTAAATGCACGCGGCAGCTTTCCACCGATTGCTTAAAAGAAGCAGGCTGATACATATGTAACGCTATGGGCTCCCAACCTTTCTTTGACCATGTACTCCATTAGCATTTCGACAGATGACCATATACCCCTAAAATTTTTTATGACAAAAAGATTGAGTAAAATAATAAAAATCCACTGAATTTAATAGAACATTTAGATTTTTAGAACTATAAAGATAGACTCCATTTTTATGTATCAAAGCTAATGTTTAACAATAAGCATACAATCATTTTTGAAAATATCCACTGATTTATATAAAAATTTGGAAATAAATAATATATAACCTTAAATGCGCCCTTTCAGGTAGACCAATGTACCCCTAGGGGTACATGTATCCCAGATTGGGAACCGCTGCTCTACAGCTGCGGACTGATTTTAAAGCTGAGTTCGCACACTACAGAACATCTGTGGCCTATTTGAGATGCTTGAAATCTGAATATACTATTCTGCCGCAACAAGCGCTAAACAGACCTGTCATAAGCATCTTGTTAAGGAGGCTTCCATCTGGGCAGTGGTCACAAAAATCAAAATAAACTTTTGAAAGCTTACTAACGTCGTAACGTTTATCTTTTGTATATTTCCGCGTAAAATCGGCATTGAAACACCGTGTGGGAGCTTAGTGCTCCAAACTACCGTAACGATAGATTTGTGTAGGGGTTAAACTTTCTCATCTAGGAGCGCATTTTTATTGGACTGCTGGACAATTTTTTGGCAATTCGTTGCGATATGGTGTACTTATCATTGCTCTTCTTTTCCAGAAGAAAAATAGAACTGTTATAAAAATGTTTGGCGTTGGTCTTCTACAGTAAGTGCTTTAGAGTAGACCAAATACAGTCACGTTGAAAGCAAACACTCGACCATGGGTTTGTCAAAAGTTCCTGGTCTCGCACATCTTAGTTTACTTTTTGAGATGTCGGACCAACAAACGGTAGCATGGTGCGTTCAAGAAAACAGTGGGTGCTTTTTATGCAACGCTTGAAGCTGTTTCCGCGAAACAAAGAAGAACTCTGGTTTTGTTTAATACACTCAAAACGGAAACACTTGTTTGATATCTTCTGCTGACTTTCTACATTGTATGTGCATTATTTTTTCGTTTTATAAACAATGAAAAAACATTGGGAACAAATATCCTTAAGTGATCCTCACTTCATTTGCAAAAACGGACTTCCCGAAAGAGTTGGTGATTTTTCAAAAACTCCAGGAGCTGACTACACTTTGAAGAAAAAGTCTGCCTTGTCTGGACTCCGTCATGTGACCCCAGATGGAAAAATTTATTCAAAGCAAAGAGATCCTCCAGGTAACTAAAAGTTGTATTCCCTCAGGTAAATAGTTGGGAAATCTAATGCAGTAGATCTCGCTAAATGCAGTAGGCTTCGCGTATATCGGTAATTTGCTTATTTCGGCACAATTTCTTCGGTCCCAGCAGAAATTTTGCGTTTCATGTGTATTTGAGTTTGTCCACGTCGGTAATTTGCGTATATCGAAACGCCACCGTGGTGAAACCACCTCGTTTATGGTAACGCCTCCTGACAACCGAATTTGGTTGCGAAGCAGCTCGACATTAAAAATAACAGTCGACTGGTTTCAACCGGTTGGCTGTTTACTGCTTGCTGGGCTGAACCAATGAACACAAAGGCGTTATTGAGGTTGCGCAACGGTATTTGCCCCGCAGCCTCAGTATCAGGTAATTTTCCGCAGGCCGTTATGGTGTTTGCTCTTGGCTTACGCAACGAGTTGGTTGATTTTTGAAAAAGAGTGTTTGAAAAGCGAACACAGTCTTATCCCATAGTACTATGAATTCATGATCGACAACATTTTGAAAAGTATAACCCATACCGAAAAAAAATTTTTAAGACATTTGTTAGCCTCCTTCTTTGAAGGCTGTCGATCTTTCGTTTGTTTTGTAAGAAACTGTTCAATAGTCGCAAGAATTGTGAAAAATGTGGCTTGTCTTGCAGGTGAACCATGTCATCATGACAATTATAAATAACGTGTTTTAGTTTGTTATCTTTTCAAAATTTTTTGAACAAGGGCGCTGAAACACGGGCATGGCGCAGGCATTGCCTGCCTAACGTTTTGCTAGAGAGACAAAGGGCCTTTTCTATAAACGCAACATGAGGTAATTTTATGCACCGATCAGTATCGAAAGCAGCAAAATTACTGCAACATGACGCTAAAGTTCTGAATTCAGAGCGGCTTAGTTAATTTTCTTACTAAAAATGTGTAGTAAACCATGTAGAAACTGCAATCATCCAAATATGGATGCATTCCTGAATTAAACGTAAAGTGGTTAAAAAGTCGAGCTTTGACAGATTTTTGTAACAATGTGACAACCTATACGAATGTAACAAGTTTTACAACAAGCATTCATCAATAAAAATTATTAACGCGTCTTAGCTGCTTGGCTGGTTGCAACTATAACCTCAATTTTTTGATATACGCCTACCCTTATAGTGCTCCTGCACCGTGGTGTTGCAAGAAGACCGGTTTTCACGCTGTAATTGAATGCGAACCATTGGATTGTGGTGCCTTACCCTAACCTGCAGTGAAATGTGTAAATAGAACATATAATGCCAATGTTCTAAAGATGTCTAAGCACTCCAAACTTGAAAAATGAGAAAAAAACACATCTCGCGCCAATATCTACGCGGTAGTCAGGAAACGTCGGTCGGGAAGCTCTAATCATCGAATGTTACCGTCTGATACTAAAGTTGACAAAGTCGACCCGCAGTTTCCACTTTGCCATCAAAGCGTGCAATTTAGTCAAATACAGTTCAAACACAGACGCAATGCATCTGCAGCTTTAAATTGAGCTTTTTTGTATTTTGTCATATCTACCGTGAGCAATGCTGGATATTTATTCTCGCAAATGTAACTCATCTTCCCGACTTGTTCATCGCTTTTTGTTCAATAACGACAGCATACTGAATTTGAAAACACATACAGTAGAAGTCTTGCAAAACCGCATTGGAAGCAGTAAGAGCACATGAAACATAGATATAAATGAAATTTGAATCGATCTTTAAAACGCCCGTAAAACTTCAATGAATGATGCTTTAGAATCAGGGACTCCAAACTATGGCCCGCGGGCCAAATTCGACCCGCGAAACCACTTCATCCGGCCCGCGAAGACATTTTGCCAATAATGAAAAAAAAAATTTTTACAAAACATTTGTTGATTTGGTAGAATGTAACACATCCCGAAGCAATCACATGACGTACAATGTTCGGCTCTCAAACTGTTGTGTAATAGCTTATGTGACCCCCTTCTTGCTATTCCGAGGACACCGGGTAAATTCACAGTATATCTAAAAGCTCAACTGGTGTATTATATAAAACGTAAAATAGATAAAATGTATGACGGATACTGCCAACGTTTCGTTGACGGTGTAGTCAACTTCATCAGGGCGAAAACTAAGAGTGACACTCCATCTGTCAACCAAACGTCGAGCTGAGTGATGCTTCAGACGCAAACACCAGTAGCGCGAAATCATTGAACTTGATAGTTTGCGCGGGGTAGCAATCAATTTATGAAGTTGACTGCACCGTCAACGAAACGTTGGCAGTATCCATTTTACGTATTATATGATACACCAGTTGAGCTTTCAGATATATTATGTGGCCCTCTGTCAAGAAAGTTTGGAGACCCCTGCTTTAGATAATAAAAATAGAAAATCTTCACTAAGTACCCGCGAAAAAAGTTTAAATAATTAGTCTTGCTGGTGATGAAAATATTTAAAATATTTGTTTTTGAAATGCTCAGCATGATTTCATGCAAAATCATGCGCTTTGTCGTTGTCATTTCCAATGCCTTCAATCGGGTTTCTGAAAATTTTTAAGTCTAAAAACCCATGAAATCGGGGAACTCGACTACAAGCAAATAAAATGAGCTGTGTAGATTATTTTAGAGTTGATGCATATTCTTATTTTTTACGTTGTTTACAACACATTCACACTGAAATTTTAAATTTAAAGACAGTAATAAAGCCAAAAATGCACAAAATTTGGAATGACCTTCCTGCATGTTTGCGCAAACTTTTCCGTACTGGAACAAACTATGTCAGAAAGGCGAAAAAAATTAGCTTGCTTAGTTCAGTATTTTCCTGCCTTTTTCTATAAAAATGTCCTAACAAATAAACGAAGACCATGTATACGTTTTTGCTGCGCTGTCAATTTAGTTCATCTAAAATTTGAATTTTTTTAAAAAAGGTCTAGCCGATTATGCACAATTTTGTAGCTGCAGGGGAGAATATTCATCCTTCCTGCTCAATTGCCTTGCGCGGCTAGGTAAGTCCCTGCAATGAATTTGTATCGATTCGATGCTGATGGATCATAAACAATTTTATTGGTTTATTTATGATAAAAGGCATATTTCCTCTCTGTCATTCCTGTCGTGCAATGACCGGGAAGCAATGCACGCAGCGTGTCCCTCTTGCTCCGGCGTCCATAATTTAAGTTCAGAATTAGTTCCACATTATTTTCGCAAAACATATCATTTGATGTTCAGTTGCACCACAGGGCTGCGNTGGATTTTGAAAATTTCAGCAAAAAAAGATTGTTTTCTTAGTTTCGAGTAGGAAAAACCAAATTTCACCACTTTTGCCCCGCNTGGAAAAATTTGGGAAAAATCCCCTGGTGGCCCCCCTGNAAAAATCCTTCCGACGCCCATGCCTCCAACATATATCGCCAGCTCGATTGAAAACAGCCAGGACCAACATCAAAAAGACATTGGTTCTCCTAAAGTCCTATATTTTTGGTTTCGTGCGTCCGGTCGGAGATGCAACACCTGTCGCACATCTGCCTGCGTTTTGCCTAACCCTCGCTCAGAATCTTTGTGCCACAATTTTTGTCGAAAAAGTTAATGCAAAGTTCTTTCGCCAAAAACTTGAACATTTCACTTATTCACTCAACTCAGAAATATAGTTTAGATTTTATCTTGGCTGCAAGAAGTAGTGCACAAAGTGAAAAACAGTGCATAAACATGACGTGTGTTATAATTTTCTCAGTTAATCAATTGCCATACGCCATAGCAAATCAATTTTGCGCTGTTTGCATTTCACAAATACAGTTACTATAAGGTTTTTGGATGCCAATTCCTATTATTCCAAATCAATTTGGTAAAATCCTGTGGGCTTAATAAAGTATCAGTAGGAAATAACTGACTTGGACTCCAAGCGATATCGATTGGTTCTGATGATCTTCAAGGCAACCGAAGATAATTTAATAATTTACGACGTTGAACAACTCAAATTACGTTCAGTTGAGTTCCCTGTTATTTCGTGTGGCTCTTTCAGCCTTGCTGAAGCTGCTTAACTGTACTGTGTAACTATTTTTAAGGTCAAAAGAGCCATTACATTTTCCCATGTGAATTCGAGAGGGAAAGCTACCGAATGACAACTTTCTTGAAGTTTCCGCCTCACATTCCTGTTGATCCCGTTCTATTGGCAAGATGTGGATTTTATTATACTGGTTACAGAGACCGTGTGAAATGTTTTAGGTTTGTTTATTTCAATGTTCTTATAGGCTTAGATACCGAAGCAACAATTATCACAGAATTGTTATAGTGACATAGTTGAAACATATCAAGTTTTTGCCAAAAATTGAGGCTTGAGTAAATTTGATCGTATCCGTGTTTTGCAAAGGATTGCTGATAGAGCTTACGTGCCATTTCCTAAGTGACAAGATCCTTCCGTCTGTTTCTTCTTGCTTTGGTTTGTACAACTATTTTCTAAATTGCTTTTACGCTATGTGTTTCTTTTTGTTAGTGGCTATACCATAACTTTCACTTTAAACGACTAAAGACGAGGTGATGTAGGTTATTACGGTAATGTCACTGCGACAGAGCTACGCATAAAAACAACTTACAATGCTTCAAGGTAAAAAATTGTTATTACTTTAAACACGAGATACTTCAGAGTTTTGTGGAATTACTTTGGCCTACAAAAAGCTANTGAAATTAAACGTAGTCTTCTGAAAAACTTCCAATTGTAAGCGGACCTGTTGCGCTATTAAGTTAAATTTNAATGAAAAGTTTTAAACAAACGTGGGATAACAGAATGTGGTGTAGTTAAGCACAAATCTTACTGCCTGCAATGAAAGAATATTTTTCATAATCACCATCCTATACTATGTGCGACTTGAAAAATTTCAAATATTAAGTTGCAATAGTTTCCATGCACGGATTTAAATTTATCTACCCAGGTTATGCAACGTTCCATTTTCTGGTGTTGTTGCCAGTCGAATTCGTAAAGTCAACTCACCTATGTCTCACTGGATTGGATAATGCAGCACAACTAAGGTCTTTCCTTTGGGGTATTCCCAACAGCTGAACAAGTTTAAGCTGAACTGAAGGTTCTTCAACGCCGAGGACTTATCTTTAAGCTTTCTTAACGCTTCGGTCCTAAGCGTACTAAACCTTAGGATATTGTAACGTTCAAGTTTTAGCATCATCTCAATCGAATTCACGTTTATTTTCGTTTCAGTTGTGGTACAGCTGTTCACGACTGGACTGCAAGTGACAACCCAACGTCTCCTCACTGGCATTTGTCGGACTGCGAAATGATAACGGGTCTTGACCAAAGAAACGAACCGATCCTTATTTTCAACTATCGTAATCCGAAACCAGTGGGAAGTTTAAATGATAGTGGTTACACCAGCGGAAATAGTAGTAATACCACTTCACGTCAGGTGAGAACATTCTTATGTTGACGATGTTGCAACCATATCATACACTTTGTTTAAATGAAGCCTGTTATTTCACGACTTGTCGGTTTCGGATTGCACAAAGTGCGATCTAGGTTCGCACGTGTTTGCGCTCGTCAGACCTAAAATCTCGTTAATATTTGTATTTTACCCTTTTAAATAAAGAATATGACGCAGCAACTCTCAACATTTGTCACTACTTGTCTGAAACGAAACATCATCGACCTTAGGAAGTAATCGTCAGGTTCTCAAACCCACCGAACAGCCGAGAAAATTACGAAATGAGGATGTGCGTGAAACAAACGGCGACACATTATTTTTCTGTGTTTGCAAATGTTGCTACATGCATCACGTGTTTTCAAGTTGTATAACAATTGGTAGAACCAGAACTATAACGTGATGGTTTTGAATAACTGTAACTGTGAAGAGATTTAAAGATAAAGCCTTGGAAGTGCTGTGTGTTTAAATGATCTTCAAAAAAATTTACAAAACGCTGATTGAACTATAGTTACTGGCTACCCAACAGGTCACAATCTTTGCAGCTCTCTTCAAATTTGTTGCCATATTAAAAAAAGACGATATTTTTCTGTTTGTTTCATAGATGCTTCAAAACTCATCTCCTCACTCGAATAAAGTGCAGGTTCTTTCTAAGCAGCCAAGTTCCTCTGGTAAGAATGACAACTGCAGAATATGATAAATACACATTTTTACGATTTCTGCACTGCGCCGTTTCTCGGTGATTAATGGTAGAACTACCATAGGGAAGAACTTGCTACCAGATTGTACATAAAATTCTCCCCAATGTTTGTTTCTAACTAACAACAGTCTTCAGGTATCCCAGTCCGTTATCACAAGCAGATATCACAGATACAGTAGTATTCATAGGCGTAAGGTAAGGCATTTTACTGGAGAGGTGGAAAATTTTGCCCTGAAAATAACAATTTGGCCCAAAAGTAAACAATTTGCCCTGAAACTAACTTTTTTAGTTTAATCCGAATGGGGCCTGAAACCTTGTAAATCTGTTCTATGCAGTTGATTTCGTTTATGACGGCTTCGTCTGTAACGTCAATTCGCCTATAACGTTACATGTTGTTCGATCCTGAAGGCATCTTTCACATGCATTTCAATTCGCTTATAACCTCAATTCGACAATAACGTTCTTTGTGCAATCCCGTAGAGGTGCCGTTATTGGCAAATTCTGTAGTTACCTTGCTTGTTAAATCAACGGTTGGTCCAAATTACACACTGCATTCACAAAACTAACCTCAAAATTTACCTACGTCTGTCAGTTAGCTAAAATTTGATGTTAAGATCAGTGGTGGAACAGAAAACCGAAGAGTTCCAAACAAGCACGAAAAAGCTGGCATAAAAACTCCCATTAATCAAAAAAGTCTATCATCTTAAGACCCTGCACTTCTACCCAGCGCGAACTCGAAAACGAACAAAGAAAGAGTTACCGAATTCTTGTATCAAGTTGTTGACCTACCGACATTCGATTGTTCGATTTTTTCAGAAAACGAGGGCTTGGTCCAGATCAAAGTAATCATAACCAGTCACGACGTTGGTCCAGATTACACACTACACTAGCCCAAATTACACTGATCCCCCCCAAGTGAATATACACTGAATACACTGTATTGAAATTTTTTTCACCGTTCAGGATTTTCGACCAATTTGGGCTTGCCCTGATAAACAGAGTTTGACCTGAAATTTTTCACTGTATTTAATATATTTTTTACCATTCAGGATTTTTGAGCAACTTTGAGCTTGCCCTGAAAAACAGAGTTTGCCCTGAATTCACTCTATTGAATATATATTTTTTATCATTCAGGATTTTTGAGCAACTTTGGCTTGCCCTGAAAAACAGAGTTGCCCTAAAAATTTTCACATTATTGAAATATTTTTTATCAGTCAGGATTTTTGAGCGACTTGCGCTTGCCCTGAAAACCGAGTTTGCCATGAAATTTTTCAAGCCGGGGTCTGCCGCCCCCCGTCCGCCTATGGTAGTATCACAAGTATTGCAAGCAACTAATGTCCACACAAGTGGAGAGTTTGAATCCATCAGTAAATTTCCAATAGCAAATCGATTTCACGTAACACTACGCATCTTCAGTCTTACAACCAGGGCCGGATTAAGAGGTGGGCAACGGGGGCAATTGTCCCGTCCCCCCTCTGCAAGGGGGCACCCCGTGATGAAATTTATTTGTTTGAAATAAAATACTCGTTTGAAAAATTTCGTAATTCAAAAGCGATACAAGAATACAACTCTATATTATATTCCTATGTTGCGTTAAGTATCAAGGGGCAAGGGCCCCAACAGCAACTGATTTATTTACAAGTTTGACTGTCCGTCAGTTTTAGTAATCGTTATTGAATAGCTTATAAGTATTTTCGGTTTTGTTCAATGCAAATATATTTGATTTCGCTGGTGACTTTTTCCTAATAATCGTTCTTTTGGCATGGGTATGACTCTCTACTCGTGCATGACGCCTATTCCACAAATGTCACGAAAACATTACTATTTGCGTGCTAAAGCTAGTGGTTGCTGACTGCTGTTTAGTATCAATCAGCGTTACCACTGGAGTCAGTCTTGTTGACATCAGATTGTTGCCTTCTTCAACATCAGATAACATCACATTTTTACGCTACGGTTTCACACAAGCTAAATGCTTCTGTTAACAAACCTAACAAAGCGCGAGTACCCTCGTTGAATCTGAAACAGAGCGAAATATCGCCATTAAATGGAGAANTCGTTTACAATTTACGTAAAATGGTAATTTCAACGCAGCGAAGAGAGCTTNTTTGGTTTGAAACGATAACCAAACACACATTAGGGTCAGTGGCTTAACTGACAGGGGGCAAAGGGCGACCTTCCCCTGGCAAACTCAATGTAAAAGCTGGGCCCCCTCCAGTTGACATTTTGATATTTAGTATTGTAGTATTCTTTGGGCTGTTTTTTTGCGGTTTTCGGTGTGTTTTCATTTTTTATCTAGTACAGACATCCACGACATCCAGAGATTCACTATCTTGCTTAACTTTTTTTCTGTGTTTTGGCTGGTGGGCCCCCTTCAACTAAGCTTTCCCCCCAAGAGTCAAACCTCTAGTTACGCCACTGATTAGGGTGAGAGATTGATGAAAGAAACTTAAAAATCATGAATCTGACTTATCTTCGTTTTGCAATGAGAGGAAATGTGGAAAAAAACAACAGCTCAGTCAACATCAGATTTATCGCCAAAACATCAGACATCAGAAATTTATCTGAGAACATCACATCTGATGTCATGTTAAAATATCAGAAGTGGCAACACCAGTATCAACGTTCTCGAACTTTGGTGCTGTCTCGAGGTCGGCGCAACCGAACTGCACCTTTGTTTCGTCATAAAGGGTAACGTGTGGTGGAAACGCACTTTTTTTCGGATGGCTACTGTCGTGGTGTTACATCATAAACACATGAAGCTATTCAAGCCATTTACACCACATAATACTGCGTGGTCAGTCAGAGAACGTTTTAATCAGTCGATTCGTAGAACGAAAGAGCAGAAAACGAGATTGCAATGTTTAGCTAGCGCCAGGGGCGGATTAAGGTTGTGTGGGCCCCTGGCTGAAACTTAGGAGGGGCCCTTTGTATATGTAAAAAACTGTCGTTAATAGGGAAAAAAAACAAATGAACGAATTGAAGTATTTGTATTATCGAAACAAAAATAGCTTCAGCAAAAAAACGAATGGTTAACTAATATGGACGTCAAATTATGAACGAAATGCATGGATTTCAAGTCTCTTCTTGGTATAGACTTAAAACCATATCGATAAATGTTCACAAAACACCGGTGGAATGTTTTGAATATTCAATGGCATCATGGGCGTCGGAAGGTGGCAGGGGGGCCAAAACCCCCCTGGATTTTGAAATCAAAAAAAGGTCATTTTCTTAGTTTCGAGTGGGTAAATGCTAATAATCGAGCACCGGGTAACACGACGATCATATATTGTATCGATATCCTTATGCTGGAAAACTGGGAACCTGTCAGCAGCAATTTGCTCAGCTGCATCGCATTGCCCTGAAGCAGGGTTGCCAGGTAGTCATAAGCAAAAAAGGCCAGATCAACCCTTAAAAAAGCCAAATAGCATCGAAAAAAGCCAAATGCAAGATAAATACACAACGGCACCTTTAAAACACCCAAACGCGCTTTTGAAAGGCAATATACACATATTTTTTTGTTAAAGGATGAAGCTCACTCCATTAGTAAACTTCTCGAAACTTTTGGTTTTGCTGAAGAGCAACATGAAACTTCAAACCTAAAAGCATGAAATAAGCAAAACAAAAAATTACAAATTCTCGTGCAGAGTTTCCAATCACAATTTATCATTCGGTGTCCAGAAACAGTGTTTAGAAATCTGCCAGTGCCCAGAAATCTGCCAAATCGACATAAAAATCTAACTCGCCAAAAAATGACAAAAAAAGCCAAATTGCATTTGGCCTTTTTTCAAAAATAAAAAAAAGCCAAAGGAGTTGAAAAATAGCCAAAAATTGCAAATTTGGCCTCAAAAAAGCCAAACTGGCAACCCTGTCCTGAAGCATTTCTGATACAGGGATGTAGGCGTGAGTGTAAGTTCCAATGTGACGTAACAAACTCATACTGTAAACTCTTCTGGAATTTGTACTGCCGACATTGACTTTTTCCGTTGTGTGATTTTATAGTACAGTAACGATAGGCTATGGCAGCACGTGAGACAAAAATAAATAACTTTCAGTCAAGGAAGGGAAGGAATTGTAGAAATGAAGTGATTGTGATCATAGGCGGGGGGGCGGCCGTCCCCCCCGGTCTTGAAAAATTTCAGGGCAAACTCTGTTTTCAGGGCAAGCGCGAGTTGCTCAAAAATCCTGGATGATAAAACAATATTGCAATACAATTAAATATTGCAGGGCAACTCTGCTTTTCTCAGGGCAAGCGCAAGTTGCTCAAAAATCCTGAATGATAAAAAATACATCTTTAATACAGTGAAAAATTCCAGGGCAACTCTGTTTTTCAGGGCAAGCGCTAGTTGCTCAAAAATCTGAATAATAAAAAATACATATTCAGTACAGT
>JGI24159J19872_10004435_pt1 | contig 17883 bp, 10 predicted proteins | sample Ectturendosymbi4_FD_19872 | JGI IMG/M metagenome (IMG submission 19872) | reverse complement strand
GACGCCTTGCGAATTGTGACTGGATGCCTGCGTCCTACACCAGCGGACAACCTTCCAATCCTCGCAGGCATCCAACCTGCTGAGCTTCGTCGCAGAGCAGCCACACTCTCTCTAGGACGCCGTGCCATGGAGCCTGGACGCCTGCTCCACTCAGCGCTCACCCGTCCATTAAGTGCAGCTGCACAGCGCCTTAAATCCTGACACCCATTTGTACCCGCCGTACAACACCTCATCAGTTTTTCTGACAACAACAACATACGTGCGGCGCAGTTGGCGGATCATCAATGGAACCGGGAATGGGCGGACAACCCCACCAGACTCCGCACTTCAATTCCAGACACCGGTACACACCGAATGGCTGCTCAACACCTGCCCCGATATCTAGGCGGGCTAGCAGTGGATAAAAGAACTCGCTCAAACGAAAGAAGAAGAACGATGTGGTCAGCCAATACTATGTATAATTTATGATAACGTTATTAATTGCATCTTTTGATATTTTTTATAATAAAAATAAATGAACATTGAAACATATTATGGTCCTTGTGAATAATATATAATTTCATTTGCTGAAAAGTTTGAAGCAATAGTAAGCATATATTTTTCGTTTCAAAGCGTATATTTTCTTCACAGTTTATCTTTCGCAAAATTGTGCCTATATGTAATATTTGAATTATTAAAAACGGCGCACAATTAAATTTTGCCATGGGCGCCATTTTACATAGATCCACCACTGGCCTTAAGACAACAACGGCATTGCTATATTTCTCTCTTAGGTCACTTCACATACATTTGCATGCCCCCCGCAGCATGTGTTATTAGCCTTACAATACGAAAAAGCAGCTGGTTGCAGTCAGCGCCGGATTTGGACGGTGGGATATCTGGTGCCCAGGCGTGGTGGGAGGCTCCATGTGCAGACTGCAGATACAGAATCGTTAAGTAGAGAATGATCGATAAAGTCAATAGTATTTCCACGGATCATTAATATTTATGACGTAATCTTGTGATGTCACATATGTTAACTCAACCGTAACAAAACTTTTTGAAGCAACATGGTATTTGACCATGGCCAGCGGTTTGTGAAACCATTGCAAAACCGGTCACCAGAAGCATCGCATCTTCCTTTTTTGAAATTTTGCTTGAAAAATGTTGTGAAAAATTTCTAGGCGATCCAACGTCTTCATCATTTCCTCTAACCGCCAGTCCTCGCTCAGCAATAAATTTTATGACAGAAACGAAACGTTGCAGGCAGAAGCGGTTTCCAATATCGTTCTCATTGACTGACATGACTGGCTAGCTCCGTATCTTATCTTCCAAGTGATTTACATCCAGTGGCGCACGCAGAAAATCTTCATGGGGGGTGGTTTCGTTCAGTGGCATGTGGTGGTCATTTGTATTTGGTGTGCGCTCTTTATGACGCTACAATTTGACGTCACATTCATGTTTCTAAACCAACGTTTTGGCGAAGTTTGGTGACAAGGCATATTCTTTTGCACGCACTTCCCTTATTTTATGTGTCATTGAACTGAATATAAACTATCAGCGCCCCAAGTTAGGATATCAGAGAAAAATAAACTCAACGCTACGGCACAGCAGTTTATAACTACAAAAATATCAAGCTGCGCGTTAAAACAGGGGAGTAAAACACCGTCATCACTGCGTCAGAGCAATTTACAATGGCAAAATAAGGCTGCGCTCAGTGGTGTGTTTAAGGGGAGGCGAGCGAGGCACTTGTCTCGGGCCCCCCTGTTGGGCCCCCAGAGGTGTTACGTGCGTACATTTGCCTTATTTTTGGTGAAAAGCTATTATCCACTAATATAATGTGCTACGAAGCAGATCATAAGTAAGTACTCTGCTTTCAAAGAACCCCACAGAGAGTGTAAAAATGAAGTTGATAAATACATGCTTTAGAACAAGGGTCACCAACTTTTTTGAAACTCCGAGCTACTTCTTGTTTACCGATTAATGCGAAGGGCTACTGCTTTGATACACACTTCTGAAATAAAAATTTTGCTCAATTTACTTTCAATAATTTTAGTATTGGTATTCGTTGATGTGAAGGCATTGGCATCATGTTAATGTTATTTTTAGAACCTACTTGGTCCTTGCGGGCGACCTGGTGCCGGCGGGCACCACGTTGGTGACCCCTGCTGTAGAAAATTCATATTTGTATCCAAGGATTTCATTTTTATGTCTCTGAGTTGAAAACATTAGACAAATTCCTCATTTCTGGTGATATTGTACCCTAGTGAACATTTCCATCAGAAAATAAGACAACATGCAAAATTGTTATAGCAATGACCACACTACATCTTTTAATTTGGAGGACATTTCCTTCTTAGTTTACAAAGTAATTTTGTATTATTGCTGTTGTGCTGCAAAGACTGTCAATAGGCAAGGCTACATTCATGTTTCTTATCTGGTAGCAGAAATGACATTTTTTGAGTATTATGAGTAGGCCCTACTAATTTTTTCTACAGATATTTCAGGTAGTTTGAATTTAGCCTATGCTTGAAGTCACAGGTGATTTGAAGCTTGACTAGTAAATGGTTGGCTTAAGGTAGACTTGGTAAGTAATGTTAAAGATTTTTGGCAGCTCTTAGCCAGTATAACTGGAACCATTTTTTGTTAGCACAGATTGAATGAATTGTGTAGGCTACTTGCTGCAGTAGAAATGTTTGTGATAAGGTATATGATGAATTATTTCCTACTTTTGCACATTTTCCAAACAACTAGTGTCAATGCAAGATGAGGGCGGCCTTGACTCATCCACCCCCAAAGCTTTCTAAAACAAGTCTTAGTTTGGATGCCTTTGTATGCTATGTTCTTGTAGTTAAAAGGATGAAATTTAAAACAAATTTAGTGTTTTAAATCTTCTTGGTTGTTGTTTATAGTTTCATGGATTCCCATAAAAGCATGAATGTGAACAAATTCAGGATACCAACTACCAACCATTTTTTCAAAAGGGGATGGTGTGAAACTTTCAGAACTTTCAAACTTTGTAGTTCATTGATGGTGAATGCAGAGAAATGGGTCGTGAAAATAAAGAAGTGGGGTCGATGCCAACTTGCTATTGCCTAACTTTCATGTGTTGCCAGTCTTGTCTTCCCAACTTTCAGTGTTTTCATAGTTGTGTATCATGAACACCCTTTTTGCATTTTCTCCTGCTATGTCAGTCATGCCGAAGTCTCAGGAACGTATACTTGGGTGGTCTATCTTAGGCTTGATCAAAAGTGCTTATCATGGTTGGCTGCAGATGATGACGTCATCAGAGGGCCTCTTTTCAGTCTTGCCTCGGGCCCCCCCAACCCTAAACCCACCACTGGCTGTCTTGTCTAATTCGAGCGATCTAGTGTAGAAAATGTGCGGCTGGACTGGATGGCGCACACCGCAGTTTGCAAGATCGAATCTTGCTAAACTACACAAGAATTGAGAATGCGCATAAAGTACGCAACTTTCAATTTTTTGTTGTGTATAGAAGTCCAGCAAATTTTAGTTTTTCTTTTTCCCTGTTGAGACATTATCAAATGCCTGAATGCTTCTATATTAAAAACACCTGTTTCTGAGCTCGTGCAACAGTTCTATCATGCTACAGAAATTGGTAATGTAGTCAATGCGCCCAGCGCTTGCGCTGATCAACCATAACAGACAAAATAAAGACAATTGTTTCGGATAAAGTGAACTATCGCAGAACACAAACATGCGTAGTGGACGAAAGGTCTGCGAAAAGTGTTGAGATGGTTTCTGGATGCAGACGATAACCCTGATTCCCGCCTAATTATTATTTTTTGGTCCATTTACCATGTTCCTTGAAATTTGCGTGCGATTTTATTCCTTGGTATTTGCATTAAGCCGACAAATTAACAAGCAGAAAGTGAGCGAAAACGATTAATCTCCTTTGCGAAGGTAATAAATTTTTGTAAAATAACAAGCTCAAGGGAGGGTTTAACCCCAATTCCCACACCTTACGTACGCCCTTGTTTACATCTGAAATGTAATCGTTGCATCTATATGTTCCATTGATTGCTCGTAGTTCCTCAGGTGCTCAAGAGCGTGGTTCCAGTCGCAGAATCCCTTTCCAACCAGTGTTCCCAACTGGCATATTTTATTGGCAAATTTTTGAAATTTTGTCATTTTGTGGATGTGGTTAGCATAAATATTTTTGGTTTGGTATATTTGGAAAATTTGGCATATTTTGGTACGACCAATTTTTTTACATATGCAACATGTTGAACTAAATTCGCATCTATATTTCCAACACTTTTGCGACTGGAAACGCCCATGCAACTACCCTGTGCGTTGTTTTCACAAAAACTCGTGTTTCCGAGGATGTTTAGCCATGTTGCACGTGTTGAAACAAAACTTAGAAACAAGTTAAACATGTCATGACTGTATTTTTATTGTGAGACATTTTAGATTTTTGCAACATAAACACCTTGTGGTGCTTTTCATTTTTCCACGTATGTATTCAAGTGTTATTCTAGCAAGTTTGTATGTCTACCATGAATATCTACCTGTTTTTAATTCCGGTGTGGCCATGTTGATAGTGCCTGTCTTGTTAGTCAGTGCCTACTGAATTGAGCGTGTGTATACAGTAGATATGAATACATTGAAAGACCGTTTACTCAAAAGTAATGCACGTAATGTTAACAACTCATCGGTCAGTACTGGATGACATGGACCTTACAGTACGACTCTGTTAGAAAAGACACGAGAGCAACATCACCTTAGCCCTAAAAAATGCGCTTAAAAATGAATGGTCGATTGTACGGAAAACTTAGTAAAAAATGTGAAAATCTGTTTACTGCCTATTTTTCAGGTGTTTTTTGTAATGAAAAAAATTTTAGCATAATTTTGTCCTGTCTAGTATATTCTGAAATGCAATTTGGCATATTTTGCCTTTGTGGACTTGGCAACACTGTTTCCAACAAGGAAATGCGCACATTTAGTCGTATCCGCGCACGTGAGTCTACAACAGGAATTCTTCAATACCCCCAGGGCGGAACAGGACTTTTCGGTCTGGCCGATTAGGTCTGAGCCGTTTCGGTCACGGGACTTTTCAGTCTTGGTCGTTTCGGTCTCGAGACATCTCGGTCAGACTATGAAATCTTGCAGAAATATTACATGTTCACTTATTAATGCAAACGTACTTAAATCAACGAAAGGTTTTATTTTAAAAACTACAAACATGATCCAAGATCCATTAATCAGCAACAACATATGATTTTCATTATCATCAGCAAGAAAATTATATCATTATCGACATTTTGCAATTAAAGGCAACTACTTCAAACTCATAATTACAATTCAGATTTAATCACAATCATAACTCCTCCAACGGGAGTTGGTATAACACCAGCTATAGCCTGCTGCTAGTGTGACGTTTCGCCTGCCTATATAATCATTTCAATAAACATAGGTAATCATTTGTTTAGGTACAGAAATGTCGTGACCGAAATGTCCCCAGACGGAAACGGCCAGACCCGAATCGGCCAGACCGAAAAGTCGCGTACCCCTCAGGGGGTTATGAGATTAGATGTTGGGGGTGTTCAACAATGTATTAACACTCCTTCATTGGATTCGTTCTAGAAATCTAGCAAGATTATACCCACATGAAGAAGATTGGTGCTGATGAATCTGATGCAGCTTTTGCANTGACCTTTTTCCTCATTCATTTCTCCAGTGAATATTTCTTTACCAATTCTGTTTCATTTCTTACATTTTTTGTTATTAAACTGTAGAAAAAGGAGTATCAAGATTGACCAAAATGTGACAGGGTTATTGAGGCGTTAAAACTTTAAGAACCACTGGTCTACATGTTAAACAATGAATGCAGCCTTGTGAAGGAGAAAAACAAAGCCAGCTTCTATCAACCACTTCGCCGTTGTGGTTCTGGAGACGAATAAGAGTTGTGTTGCATTTCCGTGACAAGTTTCTTTTCTGTGTTGCGGAACGCCATGGTTAAAAAATTACTTTTTATGGCAATGTCAAAGCGTGCCTGTTTCATTTTTCATCCAATATAATGGCTGGCCACTGGCCAGAGACCGATACCGTTGCCTTCGGTGACAGTGTTAGCCATCTCATCTCTCGTGAATTTCGATGATTCTTCTTGCAGTTCTTCTGCTACTGGTGCTGCACCGCTGGTCAAACTAGGCATATTCTAATCGTTGCGTGGAACTAGGTCCGCCACGTAATGTTCCTCGATTTTCTGAGCTCCAATAGCGCAGCCAAGAATTTTGTTCGGGAGGGGCCAGTCAATGATGTCGTCAGTCACGGACGTCTTTCTAAAAGTTGAAAATTGATGCAAAACACCAGTAAAAATCTTAGCAAATTTGTTTCGGGGGCCATGTCCTCTTCGGCATCATTCTGGCTGCGGCACTGCTGACCTCTTACAGGTTCCGCAGAAATGTCTCCACTGGACTTCACTGTCACTGTAGAATAGCAATCTTGAATCTTTCTCGACTTAGCTGTAAATCTTTCTCGACTTAGCTGTCAATTTTGACTCTTGCTTTTTTTACGTTTTTCGGAACCACTTCGATAAGCTCTGCACCTGTTAAGGTGTCGATCCCCCTTTTCTCTGTTCATGTCTATTATTAATAAGCTTAACAATACTAGTCATATGCGACCTGTACAAGTCTGTCTGAATAAGGCAGACGCAAAATCTAACAGTAACGAGTAGAGACGTAATCTGATGCGTTCTACGTGGCTTTCCGTGTATGCACTACTAGATTCAGACCCCTAACCGACTTTCAGGAAATCGTAAGTGTAATAGTTGTTTCGTCACATATCCAAACTAAATACAAGAGAAATGCTACCATCTGGCCGACCAATAACTAATAACGTCTACAAACAAACTTTCCGCGCTGAAAATGACTTAGTGGCACACATGTCACACATATGCCTAAACACATGACATGGTGGGGGCCCCTTTTGGTGTGGGGCCCTGGGCCCGGGCCTTTGCCCCTACATCTGGCGCTGGTTGCAGCATGTTAATATAATGTAACTTTTGTATTTTCACTCACTGGATGCCCACCTGCCTTGGATTCCCGACCCCATCTCCCCACCCTCTGCAAATCCCTAGTCTCATTTTATTTTTTGATGTTCAGAAGGAGATTTTCAATATACAAGTGTCACAAGCTTTAGCCTAGTCACTGGGTGGGCTTATCAACATCAAAGTTTGACCGGTGAAGTGACGAACTCTGCAAGGGTAAAGTTATTAATTTTCAACAGAAGTGTTGAAAGACTGCAATCCATCAGGCAGTCGTCAGATTCAAAACGTTTGGTAGTTTTTAGACTTGCGCAGGGCTGGTAAGCCCAAGGTTACCAGTCAGAGATGATCACAAGATAAAGAAAATGGTAAAGTGTTCACCCATCACTTCGAGCAAAAAGATTCAATCAGATTTGTTGCTCACAGGTGCAGACGCCAGTACATCCTACAGTACCATGAAACGTCGCTTCAGTGATGAATTGGGCTCAGAGCCTAAAAACTGACCAAGATAAGAGATATGCCTTTGCAAAGCTTCACCTCGATTCGACCGCTGAAATGTGAATGAAGGTATTATTATTGATGGATTGCAACAAGTTTTGACCTGTCCACAACTGATAATCCCCTTTTTTGCCCATGTTTTCAGCAGCAAAACTAGTGATAAATTTGAATATTCCAGATCGTTGAAAAGTTGATTCTTAAAGGTTGTAATAGAAGCATCAGTTATGCAACAATGTTCTTCCCACATAAAAAGTAATGTGACGAAACAAATGGGACAAATTTCCAAACTTGTAAAAATCCAAATTTTAGGCAAGTGATCTTAAACTTTTGAGCGCAAATTATATTCTAGCCAACTATACACTTTGTGTTAAATAGTCAAAGACTGGGATACCCCACGAAATGTAAAAATTGGTACCCCGCCATCACTTCTCTCATTGGACCCTGCAGTAACACATTTTTGTGTTTTTTGTTTGATCACCTAGAACAGGGGTGTGCAACATTTTTTGTCTGTGGGCCATATAACCAACTTCAAACATCTAGCTGGGCCCCAGGAAAAATTTATTTTTTTCATGTACATTAGGATTTTCATGCATGATGGGCAAAAATCAGAGTGTTGGCAAGGGCCACACTAAATGGCTTGGCGGGCAGGGTTGTGGCCCGCGGGCCGCCTGTTGCACACCCCTGACCTAGAATAAATAAACGATTAAAACCAAGTGGTGCCACAGACTATGAAAGCCAACAAGGAAGAACGTTTCAGGAAAAACGCAGGGTCCATAGATACATATGTGAAGAAGACAGAAAATTAGAAAGAGCAAATTATGAGAAAAATGGCGAACAAGTGGGAAAAGCAAGACCCATAATGAAGAATGAAAATCAAATTGGTAGAGACAACGTAGCTGGTGAAGAGAAGCATGATGTGACTCCCGTGAGAGAGAAGTAAAAAACAATTTCCCAAAAGGTAGTGGCTACAGGTCCGCCAGCGGACTTTCGTCTGCTGTCCGTTACGTGACACGGTCATAGGCGTATCCAGGAGGGCCAAAGGGGCCATGCCCCCCAAAAATTTTTAGAAAATATAATCATTTTGTGCTTTGAGAGGCGTTTTTCCAAACAAAATAGGATTTTTCACCTAATATCAAACATTTTGGCCCCTCCCAATTTTTTGGCCCCCCCCAAATTTTTGGGCTGGCTACGCCACTGGACACGGTTCGAATAAAACGTTGAGTTCATCATCAACGACACCCTGATCGCAGTGATAGTGTGACTTGAGTCATGTTGAGAAATGCTGGTGACTCGACTCGAGTCACGTTTTTTACGGAATGACTTGACTAAAGTCACAATCAATGACTCTAGTCAGAGCCATTTTTACAAAATCTCCAAACATCTGACTGACAAATCCAGTTCGTTTTCACCTAAAGAAATGAGCTTTTTGTGCTCCAGCAATGATCAATACTGCCGCAAATTGTATGTTTTGACTCTATCTCCTTGTGGTATTAGGATACATTTTAAGATTTTAAGTGTTAAGTGTTCTATCTAACACGGAGGTAGGCCTAGCCGAAACTTTGCTTTTTCCTGAGGGGCCAGCAGCGTACAATACATTAAACACATTAGTAGTACTTGCATATTGTGGTCATGGCAGTCGACCTCATATTTTTACTTTGAGTTTTTTCCAGAGATGAAGGGATTTATGTGTTACAAATCCAAACACAATCGAAAAATTATGTTTCAAAATCCAATGCAAATCCGAAAACCAAATCTTGTCTTAATCCAAATTCCTATCACTTTTATTTGGCTACACCCATATGAAATCCAACTCAGATTCAAAGACAAACAAATAGTTCGGAAAATATTTCAAGTTAACTTATGCTCTAGCTTTGGATCACGACATCATCACAATTGACATTGCAGAGAGCCAGAGACTTCAAAACAATCATTGTTACCAGCAGTCATGGGGTACCGAGTTTAGATGGCGCCCGGGACAAGAAACAAATGTTTAAGCCTAAGGTTTTTCGGGAGCAAATGCTCTGCATTGAATAAAGTACTTGTGACATTGTTGGGCCTTTTCGACGCCGCTCAGTGATTCGTCGACCAGAGAATTGTGCCACCTTGACCCCCTCGCTGTGCCCCTGGCAACAATGGAACGAAAAATTCTGTTAAGCTCAGCAGTAGCGTCTAATATATCAAAGCAGAAAACTGACAGGTACAGAACATAAACGAATCATTAGAACTGAGCTACACATGAACAATGATGAACTGTGCTAAATGTTATGAGGTATAGGTATCACGTTGTGTATAACAGTGATGAGTCAAGAAAAGTGACTGGATCAACCAGAATCAGAAATTCTGCAACTTTGGTAAGATGATGGTGCCTTCACGTGGTCCTCCTGTACGACATTCGTTGCTAATGTCAACTAAACCTGTCAATACGAGAACAACCACTGCTACCCGCGCTGGATGTATCTGGCATGAGGTGGGTCATAAAACGCCCTTCCCAGGGTGCGGCAGTAGAAATGCTACCGGAGACCCCGACCCAACATACTCCAGCTGAACACCGAGGGCTTGCTGCAGACAAGATCTCTGTCATTCAGCAGCTAGCCTATACGAACAAGGCTTTCATCATCGTCCTACAGGAGACTCACTGCAGAACTGCGGACAAGCTAGTGATTCCCAACTTTTCACTAGCTGGGTCAATCCTGAGCAGGAATCATGGCCTTGCCACGTTTGTCCATGAGCGGTTAGAATGGTCACTGTTCGATCAGTCTCCAGAACAATCAGAGACTGAGTGGTTGTGCGTAGACGTTGCAGGATACAAGATCATTAACGTCTACAAACCTCCACACTCGCGATTCATAACAAGGGCCATACCAACGTTCTCACACCCCAGTCTGTATGTTGGTGACTTCAACTGCCAACATGACAACTGGGGTTACAACAAAACATCCCCTGACGGTGAGAGCCTGGATTCCTGGGCAACATCCAACAACCCAATGGAACCCAATGTTGTATAACCCAAAGGAAACAACAAGCTTCTTTTCTCAACGATGGAACGTCGGCACCAACCCAGACCTGGCCTTCGCCAGTTTCGGCCAGGACAGCTGACTGCCGGAGAGACGTGTTCTAGGTAAGTTCCCGAGGTCGCAACATCGGCCTTACCTCATAACGCCACCGAACCTCAAGGTTCCTACCCACAGCGACCCGGTGAAGCGTTGGAACTTTCGCAAGGATGATTGGAAGCACTTTTGGCTTCTCACAGATGAATCCGTTGAGGGATTGCCACCTCCGGACACATCAAACATTGAGGGGACATACCAGGATTTTTGCGAGAGCCTACTATCTGCTGCTAAACAATGTATCCCACGTAGCCATCGGAAGAACTATGCGCCATGCTGTGACAAAGAGTGCGAGACCCTCTATCGCTCCTTCACCCGAGCCCCAGTGGGGACTGACTCTGATAGAGCCGCTTCGTCCCTACTCTCTCGACTACAACAGAAGAAGCAGGAGCGATGGGAGGAAGCTGTCAATTCCATCGACTTCTCGCACTCTAGCCACAAGGCGTGGAGCACCATCAACAAACTTACTGGCAGGTCTGGACGCACCTTTCGCCAGTGCCCCGTCTCAACAAACTCCATTGCCTCGCAACACGTGAAGAACGGGGCACACAGGACCAGGGATAGCGAGTCAACCAGGTTCGTCAACAAACAGCTGTCCGACCTATGGAAGATTCCAACACCTGAGGGTCACAGTACCTCTGAACCCTTTAGGCCGGAGGAGCTTGCTGCTGCCCTCAGACGCCTGAAGCCAGAACTCTCCGCGACTGGCTTCCATCTTCCCGGAGTTCATACTCCATGCCGGGTTGGCTCTCAAATCTTGGTTTTGCGTCTTCCTCAGTTCTTGCATGCGCCAATTCAAAATTCCAAAGATTTTCTGCCTTTTTCAAAGTTTTTGAAACGCCCACAAAACCAATTTCACGCGCACGCCATGAGCAGCTCCCAAGTTATTAGGTTAGAAAAAAAAGTCAAAGTATATCATTAGGTCAAACTTATCTTGCAACGCAGTTTTTTTCTCTTCATCGATATTTTATTGAAACTACAACAACAGATATTGAATACCTTCGCAAGTTTAGTTGCAAGTCTGTAATGATAGTGGGATTATTGCAACTTTTCGCGTAATAATGTTGTTTTGCCTGCTACTGGACTATTAAATGTTATGTCGCCTGTGCGTGTTAAGGCAAGAAATGTGGTGGTCTCACAGCATTTGGTTTGATAAATGTTCAATCCATTATGCATCTAGTGTTTCAACTTTATGGTGTTCTCAGGTTTGACTCTACTGTATGTATGAATATTGTACTTATCAATATATCATCCCTAAAGTTAAACAACCAAATATTTCGAAGTTTAGTGCATAAATATGCTTCTGAGTTAACCACAACACCTAAGGCTGAATTATTTCGCAACTGCAAATACAGAAAAATTATAGGTCAAAATAAGTCAAAATTTGTAAATTATGAAATCAAAATTTACGTTTTTAGGTAAAAAATGGCTTGCCCTATTCATGAGATACTGTTGAAATCATAGCTGCTTTTCACGAAAGCAAATGAGTCGTTATCTACTTCTGTTGTCGTCTTTTTTATATGAAAATCAGCGCAAATTATTCCTCTCGAAGAACCCTGGCATCAACAAATTCTGGAAGTTGGATCCAAAATTGTTTAATCATGAGAGTTTTCCTGAGCACATACAGGTGTTTACAAGGTGGAAGACATTAGAGATGACGTTCAGTAAAGGGAAGACCCTTGGTCGTTAAATACAGCAGATAAACACAGCTAGGCAGACCTAGAGATAGTTTTAGTACGGCTGTTGGATGTCGATATATACGTAAAACGTCTTTCAAACATGCAGAATTTTTTAGAGCTTGTTGAGTTCTCAGTAAGTATGGCCTGTTATTGCAAACCATTACTCAAAAGAATGCAAGGACAATCGGTACTATTTATCTCCACAAATTGAAAACAAATCTATTGGTTTGTTGGGTAAACATGTGTAGGAAGGTATCTTGAACCAAAGTTACGCCGCTAACTATACTACGCTGTCATTTTATGTAGAACACCTGACATTTCCAGTGTAGACCAGTTAACCTTTATACCGCTTTGTAGCCGTTGATGACAAGTCGGTGATGTTTCGAGAGTCTTTTCAGATATTTTTGCCGTTACGTAGCAAAACAACCAGAGATATAAAAAAACTTCTTTGGATAAATTAGAAGAAAAGTTGAAACGTACCAACTGCNCACGTATCGGTATGATAATGCTGCTACNATGGGTGGTTCTTGATGGTGTACAGTACGTCTTTTGCGGAATATAAATGCNAAAGCAACACAGTTTACATTTATGTGGGGTTCGTGCGTCAAGTACAAGTGCCATTACCTTCTTGCTGTTATGGAAAAATTGTTTGCTTTTTTTCATGTTCAAAACGCTGTTGGAAAGTTTTAACTTCGTACACGAATATTGCAGTGAAGCGTCTGGTGGTAAGTCTTTGGAGTTCAGAGTATGAGGTTATTTGTTCTGTGAAACAGGTTTTCTACTTGTGAAAAAAGTACTTGAAGATCTTACTCAACTGTTCGAGCCAGGAAGATGCTGAATTTGTTCTAAATTCTCTTCTAGGTTTGAAAATATTTTGTCATCTGTACTTTGTGGAAAAGATTCTAAAATAAATCAAAACCTCACAAAAGCAGAAGAGGTGAGTGCTTTGTTGTCAGCACAAGAAGACTTAAAAAAGAATTATTAAGCATGCTATGACAAATTGGTGGTTGAGCTGGAAGCGTGCTTTGATGCCATGTACTGCATCTGCTCACTATTGTCCCTGGTTTATCTCCAAAGTTATTTTTGGAGGATACAGGAGAACAGCGGAAAGAACAAGTATGAGCCATTAAATCAAGCATATATGGGTGAATGGAATTTTGAAAAACTTGCTTGTGAAGTTCTGCAACTCAGGGATTCCATCAAAATAGTTCTGATCTGGATCGCGAGTTTGAAAGTGATGTAAGAAAGGTACCAGGAATTGAAAGGCTGAAATGGATGTGTCACTGGAAACTGCTGCATTAACGTACTCTCCAGGAAGTAATATTTGTATTTTGCGTTTTTTGGCTATGACGATGTCAGTAGCAGCAGAAAAAGTTTCTCCAAGCTGAAATTAATTAAATCGTACCTCAGACCAACCATACCACAGGGGCGACTTTGAATCTTTCGCTCATGTCGACTGAGCAGGATGTGGTTGAAAGGAATATCTTTAATACAGTAATCAGTGAATTTACTAGTATCAAAGCAAGTAAAGTCTTAAACTGTCATCACAAATAAAAATTTTTATTTTTAACCTCATCAGGCAATATAAATGCAAAAAAGTTTACCAATATTTAGTTATGGTAACAGCTACGGCTCGTTCAGGTTGGAAGCAATTTAAGGCAGTTTTTATGCTATTAACAATTTTTCTTGTTTTGATCCTAGTTATCCTCACGAATTTCGTATGCAGTTATCGAGGTGTTTGATTGCAATATCTAAGGTTCTTGACTACCTTCAAGGTCATCTTTTTTATTTTCATGGCGCAGCACATGAAGGTAATCTGTGATGTCAAAGTAGAAAATGTTGAGCTTCGATGTATTATTGCATCATACTACGGGCTATGACTGTAAGTTTCTCTGTCGCAGAGCATGCCTTTCCTGCTTGGTGTCGATCGGGTCAGGCCTCAAAGTTAGACCCAGCCCTGAATAGCGCATGCCGCGCTATCACTGGCTGCCTAAAATCTGCAAATGTAGAGAATCTCTACTGTTTATGTGGCATAGTCCTCCGTACATCAGAAGATTTGTGACATCCCAACAGCAGAATCGGACGCAGGAAACCGATCCCTGACACAGGGGAGGATATAGCCAGTAATTTTAGAAGGGTCGATTCCAGTAATAATTGGTAGTCAAGTCTCATAACGGCTTCGCTACTCTGAGAAGGATGAAGTATACTTCACGACATTGNTGTGGCAAAACTAGACAAAAAATGGCCTTATATCGCGAATGCTGTTTTCCGAATTGTAAAAAATCATATCATGGTGAATAAAGTTACTTTTGTAGGTTTTAGAGGGGGAGATCGTCCCACTTTCCCCCCTGGATCCACCCCTGCCCCGACATCCTCTCTTTAAGCATGTAGTGTCAAATAAAACATTGAATTCTAGCTTTCTCCAGTGAGTAAACGTCCTCAATATCCAATCTCACAGCCAGCAACTATCCTGGTAGCAAGAAAACCTCGCAGAAAAACCAAACAAATTGGCAATCACCCCACAGGAATCACTCTTCCCTGGCTCAAGCGACAAATGGCCTTTCTGGGTCTGCTTAAACGGACTGAAAACTACAGTGGGCCTCTGCAACGTCACTCTGTAATAGGGCTACAAAATGAGTGGTGATACTTGCGGCTCCTGTGGGGAGGAACAAACAGTGGCCCATCTTATTTCCTGTCCCCTGCTACCAACATCATCCACAAAAGTGGACCTTGCTCTTCTGTCCCCCAATGCAACACTGTGTGTGGAACCCAGGTGCGGACGCACATGAGCTTATGAGTGACTCGAGAAGAGGAAGATAAGATCCACTTCAATTAGCAAGTGTTTGATTCTGATGTTTAAGATATTTTAATATTCTTTATATTTTTGCTAAGTACGAAGCATGACTTTTTTTATTTCAAATTCTTTTTGAGCAAGTTTGAGGGGGGAAAGGAGTAACTTTCATGATCAGTTTCGGACGGAACATATAGCCTTACTACGCCACTGGTGAAGATTGTTGGGTGTATTGACAATGTGAAGTGCGCGTGGCAGAATCTCTACTGGAGAGGAAGATCACTTTGAGAAAATTCCAAAGCGAGCCCAGGAAAGGATTGCCAACTTTTCATTCTGAGTGAAATTTACTCCGTTGATAATGAAACCGATTATGTTTCCGTTCAAGATTTAAGCCACCCTAAATTTGTCTTGTCAACAGTTGGATAACGTGGATAATGATACCAGAAAAAATTACTCTGGAGCCTAAAGCCCTGTGTATAATGATTATTGTGATACATTTAATAACGTAGGTGTAGCGCACCCAAATCCAATGGAAGGCATCCAAGACAAGAGTAAAAGTTTGTCCATAACGATAAGTACTTAACTAATAAAAACAAGAAAAACTTACTTTGGAGCCTGAAGGCCTGTGGTACTACCATAGATGTATCGCACCCAAGTCTAATGGGAAAGAACCGAAATTTTTGCCCCAAAATATATTTTGCCATCACTCAGCATTTTGCTAAATAACCAACATATTTTGGACCAACAACTAACAGTAAAGATTTCTGTCATAAAGTGTGTATTTTTCTCAAAATTATAACTAAATTTGAGCGGTATCAATCCACGGGCTAGAGCGGTATCAATCCACGGGCTAGTTAACCAATTAACCAGGGCTGTGGAGTCGTCGTAAAAATGACACTGCTCCGGCTCCGGAGCTCTTCATTTCATCAACATGGCTCCGGCTCCAGCTTCTGAGGTCCTTGGTTTTCATGAGTGTAGCTCTGCGAAATTTCTGACCTATTAGCGTTTGTCAGTCATTTTACTTCTCAGAGTAATGAATGAAGTTTGGCGATTACTTTTTTTTATGTGTGTTGTGTAATTAAAAACTTCTTGGTTAGATATATCACATACCCACAACAAGCTACGGGAAAAACTATACCCACTGAAAAATATTGGACTTAGTGTTCGACCTCAATTATATTTCTTTTTCTAACCCAAACTCTAACCCGATACACTTACCTAAACACTAAACCCTAAGACCTAATCATCAGTTTTCGCAGTGTAGACTATTGGATTTGTAGAATATTACTCTGTGCATGCGCACATGGCGTGAAGTCAGAAATTTCGCTTGACACCGGCTTCTTTTCGTTTTTACACATTAATATTTTCAATTGTCTTGGTGTGCCTCAGTTTGAATGTAAATGAAATATATCAAGTACACAAAACTTAAAGAATATACCAAACTTATTTGAGTAGGTTTATCTGGTAGTTTTTTACAACCAACGCTTTGCCATGAGAAAATCAGTGAAATCAACAAGTAATCAACAATCATAGGTTTAGGCGATTCAGAGAACAATTACTTGCAGAAACGTCACTCAAGATAACGGTAATATAAACAAATTGTGGAAAGGCAGTCGCTGGTTTTGCTGTTAATGCCTGTTGACATTTTGTTATTTCTTACGACCAGAATCAAGAAAACGGTTGTTTGGAAAACTACATTTGTGTCCGAGCATTTAGGCACAGTCGACAGTCCAATCCCAATCGACCAAGTGTTTTGCACTCGTTGCAGGCTTTGCCTGTTGCAGTCTTGGTGATTCCAGCTAACAGCTCTCCCTGGGCAAACCATACAAAGAATGCAAAACACATAGTGGATTACCTCTCTCATGTGTTCTTTCTAACGTGCACACATTTGCACACAAATACCTAGATGTGTTTAAAAGCCCTTTGTTTAAAAAAATAGTATGGCTTTTTGCAAGAAATTCGCCTTTGGCTCTTTCAAAATGGCTGAAACCATCTGATTTTTTTATCTTTTGCACTCATAATAACAACAAGCAATGATGAATCGCACACGTTGGCTGCCACTGTACGAGATACTTGCACTTTAAAATCCCGCATTGAGCACGTGGTTTTGCGCTATTTTCCCGCCCCTTTGAACTCCATCACTCGCCAGCCGATTGTGCTAGAGAGCTGTTCAAACGGTCAAAAGATGAGGGGCAAGTCTTCTAGATTGCAATGAAAAAAATTGAAAAGTTTTGGATTTCGCATTTTGTGTGGGTGGCGTCATAAGTGGGGTAGGTTTAGGCCATTTTGGCTCAGGTTACCTGGCCCTGGGATCCAACTGCTAGATGGAATTTTTTGACTCGAGTTTTTATTGGAAACAAGGCTATAATCCGAGTCTTTTGAGCCTTTGATTGGCTTTCTAGCGTTTCTGTGTCAAAAGTTGTGGCCTGAAAACAACAAAATAATTGATTAAACCCCTAATTACTAGGTTAATCAATTATCGATTTTTTGTTGTTTTTAGGCCATAACTTTTGAATAAAAAAAAACTGGCTTTGTCGGATTGCTGCAAAAATGGAATTAACTGCATAACGATGTACCGGTTAATTCACCTAGAAGGGCCTTTCGGAAAAGTATTGAAAATGATGGATGTCATGCAAAGTGCCGTCAAGGTCGTGATCCAATAAGTGGTGGTGACACTAGCGTACGGAGGGGGGGAACTGTGCCGTGGCCCCCCTCAGACCCTAAAAATATAAAAATGTATAAACAGTATTCGGCAGTGTATACCAAAATGTTTAATTTTAGGCGAATAACACTATTTTGTTTAGAAAAACGCCTCTCAAAGCA
>JGI24159J19872_10004434_pt1 | contig 17884 bp, 10 predicted proteins | sample Ectturendosymbi4_FD_19872 | JGI IMG/M metagenome (IMG submission 19872) | reverse complement strand
GGGGGGGGGGGCGATTTCAGTAATATTTGGCATTCAGGCTCATTACGGGTTCACTACTGTAAGAGAGATGAAGTATACTTCACAACACTGCTGTGGCAAAACAATGGACGACAGAACGGCCTTATATAGGGAATGTTGTTTTCCGAATTGTAAAATATTCGCCCCATCCCCCCCGGATCCAGCCCTGAAACGCGAGGCAACATGTCAAGGTCAACGGGAATTGCCGAACATGAGGATTATATTTTGACAGGGAAGAGAAAAAGATAAAAGAATATCAGGGCTTTGACAATTGCGGCCTTCAACCAAGACAAAGTTCATTTGGTGGACAGTACACGCTTCAATTTATCAGCAAAGAGCCCTCTGCACCGNCATGAAGTTGATCTNGGACCGTGTTATGAAAAAATCATCGGGGTCTAGAGGCTACACTCACTGGGAATCACGATCGATAATACACCATTACCTGAAAAACCGCTTGCGCGGAGTTAAAACTTCCGCAGAAGTTCGTTCGTCTCTCAAGCAATATTTGAAACAATACGACACGATCGATGCGACCTGACAAAAGTTTAACAAACCTTCAAAAAACATTTTCCGAAATCTTAGGAAGGCGATTTAGCTTAAATTCCTGCCCACACAGCATTTGTTCAGCGAATAAGAAAAGAGACTGACCACTTTTCCGCGAGAACAATGTCAACCCGCGCGGCGCCGCGTCGGCGAACAATCGCCTCGCAAGGGCGGGGTCGTTTGGGCGCAGGGTCACCCTCCTCGTTTTCTCGTCGTCACCCACCGCAGTCTCTTCCGCAGTGGTCAGTTGGAGGGGGCCGCTGTCGCTGCTGCCTGCAGAAAGCAGCCATTCTTTAAAAATGCGCTAATCGAGCGACGAGAGCAGGTTCCCGGCAATTCTCGCGCGGCGCGCGCGTCATCGCGTCACGCGCGCGATTAAACATTAATACGTGTACGGTTTCCTCACCGGTGACCTTTCGCAGCAGCGACGCGCGTTCGTCGCTGTGCGAATGCGACGCTTTTAGGGAGGCAGCGCTCACCGTGCATATGCTGCGAGTCGCAACACACAAATTCGATTGTGAGCGTCGGCGCTGAAACAATTTTAAAGATTCAGATGAAGGCACGGAACAAAGTACGAAACAATCTCGACTGTTTCGTCACAAACGGAACCTGACTCACAATGGTTCTTGCATCAGACCAACGTAATAAAAACGACGCTGTTCGCGTCAATGCACACGGATGAATAACTCCGTCAAATGCAGTGATTTCCAAGGGACAGGGTATTCAACCTCATAGTAAAACTGAGGACAAACGAAATGATCGCCACGAAAAAAATAGTCATCAAATATCAACCGCAACTCTTCAATCAACAATGGTACTTAGTTGTTCATAAGTGAATTCGCGTGCGCTCGAAAAGAAAACATTCGTTTTAAACGTCCGCATTTGCATCCGTTTCAATGTACGCATTGATACACATTGCGCTTGTTCTGTACCATAACCTCTGGTAAGGTGGTTAAAATCAAGTTGTACAGGGGAGGGCAGGGTTTTATTTTCGGGCTTTAGAAAGACTTTACGCGCAACCATATTCGATGAAAAAACGAGTTAAACCAAGTTTAAGATAAACGCAAAACTTTTTTCGAAATGAAGACAATAGCTTCATTCGAAAAAAACAAAGCATCACAGAAAGACTATGAAGAGAGAAAATCAGAGACACAATTTCTCTGATGTAAATCAAAACTAGCACATGTGTTTTGAAACAAGTGAAACTTGTCATAAAACAAATCTTGTGGTACAAGACAGATCCACTTTGCGCTAAGTGGAATGATCATGACGCATCTAAGTATACCACACTAGACCAAAAACATTGTTTTTCTTTGAAAGAGTCGGGAAGATGTCGCTACGTTCACTGCGACGCAATTCGTAAAATCTACAGTCCTCGAATTTCTTGTTTTGTTCCCGAAAATTTACCAGAATTTTCCTTGTTTTCAGAATACGGCGATTTCATATCACCTACACTTACAACGCAGTAATACTTGCGTAGAAACAGCATAACACAAAACAGTTCCCCAGCCGTAACGATGGAACATTTTTGTAAAAAGCCGTAGTGAATATTCAAAAAACGCGAGAAATTTCCTTAACAACATACTTTCGCAGTAGTTAAAGTCGTCCTTCGTCGAGAGCAGATCTGGAACCAAAGCCACCACGCTCGTTCCGTCGGCGAACGAGATGTGAATTTCTGGCTCTTTGTCGTCGAACGACAGAGCCCCAATCGGCTTCTCGAATTCCTTCACCAAGGCCATGATGATACGCAGCATCGGATTGTCGTTGGAATCTGAAAAATGCGTGAGTCAGCAAAATCTGAAAAAATCGAGTGTTTCAGTAAAATCGAGCGATTCGGTCAAAAGGAGATAAGAGTGAGACTTCATAAATGTTTAGACCCGCTATAAGTAACACAGGACTTGCGTGGAAAACGAACTAGCAACATGCCAAGTGTCGATATGCTGAAGCCCAACAATGAAGCACCGAAAGGTTTGAAATGCTGAGGAATGATTGGAATTCAATCAGACACTTTTGCGCACACTTTGCTAAAAAACGCAACGTGCAGCATCTGTACCGCGAAACGTTTGCTTGTTCTTAACCACGGAACATTAAGGAATCAAATGTTTAACTTTCGATCAGAAGTAGAATAATATAGATATAAAACATCTTAAATGTACGCGGCTCCTAAAACCGCGACTCTATGTAAGGGAATGAAAGAGAAAAACAGCGAAAGTAAGATAAAAGGACTGAAATGTAGCACAAGAAAAAGAATGTGTCACAACCAGAAGAAAAAGGCCAAATATCAACGTTGGTGCGAGATCCACATCGTTTACCGTCAGTGCCTGAAACAGGACTTGCTGCTACTGCGACGTATATTTGGTGAGCTGAGCACAGGCTCCTTGATTAATGGCACGGGACTAACGACAGCCGTTCTGTCGCAAACATCGCAAGCACCTGCAGCCAATCAGCGACGTGCTTTTGCGCTACGGTCGACTGCGCAGGATTTTTCGCAACGGTTGCGTGAGCTTGTTGGAAAGGTCCGCGCGAAAACCGCACACAACATACCAAGGCGTGTTGTTCCGACCGAGGCGTCGAAACGTGGCACGCGCTCGTACCTGAGCTTTTGGTTCTTGTCCCTTTTTCACGCGCGGGGTCCGGCTTGGGGGAGGAAGGCGAAAAGGACTTCGGGGATGATGCTGTTCAAAAGAAAAAAAACAGTCGGATGAAGACACACGTACAGGTAGAGACGTATCTGGAAGACTTGTAACTAGTCAAAGGTGTCGCTGTGAACAAGTGATCGGCAAACTTTGGGCTTCAGCCCAATTGTGGGCCGTTTAGCACTTTATGTTGTGGGTCGCATGGTATGAAGGAGCTACGGTGCTACACCGGGATAAAACATAGTTTGGTGTAGCAACTATGGAACATTGATTTGACCTTAACAAAGCATTCTTGTTATCATTGTACGATTTATGACATTAACATTAATAGCTGAATAGAGCATAAGTTTGAAAGTGGACCTTCAAGAATAAATATGGGCCTTTAATTACGACTGAGCGGGTGGTTTGGTCCATTCTAGCGACAGATTGCCGATCACTGCTGTAAGCGAATCAATCAAGCAAGTTTTATATCGATTTCACGCATAATGGGTGTAACCAACATCCACAGTCCTAAAATCATATACAAATAGACCAAGTCAGTGGTTCTTTACGGGGTGGAACGTCAATAAATTTCCAGGGAGGCACGAGCCCTTAAGCGTTTTACAACATTGAAAATTTGATCAATAAATTTACCAAACAATACATTTGCTTTCACAACTTATTTACAGCCAAAGAGGCTTAAAACAAAGGACTAGTACTTAAAGGGAGGCGCGGTAAAGAAAAGCAGAACCACTGGACTAAGTACAAGAACGTCAACTCGCTGCGCAGGTTGTTGCTTTAAAAAGCGCAGGGCAGCGTTTGTGCATCCGATGCACTTCAGGGCACGACCATCAAAAAGCTCGGAACAACAACATCAGCAGCAGCGGCGACATACGACCTTGCAACGCATGAAGCGACACGAAATGACAGCAAACCTGGTAGTGGCGCGTTGTCGTTGTTCGGCGTCGGACCGTGGCTCAGCTGCACCGCAATCGTGTCGCCGGGCTTCGTCAGCGCGCCGGGCGGGATGACGTAGGTCGGCGGTGCCGCAGGGTTGGGCTGGTACGTGTGCTGGAGCGAAACGACATGAAACAAAGGCAGAGAGGTCAGAGTTGCGCGCGCGCTACCGCCGGACGCAAGAAGCGAGGCGAGCTTGGTCAGGAACTACAAGCATTGGCCTGGTGGACGGTTTCTCTCAACAGGGCTGTCAACAGGATTTTACGAATGTCGCATTCCGAAGCAGTGCCGTGTCGCACTTGGCACTGGATTCACGAAAGGATCGTCACATCACAAACTTGACACTGATTTCGCCTGCCATTTGTTTCAGGATAATGTCATGTCATATTGTTGTCACATATGACAATGGCTTCACGAAAATGTCATGTCACACTGCCACGGTTACAGGAAAGTTGGTTTCAGTAGGAACGAATACATGGCAGCTCTCCATAAAAGTAACCGCTCTTCTTGCAAGGTATTCTAAACATACAGCTTATTTCGGTCCGGACAGGAAAATAAACGAAAAATTATAGGGCTGGAGCAGGAAAGTACGGCTAACACCGCTAATTTGCAACCATTTGTCATTTGAAAGAATATGCTATACGACATCTGACAGCGCAGTTTGCAAGTGGCATTCAAAATCTGCTCCTTCTGTTGCTTGTGCGTTGAATAAAGAATTACGTGACAAAATTCCTAAATCTCTTCCACTTTATTTGTTTTTAATTCCAGGAAGAGACGTCAGCGACTACAGCCGGAAATTCGTTCCTTACTCGGCAACCAAGTCCTTGTAATATTTTCAGCGCCCGCGCACGATCACAGACATGGCTTTCCAAGCCCCCCTCCCTTCCCAAGCACAGTTCTCCAGCCACTTCTGTGAAACCCGGTTTAGGTACTGACGATCAGAGATGTAAAAAAGCAATGTTGGCTTTAAAAAATACAAAAGAAACTACCGGCTAGGGTGGAAAAGCATACCCACTTGAAAATTTCGCTATAACATACCGTAGTTAAGAGCAAAAACTTCCTGGTTTGTTGCCATACGACCACAAGTACGAGCAATTATTAGCTCGATACTTATATGCCAGAAGAGGATTTTTTGTCTTTGTGTCGTTAAATGGCGGACCAAATACAGCATGACCAGGGACCGAACCCACCAAAGTTTGAATAAAATCCATAGGTGATAAAAATTACAACGCCTCAGTTTGAATAACAAAGAAGTCAACAGCAATTGGATACTCCTCGCAAAACTCGCAGCACAATTGCTTAACAAGACGCTTCGCGCTCACTTGTGGACTGACGGCCTTTAAAAGTCAAGAAGGACGAATGTTCCACTAGAGTCCTGCGCGGGACGGGTTAACCCGCGCGGGTTGCGGGTACCCGCACTGCTTTGCGTGCGGGTGCGGGTTGAACTGGCTGCGGGTGCGGGGCGGCCGTGGGATGAGAAATTCTCCGTGCGGGTAAATGAGTGTTGAGCCATAGCACATGAACTTAATCAGCTCAAAAATCGCAAAACGCGTGGATATAGGCTACTGAAGTTGTTTGTCAGCACTGCGCTTAGGACAGTAGGCCCGCAGCAGTTATAACATTATGGTGTAACAACCCATTGTTACGAAACATTAGCTCAGGCTCTTGCCTTGTGGTGGGCAATTGCCCATTTTCCAATGCAACTGTCGTATGTGGTGAGGAATAATTCAGTCTAGCAACCCTTCTATGTGGATAAGACAGCGCTTAACGCACAGTTAGTCACAAGTCACAACTGGACTGCAACGTGTTTTTTATCACCTTAAATCTGTTGACTGCGGAAGATCAGATCTGTGGAATAGTTTTGGTTGCCAGTGAAAAAAACGAATAGCTTGATTTTGCTTCTTGCTAGACTTGTCTTCAGGCGTTATAAGTAGGGCAAGTTTTTGAAACTTTTTTCAGCTTCCTAAATACGTGCTCAGAATTTATGTAGTATGATGTTTTAAGCTGGTTCTAGGAATTTCATATGGCGACTTTTTTCTTTTTTACATGCAACTTTTCCTGCAACTTCTATCAAGTATTTTGCAAAGTGTAGAAGTTTGATTAAAACAACATGCTTTAGAACTATTTCAGTATAGTTCTGTTCTCTTTGATAACCGAATCGAACTGAATAGTGACCTAAAACCAATTGTAGAAGTGACCCGGTCAAACATCAGTCCACAACTGCACGCCAAATTGTTAAATTGCCAAGCAACGTCATGCACTGTGGAGCTTGCTGAGCAACTTTACGTACAAGCTTTAGCATGCTACGCAAACTGTTGGTAAAAGATCGCCATTTCTCCCTAGGTAATGTTTGGAAATATTTAGCATTATATGTGTATAAATCGCTTGAGTAAATCACTTTCGTTTAAAATGCTTGTGCACAAATGCAACTTTTTACTGCAAATTTTGTTAAAATTAATGCATACTCCTCACGATTTTATTGCAATAAAAACTTGCCCCAGTTGCGAGTTTTTAGTAGTTTTCGGACACCTGCGGCTTTAAGACCGAAAAAGTGCGGTGCGGGTTGGAAGTGTGCGGGGCAGGGCGGGTGAGGGTTGGAAGTGTGCGGGTGCGGGGCGGGAGCGGACAAAAATGTCAACCCGCGCAGGACTCCACTTCCTAAAGAGTTAAAATGAAGGTTGGAAATTCGTATCAGGGGTCAAGGGCCTGTCATTGGCCGGCGTTTTTGTCAGCTGCGATGTTCACCATCGGCTTCTGTCAAGGTACTGCCCGCATAAGAACAACAGCTGAAGGGTTGAACTTTCTCGAGTCAGCCTTACAGTGATTTCAGGCATAAAGAGCGTCAACTCACCCATTCGACGCCTTTTTCTTGTTCTGAGACAATTTTCTTCGCGATGTGCCACGGGAGGGGTACGGGGGGCACTTCCATCGCCTTGTCGATGTTGTGGAAGACGTCTTTGTCCTGTATCAAAATCTTCTTGTTGTTTCTGCGTGAAAACAAGGATTTTGTAAGGAAGACTGCTCTGCTGTGTCTGCGTGAGATGACACATCAACAAACTGAAGCATCGAATGCAGATACGCGACATGGGCGGGTTTTGAAATACAACACAAAAGCGAATTGTCCCAAGGGGGGAAACAGAACGCAGCGACGGAAATAGCAAATGTCATCGCCGTTGTAATGGTGGCAAATGTCACTGCTTGTATTGGTACTTGACTATGAAGCAAAAGTTGCACAGTGACGTAAGACTGACGTCAAACACACAACAGCGAGAAGTGCTTATCAACGATGAAAAACACGAGGCTATTTTTAAACCAGTTCCAGCTTTTCCTGCGAACAATCGCCCCGTTCAACATAATTCAAACCTAAAATCAACTGCACAGTGGGAAGTTTGGAACGAAAACCTTAAACGGCAAGCGTCCAACAAACCTGTGCACAGCTTTCAGATGCAACAGAGCTTGCACGACGGTGACAAAGTTTGAGCGGCACAGGGTGCAACAGTAGGCCTCGAACCGGCGGAACTTCTTGGTCACCACGCATTTCGGGTCTTGTGTGGTCACTGCGAGCAACAACAGTAACGTAGCAATAGCAAAAATAACGTTACAATACCAACAATAACGTCAAAATAGCAACAATAACGTAACAACAGCAACAATAACGTGTCGCTGCATCATGCGAGGTTCAATTCCTGACGTGAAATCGGCCACAACCTGCGCCGCGGCTTGAAAGATAAGTACAAAAGAAGGCGCTGATGCGCATACAAAAACAAATCAAAAATCGTAAATTGCCAGCTCGTTGGAGTTTACCTAATACTTTCATGCAAAAATGCCCTGCACGCTTTCAGATTGCATTTTTATGAATTCATGAATCGCAATAACTACAAAAAATAAGACAGTCACACGTCTTACCTTCTCCAGTGGTTAATGACCGCTTGACAACACATTCGACGCATCCTTTGTCGTGGGAGATATACCAATAATACTGAACAGCGTTTCTAAACAAAAACAGCGACATGCAGAAAGTGCAAGCAGCTTAGTGTCACAAAAAAGATCCTTATCTCGTTGGTCGCTCTAAATCAGTGGTTCTTAAGCTTTTCTTTACCACACCTGTCCTTTGTTTCAAGCCCCCCTGGATATAAATAAGTTGTAACAACAAATGCATATTTTTTGGTAAATCTATTGGTCAAATTTTCAATGTTGTACAGCGCTTAAGGGCTCGGGACCCCCTGCAAATTTATTGACCACCACCACCCCCGTTGAGAGTAACTGCTATAAATTAACTTAAAACAAAGCTAATTGTGCCACGTTACATCGAAAAAGCAAACGCAACGTATTTGGTGTCAGCTGAACACAGTGGTCCCCACAGTATGGGTCGTGACCCAAACAAGGGTCAAAAAATGGGTCGCACCGAGGCGGAAATGTTTTTGAATTGACCGAAAAATATTAAGTCAATTCGGTCAGAATGTCTAAAAATATGGGCTAATGACCGTTACGGCGAGTCTTAATGCAACTGTGAGACAAATGAGCAAAATGTCTCAGCAAAAAAATGACCGAAATGTCTCAGCGAAAAAAAACAGCTATGTGAGCAAGTACTTTCGGCACTGACGTTTATCAAAACCAAGACTCGCAATCGCCATGACTTGGCCACGTCATGCGCATGGCACTCAGCATCAGGACCGAGATCTGCGTTTGAAGATGTCATGAGGGAGAAACTTCAATTTCACCAATCGCACTGAAATAATGATTAATTATGTTTGTAATAAAGTACATTGTTTCATAGTGACTGGACCACACTACCCCTGCCTGTCTGTAGCATAGGTACTTCAGAACAGAGTAGATTGTTGACAATCAAAACGAACTTAGCAACTTACGACCAAAAACATTCATACAATCGTTATTTTCCGGGTTAACATATGCTGTTTGCAGCTTGGGTCGCGGGATGTCCATTAAACATAGATTTGGGTCACGCTCAAAAAAAGTCTGGGAACCACTGGCTTAATATCCAACTAACGTTTGCTCGGCGATGTTCATACAACGAACAGCAACAGCGGTGTTTCTTTATAACAGGTGCACTTGTCAAATCCACCAGACCTAGAGGCAAACCACGCCGAAAACCTGGTGGTATATTCCAGTTTCGGAAAGTTCAGCTGCGGAGCTTCACTTGCGACACGCCCACTCGTAAACATTTCGTCGACACGCCCACCCNTAACGACAGGCGGTAAATTTATAAGGAAACGTTTGACACGAAGCTTTTGTAACCGGTACGNTTGAGATAGAAAACGCCTTTCTCCATGCTGCGCAGTTTCGGTGAGTAAAGTTGTTCATTGGTGAGTTCGGTGTAAAACCAGTTCAAGCAGAGCATCGAAAGGGTGCACCTTATCGGAGGAGTTAACAGAGGATGGCTATATATTAATGTCAGTGAAACAAAACTCCACATTTCTTTTTCACAGAGCAAAAGTCTAAGTGCTTTCGAACAACATTAACCAACGTTGTTTGCTTGCTACCATCGCCAATATCTCATAAAAATCCATAGTCCGCTGTAATTTTTTTCTATGTACTGAAATTAAGTAATGCTGTTTCCCATTATAAAGCGCTCAAACCCGATCCAGACGCATCATCAACAAAACGATCAATTCTATCTAATCCCCCCCGAAATGAAGTCAACATTGAAGATGAATTACATACGAATGGTCTGATATGATACTTTCTATCGTTGCGAAATACCCGTCAACGTTGCACAGAAAGTTCATTTACGCACCGGCGGATTAGTCAGCAAAGCAACAAACTCGTCTGTGGGATCCATGGTAGTTGCTTCAGCGTAACAAAATGATACTAAACCAATTGCCATAAATAATATCGCGTACAATAGAGACAATTGCTATGTCTATACCAGTTAAATTTTTTTACAATTTTGCTTGCAAAACAATGTAACAGACGCAGGTTTGATGCAGTACGTAGCACAACAAATTTGCACAATGTCAAGGTCAATAATCGAACAAAAATGCCTAAATGAGTTTAGGCATAAAAACAAATAACTTTGGCTGGATGCAAACTTCCTTTAGTTCGAAGCAGGAGCCACAGTGAATGAGTTGGTATACTGGGTGACTGATACTCGAAGCTTTTAGCAAGGTGACTAGTTTTCGGAAGTACTGCACTTTGAAGTCGTGGTAAGAAAATGGGTAACACTTATACCACGCAAACTAATATGAGAAAATGCGAAGGAGGTCCTCACTGTTTCAATGTACCATTGAGGCAGTAATGCTCCAATGACACATTTTTACAGTAAATTACCTCCCACTAGCAGCAAGTTCAGCAACATTGCATATTTTATTATTTTAATCATTTCACACTTAACATCCCACCTAAGCAGCAGCACCCAACAAGTTTGTCCAAGTAAAAAAGGTCAGCTCAATTGGCACCAATACCCAAAACAGATATTAATACCAATTTTACAAAACGTTTAATTTGGTAACGTAACTCACAAAATGTGCCTGTCTGTAACTTCTCTTTGCGAAATGATGCAGTCAGGACCAAGCGGTTGGTCACGGGTTGCCTGCACCAACTCAGGGAGCATCATGTTGCTGATGTACGAGCTCGGTTCCATCATGGCCACCAATTTCTTGTTGAGACCTAAAACTACAGAAAAAAAAGGTATGAGCGTACTACGGAATTTCATGCAATCACATTGTTGTTTATTTCTTAGCAAGCTGTGACACATTTCAACACTACAGGAAACTGAAGGAACACGCAAAAGAAGATATAGTACTGCGAAAACTGTCATAACAATGCCTGACCCTAGTCCCAAGAATATGCAGCACAAGTGCAACCAATACCACCTGTTTCAGATTCAACATCAGAAAGACAATGGAATTAGAGATTAGATGAGTTGAATTTACATTACAGTAAACCTACATTACATGTTTTTTTAATTAGCCAACAGCGGAATTTCACAACAATATGGAAAAATGTATGGTAAATACAATTTTTAAAAGTTTACACATTGCTTTTGTGAGTAGGTCATTGTATGAAAACTGCTTTCTCACCTGAGCCAAATTTAACCATCTTTAAGAAAATCTAACCCTAAGCTTCAACTCATTTCAGTATAATAATCTGTGAACACAAGTTTGTTCAAAATAATCTAAGGTACATAAATATAATAAAAAACAACNAATAAAAGCTTGCAGTGATAATACAATATAATGCAAAACAACCATTATGTTAATCCAAGNCAAATATATTTTGATAATTCAAGTAANACCCACATCCATGAGATCTCTGCCCAATCATTTGACTCATTTCTAAATATTAAGCTTANGTATGATGTAAGGTGATGTACTCAAATCTTGAGAATCTTCAACATTATTAATGATTAATGTCAACCTCAAAAGAGCAGTTATTTAAAAAGCAAGGTCTGAACCTCTCAAGATAACTCAATACTGCCAAGTTATACATATTAAGATTGTGCAGTTGCTATTACATGATTCCTTGTGCTGAGGCCAGTGAACGGAGTTTCATAGACAAATATGCACAGACTAGAATCAAAGCATTTATTAAAGACACTTCAACAGTAGCATGCTATTGTGTAGGATAGTGTTTTTCAACCAATAGCCAGTGGGCCCCAAGAGAGCCAGAAGGATTTTATTGGTAAACCACAAGCAGAGGTTTTCAGTGGCTTACTCATCTAGGGTGGCAAATAAAAATATAATTGACACTTTCGCTACTGGCCGACATATATACGTTGTTTGTATTTGTTAACATGTTCCTGGCTGACATAAATATACGTTTTTGCTAAATGAAAGTTCTCGGAAATTTACATATACATTTTTATCCAAATTTCACAGTGGTATGTAAGTCTACAAACGTGGTCCTAGGCTAAATTTATTTAACTATAGGTTTTGAAATGAGAACTTAAACTTTTTGTGGCTTAGGCTGTGTAAATGCATGGTCCTTTTGAGTCGGTCCACTTAGGTGGGACTAGGATGCAGCAACAATCAATGTGATTTTGTGCAATGTAAGTACTTTGATATGCTGCCAAATGCTAGGAAAGCATGAAGAACATATCAGAAACATTTATGTAAGCATGTTTAGGCATGTTGATGAAGTTTTATTGTTGTATGCCAGTGTATAGCTGCTTTCATTGTCTCAAAAAAACTAAAACTTTTGCAAATAAAAGTGGCTCCAGTAGGCCCAGGCTTGTTGCGGTGGTGTGCAGCCTAAAATATTTTGAAATTTATTTGATATGTTGGCGATTGGTTAGTGTAAGGGCAACAAAACATTTGCTAGGTTTACCATTTTAACCTAAACCTGGAAAATGCCCAGCAGTATCTGCCTTCTGCAGAAGCAGATAGCATTTGAATTTCCCATCAAAATTGCCTGGGATCCATGGATATCACTGCAGAGAAACCACCCAGGATCAAAGGTGTTAATAGTCTGACAAAAATATATTAAAATGAAATCTACGTTTTTTGCATGGAAGAAGAGGCCATGGAATTGAAGATTTTAGCAGAGAGGCCACAGACAATGAAAGGCTAAGAACCTAGGCTGTTTTTTTCACAACCAAATGCATGTCAAGTATTAGTAAGGCATGCAACTACTGCAGCAGCACACCAATGGCATTCAGTAAGATACATTTAACATTAAGGACTTGTAATAAGAGAAAGGTAGGTCTTGTTCAGTCGATCTATGTCAGTCAAGATGCAGGACAAGTGTGAAACTGATTGAAATCCAAAATACTATACAATACATATTTTCATGCACCACCATGCTTATATGGATTTTAGTGAAAAAGCGCCATATGTTCACACTCTGCACAATGACAAGCAACATTATTACATAGCGTATTTATACTTATATGACCCTTTGACAGGCTATTTATTTGCTCCTACTAATACCCACAAAAGTAAAGTGTTTCTTCTCATGCTTTTGCCACTCTTGACTTGTTTTCATGTTTTGGTATGAACAACTTCAAAATTATTGCTTTACATTGCTTCAGAATCATTTAAGGCATTTTCAATAACTATCACAGGCAGTGTTACTTGCAGTACAAGGCATTTGGCACTGAAATTTACTCACAACTTGGCAGGGCAAAATATTGCTTATGCGCACCCATGCAACTTTTCATTATGCTATACTATTTCTTATAGCTTGTTAATTAAAAAACATAACATTCAGATGGCAATTATAATGAAGATTTGATTTGTGGCCAAATTTTACTTTCTGCAGCCAAATTTTAGCTAGTGACTAAAAATATCACATTCTCTTTCAGTTAGTGTAATTACAACATTGACTTCAGGCTATGATGCAACTTGACACATTAAGTTCATATCCTTGGTTGGTCTGAATAATTACTTGGAATACAGCTAGCAAATACACAAATTTTCTGATATGCAGCAGTGATAGGCATGCTTGTAACTTGAGGGTCAATCCTATAGCCCATGAACACTTTCATGTGCCATTTGCCCAACCATTCTGTAATTACTGCACTTTTTTATTCAATGAAGCACTTCTTCAGTTCTTACATACAGCACTTTTTTATCTTTTCTCATGCTTCATAATGAACCATAACAAAGCTTTCCATAGGCGAGAGTCTATACTCTAATTTTCAGAAAATCTACTCATAACCCAAGCATTCCGCCCTTGTTTTTGTGTTGATGGGTTGGTGCAGATCACTGCTTTCCACCACATGAGTATTTTCCCCATGGGAATGTTTTTTCTCCTTCAGATAAACACTGCTTTTGGTTTTGTGGATCATTATTAGCCTGCATAGGCTATATTCAAAAAAATTTAAATGCCTTACTGTTTTGTTTGTGGATCACAATTTGAAATAATTTAAAGCTTACAAACAAGTACTGGTACAACAATGCAAGGGACTGGGAGTTTCAGACCTTTGTTAGTTTACTCTGGACTGTATGCACATGCCCATAGGCATGGTGGTTTTAAGCAACCACAGTATCAACATAGCCACACACAAGATAGGTTCCAGCAATAAGTGACCTCTACAATACAGCTACTTTTCCATGCAACACGCACATCCATTAATGATTAATAGTTTAATCAGCAGTAGTCACTGCGCTGGGCAAGTAAAGAAAAAGTTAGCACGTTTTTGTAAGTGTAAATAATAGCATTTCATGAAGAACTGTAGTTCACCGCAGCCCTACTGCAAAACTTGTGCTGTAGGACGTTGCACGCTACTCTATGCGGCAGGTCGAGGCGGTACATGATAAATATGGAGGAATGTAGCCTTGTGGTCATAAGTACTGTAAATGCATGGTGCTTGCAATGTTATCAACAATTTTTAGCGACGACAACCACCAACAAATTGCACCAATTACATTGCAACATGTGCAATATGTGTAAAATCTTGCCGCGAAGTGTTCAAGGTGCCTTCTCTCTGTCGCGTATGCTGCAAAGAGAAGGTCGCGCTGAAGCAAACCCTCGGGCGAAAAGAGAGGCTCATCGCTCTCATTAAAATCATCTCATTCTATCTCTTTTAATAAAACGCACTCGCAAAACACGCTTACGTTGCACGGACGGCGACACACAACTGACGTCACTCTTTTTTGACGGTTCCTCCTTCAGGCGCAGCGCAGCGCGCCATCGTGACACAAGAACGGTTGCGCTAGCCTGCGTTTGGGCTACATCACAGATATGCAGAGTAAGCTTGTTTCACCAAGTTTGCCACTTAATACACGACCTAAACTCGCAAAATCTATAACAGTAAACCATACCACAACACATTACTTACTAGAAACCATCTGTGCGTCGTTCATTCGTCCAATTCTAGTCCATTTTGAGCGTAGAAACAAGAACTGACTGTCTGCCTGTTACTCGTGAGCTCACGGCTGGTATATTGACGTCACTAGCCATATTGATGCTGCTCTCGAGATCACGTGATGATGTCATTCTAGTGCGTGTTGGCTGTGCGTGCGCATGTGAAAGAAAAAAACTCCTGTAGGAAACGCGCGGCATGTCCTGCGCGCTTATTTCTCTGTTTTAGTCTCAGTGTGCGTAACTATTTCGTACCAAACGTTCTTTTCAGAATACTGCATACATATATTTTCGAAACAAATTGAAATTAAACATTTTACCATTCCGTGAAGCCATGACTTCTGAAGAAGCTAAAACTTTCTTTCACGGTTGTTGTGAGGGTGTTAATCTGATAAACTCTTTATCAAACCCAAACAATAATCTTAAGGCTCCTAAAAGAAAAAAACGCAGGGTTAAATGAAAATTTCCGTAAGCATTGAGTGAATGCAGTAGAGTTGTACGAAGTAAAATCTAGGTTATCGACCTACAATTTGTTTTCGTTATTGTACTGTGACTTGAACATTGNCAGATTGTATGAACTAAATATGTAGTCATGTTCAGTTGTTTTTTCTCCAAAGTCAGGTCATACGTAGTACATTTAACGTTCAAATAAATATATTCCCAAAATATAAAAACTGCTCTCAATACAACGTGTGAAATCAAAGTCTTTCGAATTTAAGGGAACCTAATTAACTTATTTTGGGCCTACCATCAGGGATGTAGTGCAAACAAAAAAGATGTGGAAACGCACTAAAAAACTAGCCATTTTGAAACAGCTTCAAACTCATTTTACAGTAATACCTGAAAACGATGTGGGAACGCCGTTCCCACGCGTTCCCGCCCCACTACACCCTTGCCTACCATACATTGAGAACTATTCAAAGTCACATTGTTTTACTTATGCCTTTTAACACTAGTTGTAATGTACCTCACTGTACAAAGGGCAGTGCCACCGTAATCAGAACCACTGATTACAGACTACACTCAACAGGCTGTAGGTATTGGATCTGCCCATGGAGGAAAGTGGCAATATCAGAAAATTAGTTTCTGTTACAGAATCGTACCTGGATTAGAAACTTTTGAGAAGTGGAACAGGACTGTAGCAACTCGAATCAAATTTTGTTAAGCATTAGCTGAAAATGCTGTAGAGAATCGGTCGAAAACTTCAACGAAGAATTTTTGTCTTGTGGATTGCTAGACTACTTATAACAAGCTACGCGCAGAAGAAAACATAAAAAGATGTCGTGGGATATGCGTCGGGAATATGACACGTGACGGGAATACAAAAGTGAAGCGCCGGCATAGTCGATGCCAAGCTCTGAATTGCCGGCGTAGTCGATGCCAAGCTCTGTCAGAATAATATTACTAAAAAAAGACCCCATGTTTCTAAGAATTTTGTGAGGTCTCCATGCATTTTATGAGAAGATTAAGATCACATCAGAGAAGTTAAGAATTTGTTAAAATTGTTAAAATTTAAACTGGTATGTAATGTTGTGGATCGCATTTGCACACACGATTCCACGACAGCTACAGCCCGAAGAAAAAACGTAATGCGAAGTTTCTTTCGGTGGAAAAAGCGCATTCAGCGATGAACTAAAAATGTTGTCACTCATTTTAATTTACGTGGCTCCATTTGTAAACGTGGCCTGGCACCACAACCACATCAGGTTTGTTACAGGCGTTACAATGGGCAGCTTAAGGCATTGCCAAATCTAATTCCACAGCGCTAAGTTGTAGCAAGGACACATTGGCAGCAGAGGTCTTGATAATTCTAGCGTTTTGCAGCTTACCGCAAATAACAATCATGGATTTGCTCTGTAGCGGCATCTACCGCATGCACTTGAGGTGTATTTCATACTGAATGCCTCCACAGCAAACATTTAGTTGTTCCGAAATTTTTCTTCTCGCAATGTTTTCTTTAAAACCATAGTTTGTGAAATCGGGTCATTTTTCAAGTCCGATATTACTGGCTGAGATTTCAAAAACGCAGTAAATCCTATTCTACTGCTTTTAATTTAATTATGGTGCATTTAGAGCAAAGGTTCCCAACCTTTTTTGAAGTTGTGACACTTTCATAAAAATAAAAGTAATGTTAGCACCCTCTCGCTTTAAAAAAGAGATTAAATCACATAAACAGTGCGATTTTGCAAAATCTTCATTTTTAAAATTACTACTCATGATACATATTAACAACACAACAAAAAACACTCAATCGTACTAAAACTTTCATACCTTACTTCTCATTAGAATAAAACCCAGTCTCTTTTTGTTGCTGCTTTTCTGTATATATTGACTCATATCTTGGCACACAGTTACTCAAAGTCACGCGTAAATCGTACAAGGAGTTCAAACGCCTCAGACATGGGTGTCGGAAGGGGTGCTTGAACCCTCTGAATTTTGAAATTTTCAGCAAAAAAAGGTTGTTTTCTTAGTTTTGAGTGGGAAAAATCAAAATTCACCAATTTTGCCCGCCCCTGGAAAAATTTAGGAAAAATCCCCGAGTGCCCCCCCCCCTAGAAAAAATCCTTCCGACGCCCATGACTCAGACACTTGTTCTTGAAATGAAGTAGAGATGAAAATCCAGATCCACACGGATAGGCTATGTTGTTGCAAAGGGAATTAGAATAAACGGGGCATTTGCAGGCTACTCAATTTCCGCAAACTTTGCATATTTGAACCAGGGATGTGGAAGTGGAAGCGGAAGCTGGAAGCCGAAGTGGTGGAAGCGGTCCTTTTTCTGTGGAAGCGGAAGTGCGAAATTTCTACCGTTTCCGCTTCCACATACGTCATTTGACTTGAAGAGTAACTTGGCGAAAAAATTTTGTCCATTTCCCGTCTGAATGTACGTGCCATATCAGTAGCACGAGAGTACGAGAAAAAGCATAGGGGAAAGTCGGCACCTACGAGCCACTTTTTATGATATCGAGCGTAGCTACAACACGGTGCAA
>JGI24159J19872_10004433_pt1 | contig 17885 bp, 10 predicted proteins | sample Ectturendosymbi4_FD_19872 | JGI IMG/M metagenome (IMG submission 19872) | reverse complement strand
GAGCCGTGAAAGCAGATTTCAGGGGCGGGTCCAGCGGGGACGATTGGGGGCGATCTCCCTCCCAGAAATCTATGAAAGTAACTTTTTTCACCATGATTTTTCTACAATTCGGAAAACAGCATTTGCGATATAGGGCCGTTTTGCCACCCAGTGTTTTGTCACAGCCGTGTTGTGAAGTACACTTCATCTCTCTTGCAGTGAACCCGTAAAGAGATAGACTGCCAAATATTATTGAAATTGTCCCCCCTAACCTTACTTGATGCATCCGCCCCCTGGCAGATTTGAATGCCGCAATTTTCGACTAGTTTATGGGCGAATTATCATAATTGCCCGTAACAACACACGCCGTTAATGCTATGATCCGCCGTAGTTCATAACACCGGGTCATATTCGTGTGCCTCTACTTCACTGACTAGGTTGGAATGCTTAAAATGTATTCGTCGCTAACCGGTTGCAAAGGTCTACACCCATCTGATATCTGAGCACAACAATACAATTGCTCTTGTTCATCTGTTTGAACAAAGTCTATGGTTATTTTAGCATGTGAAAAAAATCTTGTTTATGATGCGAGAGTTTTTGGAAATGAAAACGTTTATCGGAATAGTTTTAAAAGGTGTTTTTCTACACATCTGTTTTTTAAAAGTGGAGGTATCAGGCCCCTCAGTAAAAAGTGGGAGGGCTTAACCTCCCCGGATCCTTGCTCCTCAACATGTGGCTTGTGTTAAATGTGCGTTCGATTTCTACCTAGACTGTTAACGTTTGGTTTTGAACTTTGATACATTGGTAGTGATTGCCAGGAACTGCACACGCTCTTGGAACTGTTTGTACAATGTTTTATATAACAGATTAAGCAAACGCCATATCTTTACAAGAAAAAAACAAATTTCCAAAAAGCTGTCTACCAAAATGTATGGCACATCCTTAAAGTGAAATCTTCATGTTTAATCGCTCTTTACAGCACCAATGGTGTATGAACTCTATATGCAGAAGCGTTGCAATGATGCATACCAAAGTAAGAAAGTACATGAGTTTTTATGAACAACTCATAATACATTTAAACTCGCAGTGAAATGTAAACAATTTAACACTGTTACAGGAATGACACAACTTCAATTTGGATTACGGTTTTGTGTATAGACTAAAAGCAACACCGTTATGTCAGTTTTCAAGCAATTATTCAATAAAGATCTATATTACTTACCTTTCGGTGATTCTTTTGTTTTTTCCACGGAATGTGAAAAAAATCTCAAAATGAAAAGCTTTGCTTGTTTTTTCCTTGACTTCGCTTTCGTCTCTGCTTTTCTAGCTTTTATAAGTTTTTCCAGATGTTGGTACGAACAAGTAGGTTCTTTTGTAAAAATATGTAGTTCCGTCAGTTGAGAAAAATGTCCGGAAAGCAATTACTTGGAAAATGTAATATATTGCTCAAAATGTCAAAATGACGCAATGTTTCATATCGTAATTTCAAGAATTACAATCAACCTGCCGTTAAGGTGCTTTCCACAGCTATTCATATTAGTTACGCTGCCCAGAGTCATTTGATGGACATTCCAAACATGACCAACCGCACCACTTCGATATGAGCAAGCCCACATCTCTTAGATGGTAATCAGGAAAACAAAAACTCGGGTCCGAGTTACCTGGCTCGGTATATGCGCGCAATGAATCAGAAAGCCAAACAAAAACTTTTATAGAAATAAGTTGAATTTGGGAACTAAATGCAGTGGTAATAAGCCTAAATAAGTGTAATGGAATGCCGCCTTTTGACATAGCACAACAATATCCGTTTTCTTTTATCAGTAAATGAAACGTGTGTCTTCTCTGCAAAAGCTTTAACCACGATTCAGTGAAGTACTCTTTTTTGCTTTAAGAGATGACATCTTCCCCCAGGAGGGATATTTACCCTGGTTAACGTACGCTGGTTTATTTTGTCGTACAATAGTTTTCATCATGGCTGGTGGCTACCACATGGATCTTTTTTCGGTTTGTCAGAAATTTGAGGAAATTTTTAACAATTTGAGGCCAATTTTATTACTAAAACCAATTCACATGCTAGATTCTTGATAATAACAACTTCTGCTGAACATATCACAACGGACAACTTATTTTAACCTGCCTTATTCAAGCAGTGTTGCCACTCTGTTGTTACGGAAAGATACTAGATTTCAATATAAAAAACACTAGATTCATAAAAAAACACTAGATTACAAATACGTGAGAGATTTGTCAGATTACGAGAAAATTGGTGTTGTACTTAAAGAACAGGGGGGTGTTCGATGAATATACTGTATCTATTTATTTGCCTCAGACCAAATGGTCCATGGGACACACACAAAAAATGATTGTTTTCTTACTGCTTAAAATCTTTTAATATGACTTCAAGTGCAACACCTTTACACAAGGTAAATTACTAGACAGGGGAAAAAGACCAAGCACACATCCACGCACTGAAAACGGCGAGCAAAAGACACATTGCGGAGCTCACCAGCATTTAAAAACATTCAGTCTGCCAACATCATACGTTTTTTTTATACAACTCAAAGTGAATATATCTTCTGTGTTCATCATAACAAAAGTGATATGTAAAACTTGGAGCTCCTGCATGCCATCAAGAATTGCTTGCGTGCCAAGTGTGGCAAGCGTGCCGTAGGTTGTCGACCTCTGTTCTACATTGTTATACTTCAATATCAAGTACTACCACACAATACAACATCTAGAGTACTTTCAATCATCCAGCAGTGGGCAATACAACATCATTATATCAGAAGTTGCAAAAAAACAGTATTATACCAGATTTTCAATTAAACTTGCAAAAGTATGTCAATATCTGTTGTTGTAGCTTTAATAAAATATCAATAAAGAGAAAAAATCTGTGCTGCAAGAAATTTTGACATGATGATAAATTTTGACATTTTGACCTAATAACTTTGGAGTCGCTCATGGTATCAGTGTGAAATTTGGTTTGTGGACGTTTCATAAATTTTTAAAAAAGCAGAAAAAATTTGACTTTATTGACTTTTGGTTGCCCTAGTAATGAACAAGTGATACAACTTTCACCCATAATCACCACAGCTGATTGGCGACAAGTACGTGTTTGCCTGCTAACGATTTTTAAAATTTTCCCTTTGAAGTCGTAAAAAGTCTGATAACAAAGTGTGTGTGCTGCGCTGACAGTGACTTGCTGTGCATTTCAAACTTGAGACTCCTATATCATTCAGTTCCGTCGCACGGGGGACTTTGTTGGGCTTAGCCCAACAAAGATCCAATCCCCCCAAAATGAATGTCAAGCCCCCCGCATAAACGCATAGTTTCCCCGTAGAAACGCAAAACCTCCCTATTGGAAACTTTATGGAGACGGTTCTGATATCACTACCAGGAATCATATAGCTACTAGCCACAGTGCCAACCGTGCTGTGGAAAACATTGCGTTGTTGCATAACACTCCGTTGCGTGGTGCGCTTGGGATTCATCATGTCTTGACCAAGTAGTTTTCTAGTGGTTCGGCAATACTTCATGCAAATAATCCTATCAAAAATGTCTCATCTGAATTTCAACTCCTTTGAATGAAAGCTTAGTCCTTGCATTTCATTCAAGCTGCAGATCGGGTCGTGTTGTCTACAATATATGGAAACTTTGCTAACAAATTTGCATGGTTTAGTTGTATATTTTTGCATCTAATCGCAAAAGATCATGTTAAACGCTGATCGGTGAGAAGACACGACAGAATTACTAGTTGCTACTTGAGTCCGACTGTTCCGTCCATTTATTTTCGAACAGTTGAAATTGATATAAACCCCAGCGAAAAATCTTAAGAAGTTAGCAAGTTGGTTTCTTGGTTTCGGGGAGGGGGCATGTCCTCTTTGGCCTCATTCTGGTTGCGCTACTGGTTCAAACGTAAAGTAGCTGTTTCAGAAAGCACGAAAAGTGCGGAAATGTGAGAGAAACGTAGCAAATCTTACAATTTTTTTGAAACCTAAACAAAAGTAAACCACACAGAATAGTTCAATTTGACGATCGTGTTTAGCTGGTCTGGTATCTACCTACGCAAGCTAATATGAGGCTATGACTCTTCGGACTGTCTGGAAGCTTGGTTTAGTTGCCAGTTAGTGAGTGTAGCCTTTCTGCAGACTGGAGTGCACTGTGCGGTGCAGGAAAAGATTCACTGGAAACCGGACGAGACAAGGTGCGCGCTCCACTTGTATCTCTTCCAAGCAAAGATTGTGCAACAAAAATATTGCAAAAGAGCCAAAATGTAGCCAAATAGCCAAACAAAAATTTTGTAGCAATGTGCTTCTCAAACGAGCCAAATTTCTAGGTTTTGCCTCCAAAACAGCGAATGTGACAGCCCTGGGCGTAACTTGAAGTGAACGTTTGAAGATTCTTTGCCATTTTATTCTTACGCAATAAAGACCAATAGTAGAATCCGCTCGTAAGTTTCCCAACCTGCCTCTGCAGCAGGGTTCCCACAATTATCTTCTAGAAGTGCCCTAAACCTGAGCTTAAAATTCCCAAAATTTTATAAAATTTCATTAAGAACATCTAATGGCTTTCTAGCAAGCAGCATAATGTGTTGCATTACACACGTAATACAAAATGGAACTCATAAAAAATAAAACGAAACAATCACACAAGCATAGGTAAATCACACCTGAAGAAACATATTGCCTGGGGATTACGAGATAGGTTTGCTATTGAATTTATCTAAACCAGGGTGGTAAACCTGCGGCCCTCGGGCCAAATGCGGTCCGCGGAAACATTCAATATGACCCGAATCAGAATTATCGTTACCCAAGTTAGAACACAAGATCCAGTAAAAACGAAACTCCATGACAAGCAGACACTTAAACAGTAAGTCGAGAGAAGTCTCTCTCGCTCAATGACATAGTTTTCTCTGCTTAAATTTTCGTTGGAAAATAAAGATAGAATTTTAAGATAAATTAAATAATTTTGTGGCGCGCCAGCTATATTCCATAATTCATGGGGTCTCTGCAGGGATGTGCATCATGGAAGATTTAGAGGTTCTGGAATATTCCGGAATCTTTTTTTCGAATCCAGAATATCGAATCCTATTCCGGAACAACATGTTAGGAGTAAGATGAGTTGATCGTGCAGAGGTTCACAAAGCCGATCAGGGGACACACGACCTGTTAACTAATAGTGCTTTACGTCACCATCCAGTGTCATGCGCTTGCTGAGTGTTTCTTTCTCTTTCTCAGGAGCGGGAAGAGTGCCACTGTAAAACTTTTTTAAATTATTTGTTTTGCCAACTTTGTAATTTTTTACATTTATTTCGAATCTAAATATTTGGAAAAACTCTAATTTTTGGATTCGAATACTGAAGGGTTTGAATCCACAGGATTCGATATTCCATTATATGCAATTCTTACGCCTCTTTCAGTAAATAGGTTCCCCATCCCTGCTCTAAAGCAATGATCATGTCAAATCAACTGCGTTTTGATTATAAAACCAATACATACCAGTTGTCCAACTGCATTTTATACCACAGTATAACATGATTTTCCCAAAACTGACACACCATTAAGCTCTCTTTTTCACTGAAGCATGATTATGGGTCTGCCTTTGACTCACTCTTTGAATGGTGGCATAATTCCAGTTAGGCTTAACGCTTCTCTAATAAGGAAAATAAATATCTAATTTTGATGTAACTGTGAACTACTTCTTTTTTCCTGTAACTGACAGTAAATCACATCCTGATTTTCACATCAGATGAAAATGCGTGACCCCAACTTTTCCCAGTTTTATCGCAAAAAACACAATTTGTCTAAAAATCGCTGGCTTTCTCAAATCCCAGATTTTTCCTCAAAAGATGATGAAGTTTCCAACCTAGGGACAAATTCCCGAGAAGTGGGAACGCTGCTCTGCAGGCAAAGAAGTGGTTTTAATGAACTGCAAGCCATATCTCTGCATGATGCCAGAACAGTGAATCTGGCTCCTTGCAGTGTGAGTGTCATTACAGCGAATAAACTGTGATTGCCGGAAGTATATCAAATAATTGGGATTAAGCTGCTGACTTCAGGTTTTCTAGAAACGTTTGGTTCGTCGTCCCAATTTCCAGGGTAGGCTAATGCCTGTTTTTCCCCCTGCGGACACCCATGATCTCAATTACGAAGAATCATCAATGGCACGTTACTTCCTTAGATTTATAACATGCAATTTATTTCTCTAGCCTGCCAAAACACTCTATGCTTTTCTAGAAAGGATAGATTACCAACCGTTTTCTTTTTTATTTGCTGCAATCTCTCTGAAGTTGGCCAACGATTTTTCCAGGCTGGATAAAGTGGATTTGTTGCTGACCCGGCTCACAGAAATTTCGTCATCAAACAGTTTGTGACGATAAAATGGATCGGTTGCTGGTTTTCGACCGCAGGCTGTCAAACATCACATGGAATTTCAGTATTATGTTGTTTATAACTTACTAATGCGAATCATTCTTGAGACTCGTTTGAGATTGTAAAAAAGTTGAGAAATTTTGTCTTGATATGAACTTCTTCAAGCTCCTGGTCCTTTTCTTGCATTGCAATTTTTCAACAATGGCAACCATGATTCAGAAGATTTCATCTCTTAGATGAATTGCAGTGCGGGTTTTTCCAACGTAGAGATATAATACGGCATTGCTAGCAATGAAAGCTATTGAGAGATTTTTCCTAATTATTTGTATTTGCGGTTCAATTTAACAAATCACACAGTGCAGTTGCGAATAAATTCAACAAATAATCTTTGAAAATAAATTGCTTGGCTTCGAATTTTTCTTTAGTTTAGAAACGTTTTTTGTCCCGCGAAACAAAATGGCCGATGGTTTTCTGGTTTCTACTGATTCATAAGCACGTGTTTCACCACTTGCAAAAACTGAGATGTTTGACCTTCAAGCCAAACAAAGAATTTTATTACATGCGTGGAAAGATTGAACTCTGACAATTATTGAGGTAAACGTTTTTAGTAGAGCACGTTTTATTCGATATGAAGTATTTTTTCCCATACTTACCTTCCATTGCTTTTTTCTTCATCCTCGTGGGTTGTGAGCTCGATTTCACCTGGAAAAATCAACCTCACTTCTAACGAAAGTTTTGCTAACATGGCACCGTATTCGGTGGAACGAGCTGAACCAGTAAGTGTATCAGCGTATTTAAATGGAGCATAATTTTTTGCTGAATCTGCATCTTCAAATCTTTTAGGGAAAAGGATCTGCATCTCCCAACACATGTTTAAACATGATGAACTTACCTTGCGGAGAGTAAACTGAAAAAATGACTTTTATTATAATTACAAGCCAATTTTGTCATTGTGACCATGAAGTATCCAAAGATATATTCCTCACTTTTTTATTCAAGACATTAAAATATAAAAATATTATACTGTTTGCGTGTGTTTAAAGAATCACGAAACCTGAAAGGCATTTCTTTGTCTTGTATGTCACCATTTCTCTAGAAATGTATATCAGATGCATTGTCTTCAAAATTGACACAAGTCACAATATTATTGCTCAGCACTTACTTTAAATAGTTTTGAAAGTGAGGATTTTCCTCCACACTGGGTTTTCGTAACAACCTCGAAGTTTCGTTTTAGAGAAGGTCCTTTTTCTGCAAAATGTAATTCGCTTCACAATAACTGCGGGCAAGTTTTCGCTTGGTGGATTGCGCCTGAAAATATCACTGGCCGAACTTTTACAGACTTTTCTCATCACTTCGACCATGAAATTTGCTGGTTATTATCGAATTTTCAGTCCATTTTAGCACAAAATGAACTGTGTTTGCTGCAAAATGCTGTGAAAAGGAATAAACAATGCTTTGAAAATCTTAACCTTAACTGGACAACAACGCCCTTTTTATATCAGCTAGGCAAGAAAAGTATGTTTTTTGAGCAGCAGCATATCTACAAAATCACTCATTGCTGGGCAACATCTTTATACAATTTGCCACGGTATGAATTTGCTGTATCTGCCTAAACCTTTATTTCTAGGTCAGTTAATTCGATTATATCTTTTAGAATATTTTGCCTCTGAAAGTGCACACAAAACGTTTTGCGGTGACGAAGTAGATATTGAGAGAAACCTTGCAAATTTTCAACTAATGGCTAAGTACGATAAACAGTTCTACCTAAAGAAGCTTGCTTAGTTCAAACGTGCAACAACTCTTTCGCTTTCGAGAAAATACGGTGACTTATAGTTCATGAACGCTTAACCTTCTACAACCAGATAACATGAGGTGCGTCTTTGGGAGGTCTAAATTACCTCAGGTATCCCAGTGGTCACCAACCTGAGCTCTGTGCAAACACTTAGAGGAAGATGCAGACGTGTCGAAGCATGAGCAAAACCAACTTTTGTGCCTTAAAAACGTTTAAGGTGGCAATTTCTTAAGGAAGCCAAAGTATATTTAACAAAAACGCAATCTCCATGAAAATGCAACAACTGCAGAGATCAGATACAACTTGCGTTTGAGCTTATCAAGGCCGCAAGGCGCAAGTTGTTCGTAAATACAAAGCGACGTCAGATGTTTGGCTTTAAACCAGTGGATGCATTCTTCTGTATGCGAAATGCCATTCTGTTTTTGCAAATGACTATAAAACAAGATGCTTTCAGGGACTTTCGGTTCTCAAGCCTACGCACGTTCTGTAACATATGGAGTCACCATACAGAATTAATAATCTGCTTAGACCAGCTATGTCCAACTGAAATGCTTTGCTGGGCCAAAAATACGCCACTATCTCGATGATGGCCGCACATTTAATGACTTACATTCATTTGAGCAAATCAAAGTTTAGTTTAGAGCTGCTGAAACCCTTCGAATATTAACTGCAGTGATAACGATTGTATGGTACTTTTAATCAACCCCAAACTTTGATACCATAAGTAGTTTAATTAGTGGCAATGGAACAATAAGGGTACTTAGAAATCAGTTTAGTGCAAGGGGAACACATGAGAAAAAATCACAAAACTAGAAATCAGTTTTGCACCGAGGTGTCAGTGGAAATCTATCAGTGCGTAGTACATGATAAACAGGTAGTAAAGACCATTGCATCGAAAATGTAAAATTTAAGATTATCAAAATGAGGGCAGATTATCATTGTATTGTACATACACAATAATGAAAAGCTTACTCGGCCGCACGAAACCTTCTACTGGGCCGCATTTGGCCAGATGGCGGCGCGTTGTATGTTGCAGCCCTAGACTAAATTTGTAGAAATAGAATCTAGGCATATGAACCATTTAAAACAGTTTGCAGAAACAAAAGCACATACACACACGAGCACAAAATATTTTTGTTCCGTTCTGGAAGTTGTACCGTCTAAGACTTTTTTACTCTGCGTTAGATTTGCATACAGTGCCAAATGTTAAGGATGCGGTGAGGTTATTAATATAAGTATAGGAATGTTTGACCTGAGCAATCCTTTTTCATCGAGTCAAGTAACCTTCGGCAAAACCTGTTTTTCCCTTTTTATTTTTCTCGTTTTTTTCCTGTTTTCGCATTGACCCATATCGACACCTCCTCTGTGTATCCCTACACATTGAATATCTCAAAAGGCCGAAAATGTTCAATTTGGCTGAATGTTGAGGCATAGGCCTGCTGAATTTTCATTAAGAAAAGCAGAACAATACAAATCTTTTGGGTGTGAAATGTTTAAGCAACAGCAACGTAAGGAAAAGATGAAAACTGCACAACAGTTATACTTTCTGTCCTTCCATGCGTCCGTTTAGTGTCCTCTTTGTTGACTGCAGGTTTTTATGCAAAATAGCAAATAAATGAAATAAACAAATTATCAGGGAGAAAGGTCAAACAGTGGTTATTTAATTTAGCATTGCAGATAAAGCAAACATCGCGCAATTAGACCACGTCTCAGCAAAACCTCTGTGGATTTTAAAATACAAAAGTGGCGAAGATTTTGATAGGAAATGTCTTTAAGTTTAAAGAAAAGGCATTGCTACTTGCGCAACTTTGTTAGACACAAAAAATGGAAACCATGTGCCCTCCGTGGTTGCCTGGACATAGGGAAAGGATAATTGAAAGGTTCGTTTTTGGAAACATTTGCATAAAACCTCTTTGTGTAAGGTTTGCGAAAGGCCACTTCGCACAACATTTGCATAATGCCTCTTTGTATAACAGAAGCGAAATCGATGAAACCTGTTGGGGGATTTCATTTCTAGGCGTCTTCCATTAGGCAAAAGGATGTGACTTGGCAACTTTCAATTTTTAATGCAATTAATTAAGATGCTCAAATGAAAGAATGGACATGACTCTGCAGTCGAAGACTGAGGATTGACAGGAAATAGTTTTTTTAATGAAAATAGGAGAGATAGGTATGTCACTGATGGCGCAATAAAAACAAATTCCCGTAGGTTGGACTATGGGCGTCAGAACATTAGAACGGCAGAGTATGAAAAAAATTAAGGTCCCGCTAAACATCATTTTTTTTGCTCAATTACAGTCATGAATTCGTATTTCTGCTCTCAGAATACGCTAGTTTTTATACATGACTATTAAAGCAAATTTGACATACTGCTAACCTTGTTCCTCATACTGATGCAAGTTTGAAAGTTGCCAGACACAGCGCAGCCGATTGATAAATCGTTGTACTTGTAAAACAGCTTTCACAGACGGTAGGAGTTACTGGATATTAAGCATTATCTGATCCGCGAGCTGTTGTGAAAAACGTGGCTTTAATTCCATTGAGAATCACGATTTATGCAATAAAACGTTAATAAGAACATTAAATTTCTGTACATCTGTGGCGTGTTTTCGGTGTTATGGTAAAGTTCTATGGCTTGCAAATATAGTGCTTCAGTTCTACTAACATCCTATCATAGCAGGAATTGCGCGTTGTTGATTTCAGCATTTCCACCAGCAATGCAACTTGCTAGTACTTTATTGTGCATGTGATTTGCCCATTTTTGACTACGGAGATGGTGTTTATGATAACTGCTCTCTCGCAGGCACCAATCTTCTTGAATGCGTTCAAACTGCTGCTGCAAAGCTTGTCGTTGGTTGCTTCACGACCACATCATGTGAGAAGATCTTGAATGAATTAGGTCTCACGCCACTACATCTCCGTCGTCAGTTTCACATTCTTATTGCATTTTGTAACACAGGTTTTGGACCATGCCCTTACTATGAATTTTTCAAATAGCTTTGTAACTATTCATCGACTTTTCATCTCAGTGTATAGACAGCTAACCACATGCAACATTCAGTCTCTTTACGTTGCAGTTTTTCACAAAGGTTCCAAACTCTAGATTTCACTGCCCACCGCGTTTTTTGCTTTGAGTTATCGCCATTTCCGCTCTAAAGTATCTAATTTGCTTGTTAAAACCAAGTAATGTTTAGCATTTGCAATGTTCTACTCCTGTTCCTCAGGTCAGATCCTCATATCAAGTTTTCAAAACATTGTTGTAGATGGTGTCATCTCTTTTTCACTGTTTGATTCGGTAAAATTCCACGATCTAATTAAAATGTTACTATTCAGACATCCAAAATTATCCAGGGACCCATCTGTGCTCCTGCTCAAGGAGATGACAATTCCAGGTTCTGGACATCCCTCATTAGTATTTCAAAAATAAACAAACCAAGAAACAAACGCTGCTTTGCAACTTAAAACAAAGAATAGGCAGAACTTTATTAATTTTACTAAGCGTCTTCCCTCAGTGCGAAATAACAAAGTGTATACCGGTTGTGACATCACGCTTTTTCTGGGCACGTCGTTGGTCGAAACTAACAGCTCTGAAATCACTGTTGCGTGTATAGAGTGGGAGCGTTGGAGCAGAGTAGGATTTGGAGTGCTGAAATCACTGTTGCGTGTATGCGTGGGTTATTTCTCTATACGCGTTACAGTGATGTACAGTACACATAGAATTGCAAATGGATTTATAGAACGTAGTCTGATTTTGTTAACCGGAGATTTTTTAATGCATTTTGAATGGAAACATTTCTTTCCAAGGCAAATTGGATTTAATCGATGGATGGATTTATTACCTGCGAATTTATTAAACGGCATCTACTGTATGATATTTGCATTTCTGTACTTGCTTCGGTAAAACAACTCCACAAATTAAATAAAATGCAAGTCGTTTGACAAAACTTGAGCAGACAAGTTTTTCATGTCCAGCCATAAAAAGCCAAGTCTAATACATCAATCAATTTATCCATTAAACGGTCTGACAAGTAATTTATAAACAACAAGACCAAAATCTAAATGATAATTGCTTGTGGTCTAATATCTTAGTCGAGGACAGGAGTAGCTTATTTCTGTTATGGCTGTGTTGCAGGAGTGATTTGAAATAAAGAGAATGTTTGTTTATCTTCAAGTGTACAACCCTGCACTGAAGGAAGAGTGGAAGTCACTTTCTTGCCTTTATTACAACTGAAGTTTCTGTTACATTTATATTTGATATCAAGACTGAAAAACAAAATTTATCCACGAGACTTCACCTGAATCTTTAACCTCTCCTTTGTCCGCTGCATGTTCTTCTGAAGAAACCTAGAAAATAAGTGTTTGTGCAGTTGGTTCATCACTGCCTATGCAGTTTGTTCACCAGTGTTTAATATGCAACATCTTTAATACATTCTAGTTCGTCACACAATCTGGTAAACAGAACTAACAACATTTTCAGATTAAGGAGTGTTGGCATACATTCAAACATACGTTTCTTGCTTGAGGCAGTTTGTATGCATCATTTGCATCATGCCGAACCTCTTGTTTCTCAACGTTTTTCGAGCAATTACGTTTGGAAGATCTTTTCATAAACCTCCATTTATTCCCTGGAAACAATAAATTCTGTGAAGCACAGTTTAAAAAAAATATGTTTTCTGTGTGTTTTCGAGCAATCATCCGACTGCCCTCTGTTTTCATCTTTTTGCGATGATTCAAACTTGCACATATCTTTATTCAAGTACGAACTCTCTACCATGGAGGTAGGCAAGGAATCTATTGGCAAACTTTTAACAGGAATCGATTTCACGTGAAATTACCCATCCTCATTCAAATAACTTCTGTGAAGCAATAACATAGAGCAAACGTCATGTGGAAGAATTTGGGAAAGATAAGAGGAAGAGCGTTTGCAACGATAAAATATTGTATAAGTCTTATTTACAGTAACTTGTAAAGTAAATTGAAAACGCTATGAAAAAATTCAGGGACTTCAAGCCAGGGTCGTAACGAGATTAGATGACGCCCGGGACAAAAAGCAAGTTTGGCGCCCCGGTTTTCGAAACTGAGGTCTTTCGGAAGCAAATGTATTGTATTGAAGAAAGTACTTGTTACGTCGTTGGGACTTTTGGCGCCCTTTGCAATGATTCGGTGCCACACGAAGTGATTCGGGGTGCCCCTAGTGATTCGGCGCCCAAGGAATTGCGCCCCCTTGCTCCCCCTCGTTACGCCCCCACTTCTGGTAAAAGAAAAGATGACCAAAAGGTGCTATGTAGTAGCCTTGAAAATATTTTGTAAATCAAATTTATTATTGTTATGAATCGCTATACCAAGAGGGACAAACAAGTCACAAAAGCCTTTCTTACAAAATGCGAAGTCGAAATGAAATACGAACGATGCATGGCACCACGTTTTCGTTCCTGCTGTTGAGGAAACACACTTCGTATTGCATTCTCTTATCAAGCAAATTTTTACTTACTGTTTCTGATCGAGTTTTTTTTCCTGTAACAAGTGAATAAGTTCGAACACCTCGAGGCAGGATTCATAGAAGGTGACGTAGGGCAAAATATATTTGGACTGACATCTGGACTGACAGCAAACGCAGTGATGCGTACAAAGAACGCAGTGATGCGTACCAAGAAGGCAGCGATGCGTTCAACAGACGGTTCAGCCCTGTGCTCAGATACCCCAAGAAAGGTTGTTGACGAGGCAGTTTTGACTGGCTACAACGTGGAAACGCGACCGATAGACTTGGCGAGGACCAGATGGAATGATAACGTAAGTGACTTGGCTTGATCTCTGCCAAAACTATAGCTGACGTTTCTGAGAACTGAGACTTACCAATGGATTTTCTTAGACTATTGAATTTGCATATATCTCCAGAGGAAATACCGGCATGAAAATGATGATGGTGACTACAGAAATGTCTGGTTTTCGTATGGGTTTGTGTGGCTTAGAAAGGATGGTTCATGAGTTATGTTGTTTAGTTAGCAATTGCCAGTAGATAAGATCTATGCCTGTGACTGAGATCGGAGGGTGGAGGCTAGACATGACATGTGATCGGTGGAGGCTACACATGACTAAAATCCTTGGAAAAATAGTCTTAGTGGGGAGAAATCTTCCTCGTTTCTGCAATTAATGCAAGAGTTACGAAATGACGCGCCGTTTCGAATGTCATTTTTAAGGTCGACCAGGTGATTGTTGCGGAATACAGAAATTTTATTCACATGTGGGTGAAATGTCAAATTAACCAAAAACAAAAACCTTAAGTTTACGTGTCAAAGATAGGCATACAGTTTTTAGAACCCATGACAATATTTACAAAATGTTTAGATTTTGAAAACAGCTAAAAATAGTACCCTTCTATTTAGATCTGAAATGGGTGCACGAAAAAGCTATTCGTGTCGAGCCTACATTAATTTGGTTTGCCAACCACTCATCCTATGGCGTGGTATTAGAACGCAAAGGATGACAGATGCCTTCAAGTGGCCTTCCCTGTTGCGACATTTCCTGAAGTGCTTACCAAACCAGTCGTTACGAGAGCAACCACTGCCACCCGTGCAGGATGTGTTTGGCATGGGCTGGAAAGTAAAACGCCGTTTTAAAGGCGCGGCAGCAGGGAGGGATGCTGCCGAAGACGACCGAAGACCCAGGATATTGCAATTGAGCACTAAGTGGCTCACCCCAAGCAAGATCAACGTTATCGAGCAGCTAGCCTACAAGAACAAGGCACTCGTCCTCGTCCTTTAGGGGACCCACTGCACAACTGCAGACAAGCTAGTGATTCTCAACGTCTCACTAACTGGATCATTCCTGAGCAGGAAGCACGGCCTTGCCACATTTGTTCACAGGCAGTTGGAATGGTCACTGGTCGATCAGTGCCCAGAGCAGTCAGAGACTGAGTGGTTGTGCGTAGACGTCGCAGGATATAAAATCACTAACGTCTGAAAACCTCCACCCTCGCGACTCACACCAACAGCCAGTGTTTCCCCTAAGGTGCGCAAATGCGCAGAACTACCAGTGCATTTGCGCTGTGAAATCTCATTCTCGCGCACTTGCAACATTCCAAATTTAATATCGTAGGTATATCACATAGCCCTGTTAACATTTGAAACGCTTCACAGTTTGTGTGCCTACATGGTTGAGCAATTTCATGCGCACTAATCTTTGCTCAATTGGAAAATTTTTTAGACGGAACACTGCCAAGAGCCATACCGAGGTTCTCACGCCCCAGTCAGTATGCTGGCAACTTCAACTGCCAACACGTCAATAGGGGTTATAGAACAACATCTCCTGAAGATGAGAGCCTGGTCTCCTGGACAACAGCCAACAACCTTGAGCTGCTGCACAACCCAAAGGGAGCAGTCAGTTTCTTCTCTCGCAGATGTAATGTCGGCACCAACCCGTATCTGGCCTTCGCGAGTGTCGGCAATGACAACCGACTGCCTGACAGACGTGTTCTACCAAATTTCTCACGGTCACAACACCGACCCTCTCTCATAACGCCACCGAGGCTCAACATTTCTGCTTACAACGATCCGGTGAAGATTTGGAATTTTTGCAAGGCTGGTTGGAATCGCTTTTACCTTCTCAAAGAGAATCGGTTGAGAGATTGCTACTCCGGACACAACAAACATTGAGAAAGCATACCAGGAACTGTGCGATAGCTTATATTTGCTGCTAAACAATGTATCCCACATGGCCGCCGAAAGAACTATGTGCCATCCTGGGACAAAGAGTGCGAGGCCCTTTATCGCTTCTCCAAGCCCCAATGGTGACTGATTCTGACAGAGCCACTTTGTCCCTGAATTCACGGCCCGATTTGAAGAGGCAGGAGCGATGGGAAGAAGCTGTCAATTCCATCGACTTCTCTCACTCCACAGCAAGGTGTGGAGCACCATCAACAAACGTACTAGCAGGTCCGGCCCGTGGGCATCGGTAGTGGGGCAGAGAGGGGCCTTGCCCCCTGGATTTTGAAATTTTATTTTTCTATTATATTTTTCGCAAAAAAAAGATCGTTTTCTTAGTTTCGAGAAGGAAAAATGAAAATCTCATCATTTTTGGACCCCCTGGAAAAATGTTTGTGGTTATCGGTGGAAAAATCCGCTAGTGGGCCCTGGAAAAAATCCTTCCGACAACCATGGTCTGGACACTCCTCTCGCCTGTGCCATTTTCAGCAAACTCCACCGCTTCACAACTCGTGAAGAGCGGAGCACACGAGACGAGGAACTGCGAGTCCACAAGGCTCGTTTACAAGAAGGTGTCCGACAGATGGAAGGCCNCATCAGCTGAAGGAGACAGCATCTCTGGTCCCTTCACGCCAGAGGAGCTTGCTACCGCCCTCAACCACCTAGAGCCAAGAAAAACTCCGGAATTAGATCCTATTTTCCCGGAGTTTATACTTCATGCCGGATCAGCTCTCAAACCATGCTTGTGCGATTTCTTCACTTCCTGCATGCGCCAAATATAACTCCCCAAGATCTGGATAAGAACACTAGTATTTGCGATCCCTAAGCCGAATAAGCCATTAGGAGACCCAAAGAGTTATCGCTGTATATCCTTGCTGTGTCCGCTTCAAGATCCTCGAGCGACTCATCTACCCTCGTGTCGGACCAATCATCGACCCACTACTCCCGCAGGAACAAGCGGGCTATCGACACGGGAGCTCGACCGTAGATCAGGTCACCTTGCTGACGCAATACATCGAAGATGGTTTTTCGGCTACGAAGCAGGCCGGAGCTTTACTTGTCAATGTCACAACAGCCTAGGACACTGTATGGCATTGCAGACGCACCTGCAAGCTACTGCGATTGCTGGCTGACAGGCACATAGTCCGCATGATCCTGGAGCTGGTTTTCAATCGCAGCTTCACCCTTAATACCGGTAATAACAAACGAAGCAGGTTACCAAGCCTCAAGAATGTCGTCCACAGGGATCCGTTTTGGGACCTGTTCTCTTCAACATCTACCTCTGACTTGCTAACCATCGTCTCCAGAAAGTATGCATATGCAGTCGATCTAGCAGTCATGCATGCTTATGGAGACTGGCAAGCAGTGGAAAGAGTGCTAAGAAAAGACATGGAAACCGTAGGTGAATACCTCCAGACCGTGAAGTTAAAGCCCAGCACTACAAAAATGGTATCAGTAGCCTTCCATCTCAACAGGAAGCTAAAAGTGAACTAAAGGACATCCACAACAACGAAACCCTACTCTTTCATCAGAGCGCAAATGCCTCAGGTGTAACGTTGGATATGACGCTCACATATCGCAGACACTTCGAGTCACTTCACAAAAAGCTGGCATCACGCGTGGCACTCTTGAGGAGGTTTGCTGTCTCGGACTCGTGTGCTGGGGCAACAATGTTTTGCGAACAGCCACCATGGCCCTGGTTCGTTCAAGAGCCGAGTGCTGCGCTCCTGCCTGGTGCCGCAGTGCTCACACATGCATCATTGATTATGTCATCAACACGCCCTTGCGAACTGTTACTGGATGCCTACGTCCTACACCAGTGGAAAACTTTTGTATCCTCGCGTACATCCAACCTACTTAGTTTCGTCGCAATGGAGCTACACTGTCTCTAGCACGCCGTGCCATGAAGCGTGGACTCCACTCAGCGCTGACCTGCCCACTCAGCGTTCACCTGTCCACCGGGTGGGAATGTATGTCGTCTCAGACACCCATTGGAACTCGCCGAGCACCAATTTATCAGTTCATCTGACAACAACAACAACA
>JGI24159J19872_10004431_pt1 | contig 17887 bp, 10 predicted proteins | sample Ectturendosymbi4_FD_19872 | JGI IMG/M metagenome (IMG submission 19872) | reverse complement strand
CAAACTCTACATAGCCTAGCAACGGTTGCTATGCAAGATATTTTCCATAGCAACATATATATAAGATGCCTGCAGACCAATTTTGCAGAACAATTTTGATGTATTTCAATATATGTAGCTTTGCTCGTCATGCCGACAGCACACTGGAGTAATCGCAATATACAGATAATAATAGGAACAGTTGCTAGGCAACAAATTTTCCTCAGCAACCAACCATATTTGATGTCTGTTTACCAATTTTACTAAACATTGTGTATATACATATTAATAATATGCACCTTTACTATTCATAATTCCTTTACTATCTAGCAGGTTAACTGCATGTGGTTTTAAGATGGTTGCTAGGCAAGGCAGTGCATTTGCCTGACTGTAAAGCCATATGGGCTTTCCTAATCTGTCAATTACTGTTGGCCTAGTTTTAAATAACAATACGAAATAGATAATACAAGCTCATGATGATTTTATTGAATCATAATCCATGCATTTTAGTGTTCTTTTCAGGGTTTCAGAGTAGATGTGTAGCTACTTATTGGTGTCGGGAGACAGATGTAGTCTTCAACTAACCTCCCGGTGCATGCTCAGAAATGGAAAGCCCCTCACCAACAACTACCCAGACAAGTGACTGGTCAAAATGCGTTTTTTTCAACTGGACAGCAAACAACCATTGACACGTCCTATCCATGCAGGCTATAAGATAACTGCTGAGAACATCAAGCAATTTAGCGAAATCCAGTGCATGCAAGTACAAATGGATGTCACACGTTTGGACCATGGAAATGGCGTGGAATCCACATTTTAAGGAACAGAACGCAAAGTGGCATAAATCCTGTTATTTGAAGTTTGGCAAAAGTAAATTGGAACGTGCCAAAGAGGAAAAGCGAAAATTTAATGAAGAACCTACAACCTCAAAACGTTTTTTTTTCACACGCAGCATCAGTGGAGAATCATACGCCAGCACACAAATGGACAGTGAAACCCTGTTTGTTTCTTCTGTTCCAAACCAGAAACTACGAAAGAGAAACTTCACGAGGTCTGCACGTTTCAGTTAGATTACCGTGTGCGGAAATGTGCACATGAGATTCAAGACGAGGTTCGTCAGGAAAAATTAAGTGCAGGAGACCTTATCGCCCTTGAGGCAAAATATCGTGTAAGATGCCTAACCAATCTGTACAACGGAGCACGTGGATAGGTTCAACAAATTCTATGTATCTCAAATGTTCAAACGTGTAAAGTTATCGCATTAGGTGAACTGATATCCTACATAGAGGAGAAGAGATGAAGACATTAAGGTGTTCACACTTGCAGATCTTACCAAGCATTACACTCAGAGACTAGATCAGCTTGGTGTGGATGTCACCACACGAGTAAACAGTAAGCACCTTATGGACCGAATTCTAATGCATCTCCGAGATTGAAAAGCCTACAAGGAAGGGAGAGATGTATTCATCGCGTACGAGGATGATATAGGCACCCTTCTACGTCATGCTTACCAGAGTGAGATGAACAGAGAGTGTTATGATGACTCAAATTACCGACTTGATCCGTCTTGACACTTTCTCACAGAAGATAACACTCTCAGGGTAGTTTGACCAGAACAGTCAGGTGGAATCCGTGCCTCTGTCACTTGTCAGCGTGCTCATCAATGGGTCATGTACTGTATTATGGGTCAGACGATCAACAAGAACCTTTGTCGTCCAGTGCTCGCCATCGCTCAGTTGTTAGTGTTCAACTGCATCAAGAGGCAACGAGACTATGTACTACATGTCTATCATGGCAAAGATCGGATGACACCATTACCCATCTACTGTATGTGGGACTAAAAACCCATGCATTAACAAGAGAACGGCAGTTGGTCAATTTTTTGGTGCGTCAGCCTCATATGATCGAATCACGGATGCAATCACATCGATGGGAGATAATGTCTGCGAGTATTATCACCAGATTGGCACAGTCTGTCCTCCCCAGATCTAGAAAGGTCAGACGATCACCGCAGCAGCTGACAATATAGACCATAACTCCAGCTCAGCCACCTCCACAAGTTCATTTAACGGTGCAAGTTTGTCCTTGTTCGAAAATATTACTGCTGAGACTACGAGTGGTGATGAGATCGTGGTTTCAACCGTTCAAGCAAATCTTTGAAGGGGCAAAGGAAGGTGATGGACTTACCCGTGGCTTACAGTGAAATATATCCCACAAGTCTGCCATCAGGCGATATTTATGTTCCACTCACTTCTGGTAACCTGACACCTTCTTGCGACAATCTGAGTGACAAGATGGAAAAAGAATACAACTGGCTCAGTCATGTTGAAAAGTTGCATGCAGAGGAAATATCCTGCGAGTGTAACATATCTTGGGCCGCATATCATGCCAGTCGAAAATGGCAGAATTAAACCTTTACCATCGATCAAAGCCATGCTGCCTCTGTTTGTCGAGGAGGCTATCTCCCGATCTATGCTGCGTCACCGCTTTGATGTTATTCGGGCAGCTGCGCAACATGTCAACCCTGTGCAGATTCCAGTGATTTGCGTCAATCAGCCACTGTTCGCAAAACTGAAACAACTACAATGGTCCATTGACCGCGAGTACGGAGAGGACAAGCTTGTAATCCTTCCTGGTGGACTCCACACGGAGACGACTCCCTGCAAAGTCCTGGGTCATTGGCTAGAAGGGGTTGGATGGGTTGAAGCTCTTCAAGAGGCAGACCTTGCCACTCCTGGAATCGCAGAATCTTTCCTCAAGGCATCCCATGTCACTCGGATACGAGATGCCCATCAAGTAACTGCATGCACACTGTATATTCTCTTGAAGAATGCACATGATGCGTATGTTGTTGCAAACGTAGAAGGCCCTTCAGAGAGTTTCAGCATGTGGAGCACGCGTCGGAAGACTGAAAGTCTATAATTCCTGTACTGGTACACAAACCTTGTGTACAGATTACTTACAACAATGTGTAAAGATTATATTTTTTTCAAACATTTCTCCCTTGTAAATTTTAAGGCAGCACGAGGTGGAAACATCATTTACAAATAGGTAACAAGATACAAATAGACAGTTTGTATGGTCTATCCGTTGCCTAACAACGAACATGAATGCTATTTTCTTCAGTTGACACTTACAGCGGCTTTAAAACATGCCTTTAGATGCGTTTGATCCAAAAACACACAACATCCCTTCATAATAGATTAAACATGATAAATGGCTTGTTGCTAGGGTAAACACGCTTCTTAGCTACCGTTGCTAAGAAGCATCCTTTATTCATTGGTTCCACCTTTGAAAACGTTCATCATAGGCTCAAGTGTATTTGTGCCAAAGTTCATGCTTTCATCATTAAGTGAGCAATTCTGGCCATATTTTGCACCATTCGCCTAGCCCTAGACTATAATGCAGTCCTGAAACACCCTGCTTTCATCGACTGGCATAGTTGTTTCAACGATTGGCCTAGCTGTTGTCAGAATCTGTCCGATTTAGTCAAATCTGTTCAGATTAACTAGATCTGCCTGCTTTAGCAGTCTTTTTGCATGAAATGCGTCCGATATAATTTTTTCACGAACGGCGCCCCATACAGAGGTTATGTAACTCCAAGGACCAGGCGAAGTGACTACATCTCCGACCTTGCTTGGTATTGTATTTGTTGAGCCAACAAACTATTTGAGGTTGCTGTTGACCGTTAGGTATATCGATTCCTCCTAGGGTTGCTGCCCTCGCGACCCTCCCGTGAGGAAAAGCAGGTATGAAAATGAATGAAATGAACGAGCGTTATCTCGTTATTTTTCGTGATGTTGTTCACCACAGTAGCTGACCACTTATTGGCTTATCAGTCATAATAGATCCAAGTATTTTCTAGCTATACATTTGTGTAGCTATGGGCGAGCAGAAAGTGTTTTTACGGAAATATATTATTTCAGGGATCTTTCGCAGGAAGAACGCAGAGAAAGATAAGTCACTTGAATTACTGCTCCTGCTGTCTTTTAAGTAAAGATGCAGAACAAAAAGTTGCAGTACCATATTTACATTATATGTTGCCTTTTCATTGTCTGATTTTTAGCGTTATATCCCCGGCCTATGAGTTTTTTTGTTAAAATGGATATAACTTTTAAACACGTTTGCACCTGAATATGATCTTTTTATCGTGCATGTGGCATAGCGATGTGGGGCAGCTTATGCTGCATGAAAAACTCACCGATGTCCAAGTAAGCCATCCAAGGCCATTCGCCCACTCGAGCGTACTTGCCTCCGATAATCTGCTGGCCAACAACACTGGCTTTCTGCCCCTTTAAACCACAATCTGTAGCAAAGTTTACACATTAATCCTAGCAATTCAGCTCGCAAAAAATTTAAACTGTAGGAATAGAGAAGCTGTAACGAAGTAAGAAACAATCACTAAACAAGTGTGATGGAAGCAAAAATCACTGAAAAGCGTGCAAAGGCTCTTTGAAGCAATCGAACTTTCTAATATTGAATTATGAGTTTCTGATATTGAATTATGAGATCCGGATTTTGCAGGATTTTGCGGAATAGCTTTTCCTCATAAATTTTGCCAGAAGACTAAGGAAAGGGGTGAACTCCGAAGAGAATCATGAATGCGCACAAAAACAACAAATGTTTTAATAAAACGCACGATAAAATTTCTCATTGTACTATTTTTAGTTCATTGGAGCAGGAAATGGTTGACGGGGCATAAACGATTGCGTGACCGGTAGTAATGACATAAACCAAACAAATTACTTTAAGCTTTGTTCACCAAACAACAAACATCTTTAAAATTAACCGCAAAAATCACATTTGGTATGCATTCTTGGCATCCCATACGTTTGAAAACCGGAGATCATTTTCCAAAAGACGTGGTTTTGCTACGGTCTCACTTTATCGTGCGTATGAAGTTGTCTCAAGCTATGCACCGCAGTTGGAATTCGTAACGCTTATGTGAAGGGTGCAGATACAAACAGGATCGCGATTTTCAGTTCCGCAGCGTACCATCAGACTGCTGTCCTCCTTGTGCCACTGTAGCTTGTGCTTATCAACCGCAACTGTTTTAACGCGATTTCAACCTAATCCCAACTTCAGGTAACCTTCAGAATTATACTACCAATCCACCACATGCGCCCTTTTCAAGCAAATCATAACATACTGCTGGTACAACAGAGTTTTTATCTTGTAATCTCGCAAACGTGAATAAATTCGAACATATAAATAAATTCAAATTCAATGCGCGTTGTCGTTAACTTTTTAGATGTCCAACGCGCGCGTTATCGTTAACCGTCTACTCTTTAATTTGAAAAAAGTGGCACACGTGACAAGACCTGGATTTACGCTTACAGTTGCCATGGTAGCCATGCACTTACTAGGGCGACAGACCGGAAGGCTTTCGTTTACAAATATAGAATTTGGATTAGACCGGACATGCCATTCTTCGTCATCTCCGCAGAACCAATCACCAGAACCACTGATCCTTTCATACCTGAATCACAAAGACGAACTCTGCTCTTAAAAAGTGAGAAAAAAGACTAGAACACGCGTGAAATTCTTTTTTTTTTCGTTCAGATGCAAGAAAACAAAACTCATTGACAAGCTTTTTTCATGTGTCATCGGGCTTTAAAAGATCCTGCATCATCCTAAACTTGGTAAACTATACACTAAAAGATTTTAGGAGCAAGTATGTTCAAATCAACTTTTGGGAGAAAAAGTTCGAGCATGGTATTTTCGAGCAATTGCTATTTGTCTACAATAGTTGGTGGCAGGGTCGATTGATTTAAAGTTGTATCAATCATATAGCTTCTGTGATGTCAAAGATTCTATGTCAACTAACTACGAAAATAACATGTGGACTGAAATCAGTAATCCTTGCAAACTCGGAAGTCAGAACTGTTAGAGTAGGCCTGGCCAACCCGAGGCTCGCGAGCCGTAGCATTAAGTAGCTTGAAAATGACAAAATTAAGGATTCATACCGGCGTGTGAGTAGAACTGCTGAACATTAAAGAAAAGTACTTTTCAGAGGTAAATATTCAGCAGTTGAATTATGATTTCTGTACACTATAAAACTAAAACAGATTGTTTCCGACGTGGGATCTAGAAAACCCTGACTGACGTGTAAAAAGTTGTAAGGCGCCTTTGAGTGCGTTTGCTGATGACAAAATATTAGTGAATGGCAATAATTGATTGGCTGAATAAAAGCTTACCAATAGAGAGGTAATGATCTATGTCCCGGTCTGAACAATTAAAGTATTTTCGATTAAATCTTCATTTTTTTAAATTCAAGACACGCAAAGCGAAAACGGCAACACTTCTTCCCTCATGTTTGCCGTTTCATGGGAAAAACTTATAACATGAAAAAGCAAACCGTCAAATTGAACACTTTTACCGTTATTTGAAAACGTTGAACAATAAACGTTGGACTCACCATGGTATGCAGCTAATGTTTAACGCCGTTCCATACTCCGGATTTTCACCAACGTCATTCTCAATCACAGTGTTTGTAATATTCAACAGGTGTGTTGGGCGACGACAATGTTTTACTGTTCAAATCAACAAGACTGTCATAGTATTTCTACAATCAAGGATTGTGTCGTTAATTTCACAACAGTCATGCAAAAATTTGTTTACAGCTGTCATTCAGACTTTTAACTGTGGCAAAAGCGTATTCCACATTCGATGGACAAACTTTTTCCCTCTACACACAATTTTTACCTTAAATCTGGAAGGAATTTAGTATACTTGAAGTGGGTTATGGGGCAGAAGGGAAAAAATATCGTCCAATTTGCCACTTCTAAGAAAAGATGCGTAACAGCGCAACATATATAGCCTCTCCTTTTCATTTGTAAATGACTGCTCCATGTTTGTTCATGGATTTGACACGATGTAAGGCCTCTCTTATAAAAATGTACCCGCAGCAACGCCTTCCGTGTTGTATCGTGTTTCTGCAAAAGTTACTGCGTAAAAAAGCCTCTACATTGGCAGCTACTATTTGGGAAGAAATGTCAATCAATGCTATCGCCATCGGTTGTCGCATGCTCGAAAAAGGACTCCACTCGGTATTTAGGTTAAAGCGCTCTTCTAAAAATTTGCGGCAGTCCCCAAGTAGAGACCCCACTCTTCGCACGCTACGCATCTCACAACTGAGATAGCGAAAAATACCTCCATTCAGGGAGACTTGAAAACCACGTGTGAGCACTCAGTGTTCACTGAACAGCAAGTTTAGCATACTGTAAGTTGGTGTTTGGAAAGTGGAATCACTTCACTACAAGGGAAAGAGCATGAACTTGCTGAAGAAGCTAAACAATTTTCCTTGGATATTGCTGGCATCTCTTCAACTAATTGCCGTTCCTTTAATAGTTTGGATCTGCACGATGGTGGACACTCATCTAGTCCGGCAGTAACACAACAATGTCTGCACAAGCTAGAGACTGAAGTGGGATCAGGGCCGGCCCTGGCAGGTGCGAGGCCCAATGCAAGACCTAGGCGCGGGGCCACTCTGAGCAGTGTTTTTTGACGTCATCGTGCTCAGTCAACCGTGCTAGGANCTTCTTCTTGAAGATGTTTTAGCAAAATGGCTCAATGTATATTAAAAAGACGGTAAAGTCCTGGAGTTGCACTGCATGTATGATCTGTAACATGATATCAAAGACGTTTTCTTTTTATTTGGAGGGGGCGTGAGCATAGCTCATGTGCCCCTAGCTGCGTTCATGTTTATGAATAATAGAATGCAGCTGCGGAGATCCGAGCGGCAAGCGCAAAATTACGCCATTCAAACCTAACTGACAAGCGAATTGAACTTACAATGCAATTACTTCACTCTTGTTACACGTCACTTTCTTTCGAAGAACGACTAAATTGGAGAAACTCTGCTAACATGAATTGATTAACTTTCTCGCTTTCGCTAAGCAAAAGCGCAGAAAATTACAAGATTTATAATTACTACGTCGCAGATGTAGAAATAACGTACCAAACGCAAGCATAATGCGCATGGTTGATTGACACAATAGACGCATATAGGCGCCCAATATAACGAAAAACAGGAACGAGTGTGCTGGATGACATTCACAATTTTTGCTTGCTTAGTTAAGCCGCAGTGCAGCTTTAAGTGTCCTTTACCTTTAAGTACCTGGACTTTGAAATGGTGTTTTTTTCTACCAGTACAAGCTCGCAAATAGGCAAAACACAATGAAAGTTTGGTGGAACGGCAAATGACAAAAGTCATGAATTGAATCCAACGAGCAACACTTCGTTAACCTTTGCTCAATCTCAAACCATTGAACACTTGCCTGTAAGTGACAACTAGACTTTTCGTGCTCAGCCAGGCGCACACTGGTATTAGACCAGTCAGAAAACCCATCAATGGATAGCGCGGCATTAGCATCGGATAAAAGCTTGCAACAAAAATAGTATCCGATTTTTCCAGCTGAGTACATTATCTATTTCCTCTCCATTGGATAATTAACTTCTAAATAATAATTTGAAAATTTTGTGCCTGCTATACATTCTTGGGAAGTTCATATTCAAATCTAACTTTTGTNGACCTTTCACGATCCCAAAATCTCGCTCAGTTGTTGAGAGACGTTTGGGCCAAGACGCAGGATCCTCACGGTTTTTGATAAAGCTAAGATTAGGGCTGTCGCTTTTCCTCTCAAAATCTTTATCACACTGCTGGACCACGCTACACGATGATGTAACTTGTTCAGCAGGTTGTACAGAAGATACAGGAAGATTGTGCAGAACTTGATTTTTCAAGGAACTGAGCGACTCACTATCTGATTCCTCGATCTCAGTATTGTTGTCCTAGGTGGCCGTTGTCGATAAAATTCTCTATTGCTCGCTGGCACCCTATTTCATTTCCTTCACTGTTTTTATCTTTATCATTTCATTGCCACAACTGTAGGTTCTACATATGTCACGCTTTTTTTTCGGCATTTTTTTGTAATGTGGAATATCCAAGTTTCTTTAAACAACATTTAGTTATTTCAACAAAGTCGCCAGACAGAAAATATAATAACAAACCTTTCTATTTTGCAGCTTTTTTGCGTCAGTTTTGATTGGCGTTTGATGGCATTAAAATATCATTTGTGATTAGATGGGGTTTCAATCTTTGTCGTGGCAACTTCCTACACGCTATAGTTTCCGGCCTGGGGTAATATTGCCGCCAGCGGCATGGGCTTCGGAAGGGGGGGCAGAGGAGATCGTTGTCTCCCTGAATTTTAAAATTTGACATGTTGGTTGCTCTTCTGTTTCGAGTAGGCAAAATAAAATTTCACCACTTCCGCCTCTGTAAAAAACTTTTTTCGCTACCTCTGAAAAATCCAGTATTTCCTCTCTCGCTGTAAAAAATCCTTCCGACGTCCATGGCCAGTGGTAATTCACAGAAGCGTAACAACCGCTTAATCTGGATTGCGTTTTGAAAGAGTTTTGGCTGTCACAAATGAAGACGTTTGGTGACACAGTGAATATAAAATCTATCACTGGCGTAGCCAGGCTAAACGTTGCCCGAAGCCGAGTGCCGCTTTTTCCACCCCTCAAATTTACTTGCAAGATTTTAAAATGAAACAAGATCATTTTAAATTAGGTTGCACACCCCTGCTTTATCCTATTCATTGGGTAGGCTTATCGGCATCAAATTTTGGCGGGTGAAGTGAAGAAGCCGGCAAAAGTGAAGTTTTCCTAGGTGGCAGTTGTCCTAGTTTACAGTTGTCCTAGGTTGCAGTGTCCTATTGCTGGTTGCGGTTGCCCTAGGTATAAATTATCCTAGGTGGCAGTTGTCCTGGGTGGTTGTAGTCCTACAGAACCAACTGCTAGTTTACTGAAAATCATGAGGTAGTTATAGACCTCATAGAGCTGCTTCAGCCGTGACGTTTCCCGACAGAAAGAGTTGAAAAAGTGAGTACTGCTGATAGTGAGAAGCACGCTTGAAACACTATTTTAAATTGTTAAGATGAATATTGTCTGGTATACTTCTCTTTCTAACCCGTGTTCAATCAGCTGGACAATCTCCTTCGTATCGTGGGCGGCTTGTCATTCACATACAAAATCGTTTTACCGAAAAAATAATTTCGACAGCAATACGAGGTATACTGAGTGCTGATAAGCTAAGTCATATTTTATTTGCTTCCCTCACAGTGTGATTCTTTGTGAATTTCAAATAGTAGAAATGCTTTTTCCAAATTACAAAATGTAATTTTGCTTTTGACGTTAATTCGCCTATATTTTGAACTAAAAATGACATCATGGTCTAACTCTAAAACAAAACTTTACAAAGGAAACTTTTAAAGCGGTTTTGGGAATATTTTGAACGTATTTGATAATAGAACATATTTGAAAAACGCCGATCTTTTTTTGAATCAAGTACAAAGAGACCGTGTTCTGAAATGTTTCTGGAAACAAAGCGCAATTGAAAACGACTTAAACAAAATCATGTTGGGCATTTGAAACACAATTCTTCTCATCAACATGAAGGATCACCTGGGGAAGAGTGTAAAAACACACCACAAAACACTCGTTTGCTCAGGCGTGTACACAAAACGCAGACAATCATAACATGTTGGTCAGTTGTGAACGCAAACTGCTGCACCAAAAACTTTGGGGGACTCAGTTGAGGAACAAAGCCAACATAGAGAATAACGTAAGTTTATACTACAAGTTTTTCAGGCAGCAATTTTGGAAGCCAAAACTCTGGTTTATGAAAGTCCACAAACTTTTCAGGGTGCTCTTTCGTGTGTTGGTAAGCTACAGAGTCTATGAACGTCTTGTCTCCATAAAATCTGTTCAACACAGTTTGTTTTGTGTGTTCCTGTTTGAAGCAACCCCGCGTGAACGTCTCATCTAATAAATGAGTTTTAAACGCTTAAATGATTTTGTAGGTACATAAGACTTCCAGTGCATCTGTCCCTTGACGTAACAGACTGCGCGTTTTATTGTGCTGCAGGTGTTGCAACGGTGAATCTAGAAAAAATGGTGCATGGGTTGCGTTGAGCGCAACCTTATTTACAAAAAAAAGTAGAAAACAAGTGCCAAAAATCTGACAACGTTTCAGTGCTCTCACAATATCGTCAACGTTGGTAAATCAGAATCTTCGGCTTTCGCAAGATTGTGTATGAAAACACGTGCAATTTTGGAATCGCTGTCCATTCAAAAACCACCTGTCATTAAACGTCCATACGTCGTTTACTCCACTGGTTTTACTTATGATCTTAGTCAGACCACCAACATGCCTGATGTAGCTCTTTGTCTTCTCAATTATGTCTAACATGCATTATTTCTTCCTTATTTGAGCTTGCCTCATGTTTTGTGACCTGTCATTCCGCACTATTCCGGTGTTCGTTGCTAAGTATAAAAATAGTCTTTTTCAAAGCATCGTTCAAGAGAAAAACCCTGGTTTCTGGTTTGTTTTGTGAAAATTGCTTGCAGTCAACAACCAACATAAACACCAACTTTGACAAGAAGGTGATGATGCACTCCATCTTCCCTTGTCCAGACATTTCATCCGATTATTTCCAACCAGTCTGTAACCGACATTGCATTGGAATGTAACTGCGTTGTTGTAAATATACGTGTCGTTGCTGCCTGTATCTTCTATTTTTCTGCCATTTGCAGGGGTGACAACGGCATCAGGGTCACAAAAATATGCTGCGAAAAAAATAAATAAGGTTAATCACCAGGCCCCACAGTTTGTTTTCCTTGCCTTAGAATGAAGCGTAGACTTTGTTAGCCTGCGATTAAGTCAAAACTGTAAACAAAGTTTTGTGATGCCACAATGAAGCCACATAATAACCTTTTCTATATTTTTTCTACATTCTACATTCTACATAGGATCAGACCCGTAGCCACGGGGTCATTCGGGGGCAGTAACCCCTAAATTTTTGTTGTGCCTCCCCAAATGATTCAAACTCGAAAAACTAATAAATTTTGCAAATGCTCGTTTTTAATCTGTTTAATCGTCACGCCAACTCGCAACACCACCGCACATTGCATGAAAAGCTAACCTCATTGTTACAGGATGAATTGTACTAAGGAACGTCCACACTGGTAACAATTTGGATTTGTGACATCACAGTCACTAAAGACCGTCTTTCGAAACTGTTTCCGCAGTCTCTCTGTTAGTGCGAACAACACCATGGCCCTAGCAGTCTGGCTGTGGTAATATAAGAATATAGTCTTAGCCAGTGTTCTATCTAAGAAAATTTTAACATATGTTGATTTTAGTGAGCGTAAATATTTTAAAGCTGAATCACCAGAATTATAAATGAATTACAAATTTGGTGAATTATTTGCATTTAAAAATAAGTATAAAGTCTCATGAAAATACGAACGAAGGGCCTACGCATTTATTTCAAAGAGCTTCTTCTTCTTTTCCTGCTTTTCCAACGTTTTGGAATGTTGCAACTGCTCTAGAATCAGATTTCACTGCGCAAATGGTTTGGTGTGGTACTGGGCAGTTGCGCTTTGCGGTGAGACATGCCAGCCTACTTTTTGACGAATCATTATTTTTCCCAGACATCTGTTGTAGTGCAAAAATGTCGATTGCGAAGGCTAATAAGAGAAAATACAGAAAAACTACATCAAGTATGACCAACTTGCCTCCAGCAAGATGGAGAGGATATTCTGCAAGGGTGTGTTGTGCATAAAAAAGTTGTCTAACAGCTGTTTAAAACCATTCCAGCTCAAACAGTATTTGAACAATGCTCACAAAGACCAAGTCAGCATGTTGATTGAGTAATTTGAGTCTAAAGAAGGTTGTCTCAAACGTGTCAGGCTGGATGCAGGAGGTACATATAACCAAGCAAATCTTTCCATCCCATGTGGTTGTATTTCGCATTNCTAATTCGAAAAAATCTACATTACNGCAGAAACACTGTGGAAATCATGCCTTCCGGATTGTGTGAAACTAGTTCTGTTNGCTCACGGATCATTTTGAGTTGGCCTACGGAGCGAACCTTGTCAGCCAATGGTTAGAACCTCCAAATCAAACGTTGGCAAAACGATGCGACCTTTTCAAACAAACTGGTATGCCAACCGTGAATGACTAGAATATTCAGCTCAAAGGAATGCTTCTTACTGCTTGCTTCTAATGACAGAGATAAAGTATTGTATTTACTCACAAAAGATGTCAGAACNGGAAAACAGGTACGGAGACAGGTAAGGAATTGAANAAGCATTNTGGTAGTAAATCGCACATTCAAGCTATATCCGTGTGGGTGGAGCGTCAAGCAANGGAAAAAAGCTATTCTTCAGCTGACTTAGCGTTGTCACGAGATGTGGTTAGACGCAATAGATACTATCTCTCAGCCAGGGCTGTGGAGCCGGGGCCGGAGCCCAAGCAATTTTGGATGTTTGGAGCCGGAGTCAAAAATTTTGAATGGCGGAGCCTGAACTTGAGTTCCTGTTCAACAGACATAGTTTCTGGAGCAAGCCAATTGTACAAATAATACAATGGTTTTTGGTTTTTAATGGACCAAATCGTTCTTGAGCCGGAGCCAAAAACTTTTAGATGCCTGGAGCTGGGGTCGGAGCCCGAAATTTGAGTTCCGGCTCACAGTCCTGCTTTCATCTATTGTCGATGACATAACATTTCTTGCAGTAAACAAGTTATCGTTCATGGATACAGAAGAAGACATTAATTTATTGCATTCAGTTTTGCAGCTGATGGAATTTTCTTTTAAGAAGGATGAAAAACTCTTGAAAACTTCCTGCAGTTTCCCAAACAATGAGAAGTACACTTGTCCAAAAATCTAAAATGATGTAATTGAAGCTCGGGTATTACTTGTCCGAAAAAGCATATTAGCGAAACTCCACTCATCAGATACTGGCTTATTCACACTGAGTTGCGACGCAACTCGTGACACACCTGGCGTTGAGCTGTTAAGTGTTATAATTCCCTTTGTGGATAAAGGCGTTGTCCCTCAAGAAAAATTGCTCGGAAGACATGAATTTGAAAAATTTGATGCAAAGTATATTTCGGAAACAATGTTTTCGATCTTGCATGGAATTGATTTGCGGAATCTTCTAACTAGCACAGTGCTACGATGGAGCGACGGCGATGTCGGCAAAACACGGTGGAGTGCAAGCTTTAATTGGTCAGCATGTCAAACGTGACGTTCCTACATTCACTGATTAAATCACAAACTTCATTTAGTGGTTGTTCATGTTCATGCGTGCGACTTGTTTGCGAGTACTTTGACATTTGCAATTTTCTAAACAAATTTTTGTCCACTTCCAAAGTTCCTGTCATGTATAAAAAGTTTGGCGGCGACGCCATGGCACGACTATTAGGGCAAAGATGGTCTGGTCATTATAAAAACACCCTGAAAATGAAGAACATAATCTATTTAAACATACAATAAAACAAAAAACATTCCCCCCTAAAAATCTATTGTGCCCCCCCAAACCTTAAAACCTGGCTACGGGCCTGCATAGGATCTATCTGAAGAAAATTTTACAATCAAGAATCAGACACTGAACGTTATCAGAGTTTTTAAATGTACTGAGTAGATAGCTTCAGCTTAATTCAAATTAGTCATGACTAAGAGTTCAAGACAGAAATCAAAGCATTTGTTTTAAGGTAGGGCTAGATGCTAGTAAGCGGGAGTCGTTTTCAATTTCAGTTGATTAGTTTAGTTTTGCAAATAAAATTTTTTAGAATGAAAATGCAGCGAGGCCACGACATCGGAACTGAAAAATCAGCACAACCAAAATAGAAGCATTTTCCTCAGAATGACTATATTTTGGATATAAACACACTGATATTTTTTAAGACATTGCTCTTCAAGATAAACACAATTCTTAGAAATAAGTACAATCTGGCAAACATGCATATAGGCATATATACGCCTAGAGCAGTTATGGCCCAAATCACCGTTTCAGTCGTAACTGAACACCCATGCTTATTTTTGAAGGCCCAGTTTCAAACTTGTGCTGTATTCAGCTACCTGTTAAACAGATCAATCGTATGCAAATGTCATAAATCGTATAATGACAAAAACAATGCTCTATTGACGTCATTCAATGATACATTGTTGTTACAAAAGCGAATTGCCTATGTTTTACGCCACGCATCTAGCGCAGGAATGTACGCGGAGCACAAGAGAAAGTGTTGTGTAGCCCAATAAAAAGTGCTAAACCGGGAAAAATTGGGCCGCAGCCCACAGTTTGTCGACCACTAGCCCAGCACATTATGACGGAGTGAAATTTTGTGGAACAATTGTTAGAGGCTAATCTAATGGTTTATTTTGCACTAGTCACGGTTGTAAAAGTGTCATCATTCGATTTACATCAGTTTTCAGAGTTAAATACATTTGTCAGATATTGTGAAAACGTTGCAATCCAGGTCCGTAACCAGGGGGCGCAGGCCTGCAACCAGGGGGGCTGCAAAATTTTGGCCTCTCCTGCAAAATTGTGTTGGACATAGTTTGAAACTATTGGACAGAGTTTAAAAAATTTAAGCCACTCTCTGAAAACTCTTCGCCCCCTGGTGTCCCAAGTTGGTTATGGGCTTGTTGCAACCCAGTGGTCGAACTTGTAAGTTTTTCAGAATGATGATGGTTTAAATGTACAAGCTGAAACGCTTCGAAATATTTTCAATTGTTTTGGGTTCAAATACCTGTACTAAAGTTAAAAACTACTCTGCAAATGCTCTTTTATAATCTTACCAAGAAAAATATTGACTACAGAATTTGAATAGACGTCTATTTTGTATGGACGCCTACAACTGAGTGTTCACTATGTTAGTTTTGGTACAATGTGTTAGTTTCTTCATTTCAGTAAAGAAGAAATATCCCTTGCAAGTTGTACTCATTCATGGAAAATAACAGCAGGTTCCAAACTTTTTATTTTAAAACTTTTAATAGCGCACAATCTCGATAACTGCAAGCTTTCCATTTAAAACCCACTCTCACATTTGGAAATAATGTATCATTTTGTAGGATCAATAATAATTATATCAATATGATGATCATTGAAATTAGGAAAGTAGTTCGGTCAAAACGAACTTGCAGGTTAACTATACTGCCCTAGATCTGTTGAATCTTTATAGGGTGGCGGTTATAACAAAGAAGTTGTGCTGAAATAATAATGTTCGTACTGTTAAAAATAACCCTGGTGGCACTGAGTTTGTGATTAAAAACACTTTATCGAGAGCATTTTATCAAATGAGAGATATGGCGTTGAAATATAATGTCAATGGCAACATTTTCATGATCTGAATAGTTACCAGGAAGCCTTACAAATCGAAAAACGCTGTGCTTAATGACAAACCTCGCTAAAGACCTACATTCACGATCGGTTCAAGCTGTGGGGGGCTTCATCAATGCATTTGCCCGCCAACTCTACATTATGTGATGGGCCAATGTTTTTGAAAACGATTGGCAATAGAAAAATTCTCTTTTTTTGAGTTTTCAACAAAGATTGTGTAGAGTGGAAGCTTGTATTCATTTGCGTTTCAGATTAGTTTATTTTGTATCAGCGTACAATAACTACGCAATAACGCCAATCTACTGTAAATTAATCAACGAAAGCGAAATTGCAAATACTTACGCTTAATGCGATAGTACAACTTGTATCCAGTTTTTTCAATTGATAAATCGGAGTGAAATTGCACGCTCATCACTGATGACCTCATGTCAATCCAGGTAGCATTGTGAGGAGCTGTAGTTCCGCAGTATCTGATGGAAGAGCCATTTTCACTTGTAACCTGAAAGAAAAAACTAACTTGTGTTTTCAAAATGTCATAGTTATCGGTTTTTAAAAGCTCTGTTTTTTCTGTAAGCTTTCGAGAAATCATCCGACTGGGCTCTGCTTTCATATTTTTGCGATGATTCAAACTTGCACGTATCTGCATCTTAGTAACTACTGTCCACATATGAGACAGACAAGGAATCTATCTGCAAATTTTTAATAGGAAATCGATTTAAGGCAAGGCTACGCATCGTCAGTTCTTCAATCTGCAAGTGATTCTAACAGGTAAATCGTTGAAAGGCTAAAATAAGGGCAGAGAAAGCAAACAAACGAAAGACTGAAGTGACTATATCACAACCCAAACTGCGACAGGTAAAATTTAAAACAAGTCTTTCTCAAATAATTGCGTTCCCTGTAACTTCAAATCTTACTTCAGACACAACTTCACTTAAATAAATCACAACACGCGGTGATACAACTAAAAGTGGAAGATACGTCGTTCTCAAATAATTGTGTTCATATGAATTTCAAAACCGGACTAAGATACAAAAATGAAAGGCCAACTGCGTGCAAAATGTAACCAGCATGCACATAAAGTTGCTTATGAACACTTCCGTTATCAAGACAATCGCAACACTTTCCAACTTTTTGAGCATTTCATGTGTAATCTTTTTATTTTTTTGCACAAATTGACTGTACTTCTACTTTTCACGTTCGTGATGCAATCGCACTAAAAATTCTTAGCTGCATCTGCATTTTGTTTTGAAAAATTTAATCATAATGAAAAATCACGAAAATTTACAAACACGAAGGCAGTATGCGTTTGCACGTATGTACGTGTGCTCATGCAAATGCTTGTTTTGTTTTTTTTCTAGGTGGATTTAATCAGTAGCGTAACAAGAGGGGGAAAGGGGAGACATCTGCCCCCGGGCGCAGCACTTCGGGGCGCCAAAATGAGGTCGGAATGTTAGGAACTAATTACGAAATGTTAAATGTCAGCGAATGTTGATAACTATAATTTACAAAATGCCGAAAGTCATTGCGAAATCTCATCGAGATCAACAAGGTTCGCAAAGCGAGCAAGTATGAACCTAAGTGACGTTTCAAGGCGGAGTTTCTGTCTCCAACAATAAGCGGCTCGCATGTGGTTTGACCCACGGCTGCGTCACAACTCTTTCAGAATGCCAGGGTTGCGAACTTTCCGACTTCCTATCATTTTATAGTTGCGTCGTAA
>JGI24159J19872_10004430_pt1 | contig 17890 bp, 9 predicted proteins | sample Ectturendosymbi4_FD_19872 | JGI IMG/M metagenome (IMG submission 19872) | reverse complement strand
CCTTTAAGTCCCGCGAAAGCCACGTTTCTTGCAGAGCTTTGCAATCCTATAACTCGCCAGGCGATTGAGCTAGAGAGCTGTTCAAACCCTCTACGGATTCAGAAGCCTGTAGTCGAAATCGAAAAAAAAAAATTTTTCGTTTTCGGTGGTTTTTTTTTGGGGGGGAACGCCACATGTGGGAGTGTTTTTGGCTACCTTTACTTGGCCCTGGGCCCCAACTCATTGGAACATTATTATGGCTCAAGATTTTTTCGGAAACTAGGCCAAAATCCGCGTCTTTAGATCCCTTGAATGACTTTCTGGCATATATGTAGTCGAAATTATGGACAAATAAAACAAAATTGGTGAAAATTTCTGCACCCACAAACCCCAATTTGGGTTGGAACACACCCCTTTTCTAAATGGCCATCACTCGTCAGCGGATCGAGCTAGAGAGCTGTTCAAATCCGATCTGAATGGGGAAAGACTTGTAGTTTAGGCTGAAAAAAAAACTTTTCGCCTTGCGATTTCGGCCTTTCTGGCTATGTTTACAAAACCACAGGTTGTTTTGACATGTTTTGACAGGTTTCTCTAAAGTCTAAACAATCCGTGACGTCAACGGCCCGTGGGAGTGCGTGAATCGAGCAAAATCAGCGGCGCGAAAACGCGCGAGATTTAAATACATTCTAGGCTATAGTACGAGGTTTCAGAGAGTTTGATGGACTTTTTAGGATTTCTGGTTGATGAGTTATGGCAAAAATGGTATAATATTAATTAGGGAAATCCCCTGAAGGCCCTTGGGAATTCCTGACATATTTGGAATATTTTTGGCATAACGTTTGAACCAAAAACGCTATAAATTTGATCAAGGGCTTTAAAAACGCTTATTTTAGCATAGAATCCAAAAATACTACGAGCCACAATGTTGGCGCGTGGGATCGGGTGATGACGTCATATAATTAACCAAAAAACAGACCCCCATCATGAGCCCAGTGGCCCAAAACCCCCATCCAAATTAAAAAAAACATTATTTATTCTAAACTACACGACGCCACCAGTCATTGCAGGGTTTGAACAGCTCTCTAGCTTTATCTGCTGCCGAGTTATGGCCGGCCAAAGTTTGGCCTGAAAGGGAAAATTATGCCTTTTCTGAAAAGTTAGGAATTAGGCCAAAATCTGGGTTTTTGGCCCATAATTTTGGCTACAGATATGCTCGCAAGTCAATCAAGGTCTATATAGACGCGGATTTTCACCTAGTTTTCAAGAAAACATTGAACCAAAAGAATGGGTCAATGGGTTGGGGCCCACGGCCGGCCAAAGATGGCCAACATTTCCAAAACATGCCCTCTTTGTGACGTCACCTCCAGAAACCCCCCCATCAAAACCAAAAAATTTTTTTTGAACAGCTCTCTAGCTCAATTGCCTGGAAAGTTATAGGATTGCAAAGCTCTGCAAGAAAAGTGGCACACGCGGGATTTGAAGGGTTCAAAACACTTAATTTCGTATAAATATTCTAATAGGTAAGTAAAACAAAGTTGAAAAGGATGTCTTGATTGATTGACTGATACATTAATGAAATGAAACATTACTTGCACGTACCCTTTTCATAAATAGCATTTGATTGTAGTTGAGAAATTTTTAATACATTCAATTGCTTCAATAATTATCCAGCCTCTGCCTAGAAGTGAAGCTAGCTTTGTTGAATTTTGCATAACTTTAAAAAGGCTGCAAGCTCTGTTGGAAAGCAATTATAGAGAATGAAGTCAATTGTGCCAAAGATGCCTTAAATCATTTGAAAATCGTGCTCAAACGCAGCGTGGCACATTAACAGATTTGGCCGAATTATGGCCACAAACAAAGCGCAGCATTACCGAGAAGCATAAGTCCAGTCCCAGCGAGCAAAAAACCCTCGCCATGTAAGACATTAAGCTACATCTCTTACCCGGACCATCCTCTGCTGACGATTATATCCGATCATACAATCAGTTCCTAGAATCCTTCTACTGCAGATGGAATTCTTCAGGGCATATCACCAATGTTTTTCACATGCATTCGTAGCCATATATTCCACATGTCTCCATTGTGTGAGGGCATGGATCAATAAAGAAAAGTTCTGGCTAATTTTTTTCCGGCAAAGGGAACAAGCTGTTGGTCATTCTGTAGACTGACCAAGAGCTAAGAATTTAAATATCATAGAAAGCAAATAAAAACAACAAAAAACAACATTTATTAATTAGGTATGTAAGCGTACTTCTGAAAAGATCTTTTAACAACTTATTACTAAAAAATGCGTCAGAGCAACGCACCGTCATTTTAATGTTTTTATTTTTTCCCCTCTCTTCTCTTGCTCGACATCGCGTTACATGCAAAAGTCACCTGAGCCAACATAAAAAACGAGAGCAGTTGCAAACTCGCAGAGTATTTCTTTTGCTGTCCTGACTACCACCAGAAGATAAAAAAGTTTGAAAAACGATTTACGTGAAGACGAAGGACAGTTTTGATGGACAGTTGGCAAGCACCAGTTTTGGTGTTCCGATCACACCATGCTTCGTATCCTCAAGTACCGCAAATTGAAAACCACTGATAAAAGCATAGAGAATTCAGTGTTAGCTGACCTGTTTTTGACTGGTGAAAAAAATATTTTCCGCTAAAAAGTTGATTTTCACTGATCAAAATTTTCTCTTTCTTGCAGTATTTTTATTTTTATTCTTAGTAAATAGCCTTGTTCTGGAAAATTTTCCTCTGGACTACTGTCTCCGCATCCAAACCATATCTCATATACTCAGTAGACATTAGAATCTCGGTTTTCAGGCCAGGATTAGCTCTTTTCACCTGGTTGTCAAAGAATACATTTGTACACTTTCATCAATTGACAATATTTGATATCAAAATCAGATTTTTGCGCAGGTTTATTTATAGTTCAGTTTTGATTTCAATCCTGTAGCATTATTCTGGTTTGAAAATGGTAAGTGCTTCACTTGAGAAATGAATGACTATCAAATAACTTGAAAATCATCCACTGACATAAAGCAAAGATCCAGTCTAATCCTAAAAATATTGTATCAAAGTTGATGTAACAAGTATTTTAACCTAGCATAGACGTATACATGGAAAGCAATAGGAACAATTCATTACAAAATAAAACTTCAAGGCAAATCGACAATGAGGTTCTTAATCCTTTCAGCATCTAAGGTTAACAAAGTGTCTTTTCGACTTTCCGCACGTTACGCTTTACGTTTGTTCGCACCTAAGACGGTGATCCTGTATTTGTCTGCTCTTCTCTAAACTTTTCTATCACCACATTGCTGTAGTTGTATACTGATGCCGTATAAGAGATACTCCTACAAACCCCAAAAGACAAACTTGAGTAATCTTGATTACACTTGCATATATCCCGCACGTGAAAGGCATCGTTCGTTGTATTTCCGATGCTATGGGATAGTGTCGTTAAAGCTACTAAAGGAAGATCAGATAAAGGCTGAAGGCACCAAATGCATCCGTTTTGTGTGTTAGGTCATCCGTTTTACTGATGTTTACAGTAGATCGAAGGAAGAGAAAAACTGCATAAATTAAGTCATTCTAGGCTGACGTCAAATATGAACAACCTCGACCTGAAGTTGATGCAAACGACATCTCCAGGCTCGTGACCGCAAGAGTCCAGTCTAATTCGCTGACAGAGTTCCCTTTAAGAAAAGTTTGACCTAAGCCAATTTTGCTTCAGTGAGCGTGCAATTGCGCAACCGTGTAGTCAAACAACCAGTGAAGCATTTTAAGCGGTAAAAGGGCTATGCTGTAAATACACAATATTAAATTTGGAATGTTGCAGGTGCGCAAGAATGAGATTTCACTGCGCAAATAGTCTTGTGGCACTGCGCATTTGCGCATGTTGGAGAGAACATTGGGCGAATCATTTTCATACAACAGTACCGGCAATGACTCAAATCTGCTCCTTATGATAATTTTCGTCTTTCCTCTTTGTTGCCACAAATGTTGCTGTGAAACTGCCACAAACTGCCACAAACCGACACTCAGCGATAAAACATATTTTTGTGCAAAAAGAACGTCAGCAGTCAGAAACTACCAAACCGATATTAGATTTGCTGCAAGGAGTTACAGGAGTAAATGTGATGTGTTTTTATCACCTGTGAAGTCGAGCAAGCGCGTTGACAACATCGACGTTGCTGCGGCGATTCGTTGAAGAGGTTTTTCGGTGTGGAAAGATTTGAAAATTCTAGGGCCTAGGCGGTAAATATGTTGAAAACAAGACAGGAACCGACCGGAAATCTGAAATCAAATCTCGGACCCGATATTTTTAATCGAGGCTAAAGATAGAAAAAATGAGATTGAGATGAAAAATTTCCAAGCGGAAAACCTGATACGATGACCTGATTATCTGCAATCTTTAGAAACCAAGACCAACGTTGGTCTCAAGGAACCGTTCCTCGATGGGTACGCTTAGATCGCATGAAGGTTAATCACGTAAGAATTATCTTCTATTCGAAATTATGCTTGCATGCCATTTTGCAAAATGATGACCTAATGCGGAGTTGCGCTATTGACTGTACTGTTTTTAAGAAATTAAGGTGTGCGTTGAAACAGCACCATGAACAAAAACGAGTCACCACATCTCTCTAAAGTATGACCCGTTTCACAGTTTTATACTAAAACGGTGCTGAAATAACATTCATTTGGATGGTGCGGAATTCAGTGCAATTCAGAAAAGGCCTTGCGATATATATACACGATATTGAACTTTTGGAGTGTGATTTTTCAAGTGATTTAATGCGGTTAAGATTTTGAAGCTCATCTGGTCATGGCCCCAGAGCAATTGTGTGCGACTACACGGCATAAACTTTTGCAAGATCTGTGTAAAGCTTTGCGTATGTTCAAATTTCAGGTCAGTAAGCACGTTGACAATTTTAGTATTGACAGCTAGCCTTGTTGTTTGCTTGACCAGCTTGAGGTTTTCATCGAATTTGTTGAAGTCCTCGGAATCTTATCATGTTAACTGCTAATCTGAAATAGGTGACGTTACAGAACAGTCCAGTCGATACACGTCGTTTCTGGAGGTGGTGGTAGACTGGTGTTGGCAAGTATGGCGAAATGGTTTAAACTGGGGCGAGGACAAAAACGTTCGAACCCAGTTAAAGCATGATTTGGAAGCTCCAAGCATGATTTACTATCGACACTATAGTTTCGTGATTCCGTGTCATCACCGTAAACAATCTTTTAAGAATAGGCGAGCGGGACGTAAGTATCAAAATTTTGAAAACAAGACTAACGCCTTATTATGGAAAGGTGATTTCCACGCTTAAGATTTTCCTGCTGCAAGCAAACCTACAGCTAGATTATAGCTGCAGCAAATTGGCTGGAGTGTCTTTCAGATTATGTCTCTCATTGGCCACAATGTTAAAAGGATACGAGATACTGTACGTTTCGTTAAAGTTCAACGAAATCCATACAACCGGATTCTAAAAACATAAACCTGTTCGTGGAAAATATATCCTACGGGTATTGGCACACATAGTTACCTGTATTGGCACACGCAGTTACGTGCATTGACACACACAGTTACGTGTATTGGCACACACAGCTACGTGTGTTGGCACACGCAGTTATGTGTATTGACACACACATTTAAGTGTATTGGCACACATTGTTACGTATATTGGCACACACATTTGAGTGTATTGGCACACACACAGTTACGTGTATTGGCGCACACAGTTACGTGCATTGACACACACAGTTACGTGTATTGGCACACGCAGTTCGTGTATTGGCACAGACAGTTACGTGCATTGACACAGACAGTTACTGTACGTGCGTTGGCACACACAGTTACGTGTATTGACACACAGTTACGTGTATTGACACACAGTTACTGTACGTGCATTAGCACAAATACAGTTGCGTGTATTGGCACACACAGTTACGAGTATTGGCACACACAGTTACGAGTATTGGCACACACAGTTACGTGTATTGGCACACACGGTTACGTGCATTAGCACACGCAATTACATGTATTTGCACACACATTTACGTGTATTGGCACACTAAGTTATGTGTATTTGCACACATAGTTACTGTACGTGTATTGGCACACTAAGTTACGTGTATTTGTACACACAGTTACTGTAGGTGTATTTGTACACACAGTTGCATGCATTGGCACACACAGTTACTGTACGTGTATTTGCACACACAGTTACGTTAATTGGCACACACAGCTACGTGGGATGGCACACATAGTTATTCCAAAACGTTGCAGCCAGCCATTTTTATAAAAAATTATAACCTAACAAACACGTGTTTTGGGTACATGGTGAATATTGTACCGTTGAAGGAAATAAAAGTTGCAAACGCAGGATTGCAGGAACAGATCGTACATTAGACCGATGGTTCTCAACCTATTTCGACGTTGCAGCACTCTGCATAATCTGAACATTTTCCCGGCACAATTTCGCTGAATTAATACAGTGAAAATGCTTAAGAATTTGTTTTTTAATGCGATGGTTGTGCCTGCTCTCGAGAGCAAATCAAAATGATACACAGGCTCCAATGTCGTCAAACAAACTCGAGTTTCATCGTCAATGCCAAGACGCCTGTCTTCTTCCTACTTATAATTTCAAGTCAATGCTTAAAAATTCATACTCGCAAAGCTATGAAAACGCAAATGACAAAAATAAGTTTTAACAGCTTTGGATCTGATCATTAGATAAGATTACCTTACAGGCAGGCAAAACGCCTCTTTGCTCTTTTCGGGAAATGTTTATTGATAGAAAACGGTAATTCTTAAATCAGTGAGCTGTTCTTCTTCTTCAGCAGATGGATTTGTAGTTTCATTTATACGAATGGATTAAAATTACCCATTCTGTAACCATTTGGGCCAAGTCTGGAACGCACCTGCGAAGTGCTTATGTGTAGATCAGTCTGTGTGTTCAATATATCTGGCATAATCCTCATTCTCAACGGAGATTTAACAAAAGTAGAAAACTCACCGTATATTTCATTTTAAATTTTGCTTTACCACAATGTCATTTTTTGTCAAAAGAGGTTAATTTTGAAGTTGCTGAAATTAGATTTTCTGATGGTCCTTGTAAACTTGAATTCAAATTATTCAGTTTATCGAACAAATCTAATAGAAAATGAACTTTCAAACAGCAGAACTCTTCATGAATAGAATCCAAGTCCTTTTCTGGAATTTCTACGAAAGAAATAATTTCAGGTGTCAGTTGGCGTTTTGCGTTTTAACACTTTTCCTTTCAGGAGTCATTGAACTCCTTATGACGTAACAAACATTCGTATTTCGAATTCATCGCTTTATTGAACTCCGTATGACGTAACAAACATTCGTATTTCGAATTCATCGCTTTACAAAATTAAAAACAATCGACTTTGAAGAGGTCGAGACGTTATAAAGCTCACCACGTGAATGACCTGACTCGTAATTGAATGCAAATTTGTTGGCAAAGTTTTGGAGGCGATCGAGAACTTCTCTGTTAATCATGCGATGCACAAAACCACGCTTGGATATGTTTGGTGCACGTTCTTGACAAATCCTTTTCATTCTTGCATAAATTGGCAACTATTGGTGCAAACACTGACACAATTCTTCCACTGCAACTTTAAACGCAGAATGCTTTTATTCACCAAATCAGATATATCCTCCGCTCTAGTTGTGGTATTCAAATCTTTGCCAAAAACATTGGTTTACAAATTTTGAATTTTTTTGAATCGAATGTACGCAAGGAAGTGAGCTTTTCAGGGACTGCCAGTAGATTCATCCATTTGTTGAACTCATAGCAAAAATAACAACTGATCTTCTTCTGTATCGAAGTGTTCACGATCGCGGAAGTGTTTTACGTCTGAAGAACACTTTTCAACTCTTCGCGAAATTGTATCATGTGATAATGGAATTTTACTCACTTTATCTGCTGCATCCGTTCCAACCACAGTTTCAACAATAACGTCTACTGTTGGTGCAACAACTGATTCTGCGTCTGTGTGTGCCTTTCTGCTTAAGGCAATTGACCAACTTTGAGGCTTGCAAGTAAGCCTTTCACCGGTAACTTGAGGTAGTTGACAAGTTTACTTAGTTTGATTGGAGAAGGAGCTTCTTTTGGAAAGTAGTATTGCAGTTAATGCACAAAAGCCAATGGTTATCCTTAAGTCTAGAAGCAACAAAACCATACTTGATTTAATCTTCCTTATATTTTCTCTTGATAACTTTGTCAGGTGCTACTTTTTGTTTCGATGCACCAACTTTGTCAAAATATTTTTACAATTCTAAATATTTTTAAACTTATCCAGGATTACACAAAACAGAATTGATAGTTGACAATTTCAGCAGACTTTCTACAACAGACGCTTATTTATTTTCAAACGCTCAATGCTACAAAATATGAGGTTGTTATTTTCTTTATTAACTCGAGTAAACTGATAAGCTTGCAGATCAATGAGGATTCACTGAGACATCAAGGTTTTATTATTTTACTGCAACGCTTTGGCAAAATAAACAAACAGTAATCACGTAATTTTCGAAGTCTGTTGGGTAAGTGAAATTACTGCGAGCCAAATTATAAAACGATTTTGAATCCCTATTGTAAACAGGCTCTTAAAATATCGCTCGATCGTTAAAAATGTAAAAACAAGTCAGTTTCAGGAATTAATTGTGTAATACCATCATGTGGCAACTGTGTTATTTCAAATCCGCTAGCAGCGGTAAAAAAACGCAGATTAAACTTTATTTTAAGGCTCAAAGTAATTGTTGTTTATAAAAGCGTGCCATGCATATTCCAAAATGCTGGCGTTGCACTTGAAAACATAATAGCGTACCGCGACACACAGATTGATAAACGCTGTTAGACTATGCTTGTACGTGATGAACACCGTTCTTTGAACACAGCGAGCATTTGCTTATTTATTTCAGTAACAGCTCCACGTTTCATGAAAACGTCAAACGAATCGCTGGGCCAAATCAGTTGCTTGATGAAAAAAGCATCACCAACAGGCAATGCTACCAAGGTGTCAGGGTTTCCGGGTTTCATTCTGTTGTAAGATTCTCAAATATGTCGCTAAAGCAGCAAACCAACAGAACGTCAGCAAAATTCAAAGCAAACTTGATGCTGTTGCTATGTGATGGTTTTGAGTGAAATCATTCCGTGTCAGGCACACGCACACATTCACATAGAAATCCAGGCCAAGTAATAAACAAAACATTCTCGATGAAGTAATGCAGTGTGCCGTGCCATGTCATCAAAGTTACGGAATTGATGTTATGTTCATCGATCCAGTGCCTTTACTTTATTCATGATTGTTGTTATACATAGAGTAATACCTATACCTAGTAACATTTAGCACAGTTCAACAATATTTATTAATGTAGAATAGTGCTAATAAGTCCCTTAATTGTGTTCTAAACCTGTTAATGTTTCTGGTTTGATATCTTACACGCTACCGTTGAACTTAAGTGAGCTTCTCATTGCTTTGCAGCTAATAGTGATTGAATTGAAGTCTTTGAAAGGTCGATTATTATCATGTTGCTAGCCAAACGTAAGGCGTAAGTTAACTTGTAGTAGTGTCCAGGCTATATCTTTTGACATTAAACCTTTGTGTTAGATTGCATATATTGCAAATAGCCCAGTAACAGTGATAGGATTTTTGATTTCAACAGATTTTCGAAGTTAAAACTGTTAGTTTTCGGATTTGGATTGGATTTTGAAATAAAATTGTTGGATCAGATTTGGATTTGAAAAACATAAGTCGTTCATTTCTGCTATGCGCTGTAGTGTACGTTTGCACCACTATATAAATTACATAAATTACGACTTTCAGTAAATGCTATTCTCAACGAAATAAAAACTGAAACCAACGCAATGCAAGCAAATAAGCAATCCAATACCAGCTCGTATAACATGAAAGCATAAAGCCCAGATTGGAAATGAAATAATGCAAGCACCACAACAGTGACAAAGTCAGATACAAACACATTCATCATGATCGGTTCGCTAAAATAATCCAGATCTGGGTCGGCGCTGGATTGGGGCGAATACACGACATTTGTGTAAACTCTACTATTTCTGCTGCAAACAGTGAAATCTCTGCAACATTTGCCTGAAAGCAATAGTTCAGATCGAATTCTGACAACAGCATCAAGAAGTTTTAATTGCATTGTGCTTCTTGGTTTAGTTTTCTTTTTACACTGGATGAAAGAACGTGTTTTCGACAATATCTGCATTGCTAACTGGGGTGACCAGACATGTAAAGTGTCCGAATACGCCAGCACAAAAGTGCTCTGCGACAGTAGGGACACCATTGTTTATTTCGAATCTCGCATCCCGAAAATCTTACTAACATTAGAACTAGAGATGTCAACCATTCGGATGCAGAACGACGGCGTCGATCTACTATATCATTTATCAGTATCGCAAAATTTTTGAAAAGCGCTGCCGAAAAGAGGCAATAGTAAATGCATTTCTAAAGAGGAAACTTCTGCAGCCTGAAAAAGCCAAAAAAATCCAAAGGGAAAAAAATTGTTTAAAACCAACCAACGTGAGACAAGGCCAGCAAAAAGCCAAAAGGCCAAATGAAATATTTTATTAGGCCGATCAACGTGCAAAAAGGCCAGATATCTGAAATGTGTCCTAAACAAGCCAACCACGCAAGCCTTCCGCGTAGTTTCCGCAGTACCTCTCCGATTGTAATATAATATATGTAGAAGCAAGCCTGCTAAGCTTTCAAGCATAGTCGCAAGAGATGGAGGAGCAAGGCGTGCGGTTGCACCCCCACACCTCACAGCGATTTTTCGCGGGTGCGAAAAATCGAAAAAAAGGGGTTGGTAAAATCAGGCAACTATTTTTGAAGAATTTCAAAATATTTTTTTCTTATAATCCGACAGGTTAACATATTTGTCACATTTTGGAAAAATGTTTTTTCAATTATGATATTTTTGAGAATACAAGGTTTCTTGCAAACCATTTTTTGCTGTTTGGCGGGGGATCTACAATTCAACCTGATCTTTTTTATACCCTTATAAAGGCGATATGGCAGTAATGTGTCCCGTCAGAGCTTAAACGTTTCCTCGTTTGTCCTATTGGTAGACACCGACGTCAAATGTTGTTGGTTTTTGCTGATTGGCCGTAATTTAGCACTTTATATTTTCAACAAAAAACGATCAAAATCGGCCAAACTGTTTCACACCCCTAAACGTTTGTGTCCCCTAAAGCTATGCTTTCAGGTGGATCAACAAATGCGTAACAGTTTCTAAGCTTAGTGAAGCGATGTCACTCTGAGGTTTGGACTTCCTTAACAAACTGACACAGGACCTACTTTTACAAAGTTCTCTTTTTTTGTTAATTTGGGTGACGGTGATTGGCGGCAGGCCGAAGCCTCAAGTTGGTTGGCTTCAAAAAATTCGTTTGGCCTCTTAGCTCCTTTTTGGCCTTTTACCCTGAAAACGTTTCTTCTGAAGGAAACTATCACTATTTCATTTTTTCGGCAACGCATTTGCAAAATGTTTGTAATGAATGCTATATTAGACCGCGGCCCACGTTCTGATGTTAGTAAGGTTTGAGCGATGTGAGATTCGAAATACATTTTTTGCGTATCACTGGAAATGTGTGAAATGTGTAATGTGTCATAAGCACTAAACCGGCTCAACGCTTGCAGACAGGTCTGTGTCTCCGCGACAGGAATGCTGCTATGACGTCGCGGAAGTGGAAGGACTCGTATGATTCTGGTCGTAAGTACAGGAGAGGATGGGAGATTACTTTCGCATGGGTGCAAAAAACTGCCGATGCTCATCAGTATGCAAACTGTGGCACCATTGTATCCAAAGTGTGCAATCACACAAACCGTGAAAAGTCAGTGATGCATCAATAACGAGCTCCAGTACAAGGCCAACCAAGACTCAATATTATTTTCGAAGAAAATTTCTAATGATGTTCTTGTAATTTAGATGTTTCTTCGTGACAAAGGAAAAGCAATACCACAAACAAAGTTTGGCTTTTTTTCTGGCCCTTAAAAACCGGTTTGGCCTTTTTCTGGTATGTTTTTTCAGAGGGATTTAGGTCAATACGTTACCATGCATGGAGTTGGGCAAGTCGCATTCAGCAGAAAACCGGCGATAGATTTTTCATATTATTACCGTACACCGATAAAGGATTTGCTGGACACGTACCCACGTGGGCACCATTCGGAATAAAGAGATAAATTTCTGAAGAAATGATCAGGGGCCTGGTCGTACCGGACTGCAACAGTAACGCATTCCGCTTGTAATTTTTTAATAACTAAGATAGATAGAACACATGTGCTTGGACAGCTGTGGAGTGGGATTTCACGTGTTCTCCGGGTCGACCATTGGATGTATGGTGACCTTTGTGGCGTCACAATGATTTTCTTCGAGGTATGTTTCATTCCGCCAAAAGAATTTTGAATGAACTTTGCAGAGGCACTCAACTTGAATGCTAAGCGTCCTTGGCTGATCAACGTTCATCACAGCGGATCCACGACCCGTGAAAAACAAATCGCTTTTGCTGTGCGTGACGGATGACCTTGTCAGTTGTTTATTTTGCGAATTAACGGGAACATGCACGCGTGGTCTAAAAGTGGGGGTCGCCTATCACAGGAATTTTGTGAAGTGAAGTTGAACGCACAATTAGCTTTTCCTTCTCCAGTTGACCTCAGAGCCCGATAGCATAATTACAACCACTCTAACGGGTGAGCTTTAGCAGAGGCTTTCATTCAAAGCTAGCGTTTCAGTGAGTGAGTGCCCATTTGTTTCTTAAGAGCAATATACATGATCTGCGCCACGTGGACGTATTAGAATCTACGCACTGACATTAACAGACAGCATGATTTGACAAACTGGCAGGAAAGTGCGTTGAAAAAATTTATCATTTAAGGCTTTCGAGAAAAAAATAATCAGCAATGTTGACATAGCTGAGCTGTGAGCATTTTCAAGTTTGCTGATAACATTCCGGTTTAACAATCAGAGTGCCCTTCCCGCACAATACATGCAATTACGATTCATTACTGCCGTCAAGAATTTTTCATTAGCATATCTAAAATATAGGCTGTGCAGTGGAACACCGCAGGATTTTTGATGTTACCGAGAAATTTTTTGTTCGTTGGTATGCTCTTCAGTACGCCACGAAATTTTTCTCTTGAACTTGATTAATTAAAGCAAACAAAACTGTGCATGAAACCTACGAGGAAGGTTAAAACTTCGGCTTTTTAAATTATTTCAAAAAAGACGTTTTATTGTTCAAGAAAAAGGGCGTAGTAAACTGGTAGAATGATCGCAAAAACTTACGTTTGCTTCCACATAGACTTCACAAAACTACAAAGAATGTTACGCTGCCATGTCAAGCATAGGAAAACCATTTTTTCGTTTCAAACTGAAAAGAAAACATTGGAATTTCTTTGCTCATATCAGTTAACTAATCCGTTTTACACGAAACGTGTCTCTTTGCTTTGCTAGAAGTTGCAGTTGAGTTGCAGGCATTGTATCTTTTGTTAAATGATTGAGTAGCTTCTTACGGGCTGCATCTCTGTATTTCCATGAATGTAACCTATACAATTTTGTACAAAATTATTTTTCTAATGCAAAGCATGCACTTCGCAGAAATTTGATGCGCCGCTTCTGCAACTGTCAATATTATATGAGGTACGATAATTCGTCCATGAAAATGGGCTGATGAGACATTGAAATCGCAGTGGCTTGAAAACGACAATCCATGATGTACTCTTTGTTTCCTTCATCAATATCACTGCTTCTTAAGGCTGAACAAAGAATAAAAACAAACAGTGAAACTTTTTAATCAAGTTCAAAAGAAACATTTCGTGGCGTAATGAAGCGCACCCTAACGATCAAAAAATTTCTCGGTAACATCAACAATTCCGCGGTGTTTCAACACCCAGCCTATATTTTAGATAAGCTAATGAAAAATGCTTGACGGCAGCAATGAATTGTAATTACGTGTATTGTGCGGGAAGGGTACTCTGGATTTTAAACCGAAATGGTATCAGCAAATTTGCAAATGCTCACAGCTCAGCTATGTCAACATTGCTGATTATTTTTTTTCTCGAAAGCCTTAAATGATAAATTCTTTCAACGCACTTTCCTGTCAGTTTGTCAAATCATGCTGTCTGTTAACGTCAGTGCATAGATCCTAATGCGTCCACGTGGCGCAGATAATGTATATTGCTCTTAAGAAACAAATGGGCACTTACTCACTGAAACGTTAGCTTTGAATGAAAACCTCTGCTAAAGCTCACCCGTTAGAGTGGTTGTAATTATGCTACCGCGCGCTGAGATCAACTGGAAAAGGAAAACTAATTATGTGTTCAAGTTCACTTCACATTCGCAAGTATCCATCAATGCAGTTTCTTTGAATGCTTCGTATATAGCAGTACTGACATACTTCAATATTTAAATTGCTTATTTACTGATGGAATGTACGATACGCTGCAATTTGCTCTTCAGCATCATCTAGCTAGTCGCTCAGTGCCACATGTGAATTCTGAGTCTAAATGGCTTAAGTGTGCAGTGCAGTTGCACTGCACCCCTGGGTGTTCCCTTTGCAGTATCACTAGTGCAGTGTGGTGGGCGCCACCCTTCTCCGAACGGGCGCTTGCAATGCGATGCGGACCACGTTCATGGCAAATTCTATCGCGTTTCACTGCTTCAGTAGAGCAGTAGTACTGTATATGCTTTTTTTGGTGAAAAGCTAATCGCAGCCCGTGCGTGAACGCCTCAGCAGAGAGGTTTTGGGCATTGTGCCCATTTTTCTTTGGCCCCAATCAGTTCCCCTCATGTCTCAACCTGTCCCATTTGGCCCCAGTCAGTTCCCCTCATGTCTCAGCATGCCCCATTTGCCCCTCATGTCTTAGCCCGTCCCATTTGCCCCAAGTCAGTTCCCCTCATGTTCTAGCCTGCCCGCAGTCAGTTCCCCTCATGTCCCAGCCTGCTCCCTTTGCCAGACACCCTGTTGCATTGTCAGCCTGTCCTGTATCCGTGAGCAAAAGTTTGTATTTTGTCAGACCTGACGATACGTTTGTCGTCATTTGTTGAGAGATCTATTTTGTTCACTTGTTCTGTGCTGAGATTGTGTTGGCTACTTCGAATGACATTCGTCGTCCCCAGCTGTGGTTTTTCACCTTTGAGTGACTTTCTTTGCGTGAGAAAAAAAAGTTTGTATGAGGCTCCCTTCGTTGTGGTCAATCACGCGTTCGTTGCTTCTGAATGAAGGTAAAAGTTTGGTTTCGCCCTGCGCGCATTGCTTGCCCATTTAGTTACACAAAGTCAGTTCACAGGTGTTTGATGTTACTTGAATGCTTCTTAGCAAGATTGCATAGTTAGAGATAGGTTGTATATTTAACGTGCTAATGCTAAGCAAATAGACTGTGTTTAATTCTTTAGCCTATGTTGATTTTTCCTAGCTAAGCATTAGACTGTTAAATCAGTAATCCTTTCGATTTAAGCTTAATTGGCGGTGTTTTCACTGATTGAAAAATTAAGATTAGAACGCGCAGCCAAAGTCATCGCTTAAGCTCTGAAGAACGTCAAGGTCAATCAAACAGTGATAGCGAAGAACTGATGTGTATTGGCTGCCAATTAAATGATAGTGAAGAACCTATGTGTTCTGAGGGAACGCCAGAACTTGGTGATGTTTTGTGGGAAATTGATGAATTGAAAGCTTTCGACAAACATAAACGTTTTCATGAGGACTCACTTATTTATATTGAAAAGCTTAAGAATGGTTCTTTAGCAGACATACCAAAACGGCCGAAAGTTAAATTCACCATCATTGCACAATGATGGAAATGGTGTTTCTAAAAAGAATACAAAAAGTTTGACGCTTGCGCTTAAAAAACTAAGAAAATTACTGGTCTGAAAGGAAGTTAGGTGAATCTTTTCTTCAAAAAGCACCTTTGTCAATATGGTTCATCTTTAGCTCAACAAGAACAGACAATTTTCAGACGGCAACATGGGATGAAGCTGAGGAAAAGCTAAAACATGCATATAATTTAATAGAGTTAAATGAAGCAAACGTTCTTGAAAAACGATCATTGTTGGTTTATGGTACGAGAAAGCATATGAAATCTATCTTGAGATTCACCCAAAAACTTTTAAATGAGGTGAATAAATTAAAAAATCTATTGGTAAGAGTGAAAGTTGTTCCAAGAAGTTCAGACAAGTTGCAAGGGTATTGGAGCTTTTTGTTAAATTTAGAAAACTTGCATTACCTTTTGGCTGCATCTATGCTAATATTAAACACATTGAAAGTATGTTCAATTATCCTAAAATTGCTGCACACTGGAAATAAGAACATGGTTTGTGTGTCAACAACACCTCTTTGTGCTAGTCATGTGTTCTACATGTTTTAACGGCCAAGGCTATTGGCAGGATTTCGAGATTTTTCACGTCTTTTCTTGTGCTAAGCAGACTTATAAATCGCTCCGTGCGCTCTTACTGGAGCGAATGACCTTTAACCCCAGGTGCTTAGCTTTGTAAGACTTTGTAACTTGTTGGTTAGGTATGATTGGTCTCTTTTAGAATTTTTATGTGCTATGTAGACTTTTCAATCGCTCTGTGCGCTCTTACAGGATCGAATAACCTTTAACCCTAGACGCTTAGCTTTGTCCAAAGATGGTTGTTCATGTCATGGTGGTTTGTGAAAAAAGCAAACTTTCAAGGTGTGTTGCTCTTTTTGTGACAAAGCACTATCGTCAAACTATGTTTATAGTCCCGGAGACTATAAGGATAATCTGATGTAATCATTGGCAGTTTTTGAAAAAATAGTTTTTTAATATTCAACACACATTTTCTGTCCATCACTCTGGAAAATCAATGATTTATCTGATATTGCAACGGCAAAAGCTTCTGTATTTGCAGTCACGTTTTCTGAGAACTGAGCCTTTATCTGAATGTCAATCACAGAGTTTTTGAGTTTTTCTCATTGTTTTGAGACATCGACAAAGAAAATTAGGAACAACTCTTTGAAATCAGAGGGTTAAATGTTTGGGGAAGAAACCAGTTCTTCCAATCTGTAAAATTTTGTTCGAAAAGCGGCGGCATCACCGTAAACCCTTGAAAATTTTTGTTGTGTAAAATTGTTTCCATCGTAATCAATCTCGGGGTATCTCCTTGAGTTGAGCATCACAAACATATTGGTGAGATTACAGTGGTCAAAAAGTGACGGGTTGTGTTCTTGGTTTCCTGATTTATTTGTTTGAAACGCTACAATTATCCAGCGAGGTTTTTCCGAAGTTGATTTTGCCGAGAGTTGCCAGGTGAATGTTCTCACTTGGGGGGTTGGAATNGAGTCACATTNAATCCTTCGATGCCCGACTGGGAGACTTGCCTTTGACTTAATTNTTTTATACAACGGAAGTTTTTGTTCAAGCGCCGGAAGCACATAGGCGACATACCAAGACAATTTTGTTAAAACAACTTTCCGAGCATCAGCTGCGTTGTTTCTGAAAATTGCGTCGTTATCACCCTTCCTGACGAGAGTCAATTTATGCTTGAAGCCGTAGACAACTTTATCATAATCATCACAGAATCCAAACATGCGTTTCAGCGGAACTCTGAATCAAAATGTGCCTTTCGGGTCAGGTTTTTGAATAATATACTGTTGCCGGGCTGCAAAACCAATGTTATTTTGAAGATGGGCTGTTGTGCCATCGTCTTTATACCACAAGTGGTTGAGTCCGAGCGATTTTTGAAAATTATCTCCTGGGTATTTCAAAGGTCCGAGCATGGTTGTGGCCTGTCCGGGGTGAAAAACACTTTCTATTTCTTGGCCACTCAATTGATATTTTATGTTGCTGAAAAGGTGCATAAGCCCGTTATTGGTGAGTGAAATTACGTCCGCGTTTGCGTATTCAGTGTCATCAGCCG
>JGI24159J19872_10004427_pt1 | contig 17896 bp, 13 predicted proteins | sample Ectturendosymbi4_FD_19872 | JGI IMG/M metagenome (IMG submission 19872) | reverse complement strand
TTATGCAAACAGGTGAAAACTCTATCATGGAAGCTAAGCTCATATACTTTATCATAATAACTCGTATACATAGTGCTCTTATTTCCAGTAAAATACAAGTTTATGACGATATGGTTGAATACAGCAATTAATTCTTCTGCTCTATCTGGATTCCTCCATACAATCAAGCACTTTTCAAATCTTTAATAAACCTTTCCGCGTTCTCTCAATGGGGAGTCGGGTCGCGTTTCGAACCTAGAGTATAAATTCGATAAACAAATTGCGAGATGCAACAATTCTCAGATAAAGATCCTTAAATTGTTTGAATCCCCATACATACTAGCTGCTTAGACATCAAAACTGCAAATGACGAATTAGACCAGTGGTTCTCAAAGTGGTCTATATCGACCCCAGGGGTCAATTGGACCACCCAAGGGGTCAGTAAATAGTCACGGGGTCGAATGGGATCACTGAACGGTCAGGGGGTCAATGAATAACTGCTGGGGTCTTCTGGAGCAATGAAGCTTCCAATGCAAAATTGTTGTTAATCGGGCAAGGAATGTAAACGGCGTTTTTCAACAAATCAAACAAAATTAAGAGGGCTGATCAAATCTCAGCTATAGTAGTTGAAAAGTACATTTGATTCGAATAGCTTTTATTAAATCATCGATTGTGATGACATTAAGAAAACTGTTCTGTTTGTTACGTCACAAACCATATTGTAGTGCGTGTGTAGACTACAGCATAGGCTACGCAGTAAGACGGAGAACAATTTGACACATATTTTTCTTGTATTAGTAACTGTTGGGCTAGGCCACGGGGTCTACAGAAAATGTATACTTTAATTGGGGGTCAAAGTGCAGAAAAGTATGAGAACCACTGAAATAGACGAACAAAACGCTTCTCAGAGATGGAAGGAGGTGACGAATTAAGCAACTTGACGAATTAGACGATGGCGAATTAGACGAACGGAAATGTACACAAAAGATAGGGATTCTGCCGGGACCGACGAAAAAGTGACGGATTAAGCGAATTGATGAATTAGACGAGTTCTACTGTACTGTTTTCCAAATGACGTTGTAGTCCAGATACCCTGACCAAAAGCACGATTTCATTGACATCTTTTTCTTAGTCTGACACGTTTCAGTAGTTTTAACCACACACGTCTCTTAGTTTCATGAACAGCAACGTCTGACCATAACCGCCGTTGCCACAAATAACCTCCAACCCGCATCAAATAATACAAATCATGTCTCACCACAAAATTTTAATCCCAACTAGCAANACGCTTTCATCCTTAATTTTTGTGTTATTTGAGCCCAACTCGTAGAAAGAAATTTTCNTGATATTCGAAACAAGTAAACCAAGCGTAGAAAATGATTGGTTTGGAAATTTATCCACGGTTTGAAGCATTTGAAACTGATGTTATACATTTTGTTGATTGGTACATTCGAAATGTTTCGATTCAACGTTCTTTGAAGATTATTTAGTACAAGAGATGGACGTCTTTTTGTTACATAGCTCACTGAACTGTAAACATGTCTTTCGACGTTGCCAAAACAGGCAATATTATTTGCGCTTGATGATGATAGCCCCGCGTTACTTAGTCTAAAACAGGGGTTACCAACTTTTCTCTGACCACGTAACATTTCAGCATTTCGTATTATACGGATGAACATCTGTAATGACTTTAAAATAATCGTTAAAGGTAGCCGATAGCTGAGAGTTGGTATATTTGTACATGAATTTTCTCACTTCAAGATTGTATATATGTTTTAGTTGGAGAATTTTGTGTTTTTTAAATAGTAGTATTTTACGAGTCACAAGTTTGTTTTTGTTGAAACATCTCATGGCGCAATTTAAAACAACCGTTATTGGCTGTAGATGACATGAAGCTGCTCTTCCCCAGGCAATAATTCCATATTGTGCTCGTGGCTTTACTAATCTGTGATACTCATAAGAACATATGTAATACTTAGTTATTAAAATAATGTTTAACTTTATACATTATACAAACATATCTTGAAATAGTACAACACAACTGTTTAAAATGCTCTTTCCAAGACCGTTTTTCATCTACAATACCTGTCAAAATATTTGAAAAAGTGCTGTACGTAAGACTAAATGTTTAAAAAACAACTCCTTGAGTCAGCAGCAATACGGTTCTCGCAATAACCATTCTATACCCCTGGATATTACAGACTTGTTCGAAAACCTTTTTTTTAGATCTAAAAAAGCATTTGACTCAGTGAATCAGGCCATATTTCTGACAAAAATTGAGCATTACGGTGTGAGAGGAAACGCGATTGAACTAATATAGTGGTATCTTTCCGACAGAGAACTGTAGGCACGCGGGAGTAACACAAATTCATCTTAAAAGTCAATTATTGCTGGGGTCCCCCAAGGCTCCATTTTAGACGACTGTTCATTGGTTATTTATAAATGACTTACCAAATTCAAATTTTATGAAAACTATACTTTTAACTGATGATGCAGTTTTATTTCAGAGTGACAATAATCTGGAAAAATGACAAAACTCGTTTAATTGGGAAATGACAGATACAATGGATTGGCTAAGAACAAACAAACTCTCACTAAATATTTCCAAAATAAAATATATGTTAATAACGAATAAACATGAATCCTTTGCTATACAGTACTGTAAATGCAAACGGTAATCGTATCGAAAGAACTTTGATTTACAGTTACCTTGGTGTATATATGTTAGTACTGATATCGGTCTGTAGTTAGTGGGAATTTCGCTATCTCCCGATTTAAAAATTGGTACTACCGTATTTTTCAGCCATAAGGCACACCGGATTATACGGCGCAGTATCAATGATTGAATGCTAACCTTTCCATTTTCATACAGAAGGCGCACCGGATTGTAAAGCGCATTAAATGAAGCAGACCTCAGATAAGTCAAACTGTATTTAACCCTTTCACAATACCTCTCAGCATTGTTCAGTAGTAACACACAAAATACAAAACAATGTAGTAACTAGCAACATAGCTGCAACTAGCAATTAAATAAATAGCACCGTTTACCACGTAACATTGGTTCTACGGTAAGAAATCACAGCCAAATTCATCCATTAGGCGCACCCCATTATAAGGCGCGCTTTCGATTTTAGAAAAAATTAAAGAATGTTAAGTGCGTCTCATGATCCGAAAAATATGCACTTAGCGATTTTAAGGTTGTCCGGAAAAACACCGTCAAATGTGCATTCGTTTAGAACATTTGATAGAAGGGGTGCCAGTAAGTATTTTGACAATTTCAAAACGCGCACCGGAATATCATCGTATCCACGAGACTTCCACCTCGAAGGCTCGCAAAAACCGTTTAAGTGGCCGGTACGTTTGTGGCTATAACTCGCCAGCCGCTACAGCTAGTGAGCTGTGCAAACCCTCTACGAATGCGGCAAGTCTTCTGGATTCGATTAAAAAAAATTTTTTAATTTGGGTTAGAGGTCGTCATGGGAAGAGTTCCCAAAGTGGGGGTGTTTTTAAATTTTTGTCCAAGTTTGACTTGCTCTGGATGCTAATCCAATGAGCCAAAATTTTGGCTAAAACCGTCTGTGGAAACTACATGATCTCTCGCATCTACAGAGTCCTTGATTGACCTTCTAGCATGTTTGGAACCAAAGTTATGGCTCAAAAACCCCATTTTACTCCAAAATCAGAAAATTGCAGAAAACGCAATGATTCTGCAACTGGCGTCATTTCGATTTCCTTTAACTCGCCGCTAGAACATGCTAGAGAGCTATTCGAAACCTCGAAATACTCTTGAAGTCTTGCAGTTTGCACTGAAAAAAAAACTTTTGAGTTTTGGATTCGGGGTTTTCGGTGGGTGTCGTTAGAAAAACGGTACGTTTTGCTTTTTTTGATTGTGCTATTATGACGTCATCACTCGAAAAAAGGGCCAGATTTGTGGCTCAAAATTTGGTTATATTCCAGGCTGGAATATGAAACTGTAGAGGCCTAGATCGACTTATTGGCGTTTGTGGTGCCCAAGTTAGGGCCAGCAGACCCAAATCATGGAGGACATGCTGAGTAATTTCAGGGGATTTCCCTAATTAATTTCCGGAAATTTGGCCACAACTTTTGAACCGGAAATGCTAGAAAGTGCATCAAACCCTCTAAAGACTCGTATTGTAGCCTAGAATCCAAAAAACGTTGAGTCACAAAATCTGATGGATTGTTCGACTCCCAGGATATGCCGTCATTATCCAAATGTAAACAAATATGAATAAACATCCTCTCAAAATGTAAACATCAACAAAAATCCCGAGATCTCAAGCTGAAAATTTTTTTCCAGTCTAAACTACTGGTTTTCACGAGTCTTTAGAGGGTTTGAACAGCTCTCTAGCTTATATTAAGGGCGAGTTATGGCCATATAAAAACGGGGTGTTTTCCACACCAGGTTAGCGTTTGAAGGGATAGGAATTTTGACTACTTTTTGGCTTTTGTGGCATAATTTTTTATCCAGATATGCTAGAAAGTCAATCAAGGGCCCTAAAAACTCGTCGGATAGCCTAGTTTCGTAAAAATACTTGGACCAAAATGTGGGGCCCATTCGATGGGCGTCCAGGGCCGGGCCGGGTAAAATAGGCCGTAAAAATGCTAAAACACCCCCACTTCTGACGTCTCCCTAAATGAACCCCAACCCCAAACTTGACTCGGAACTACTAGACTTGCTGAACACGTAGAGGGTTTGAACACCTCTCTAGCTGCAGCAGCTGGCGAGTTATGGCCAAAAAAGTGCCTGCCACTGTAGTGGCCCGCGTGGGCGTTAAAGGGTTCCGTTAATGAGTGTGAGTATTTCCTCAGGAGTGGTTGGTAATAAAAATATAGAATTCACTTGACGTGGTAGAAGGTATGTTTTTCATTTGCATCAGTACTTTCAGATGTGCCAATAGGTGTGAAATTTGCTTGATCCGAGATGACAAAGCGATGATTTAATGCATCCGCAATTAATTTTGTAGGTGACTAAACTCGTCCAAGGACATTTAACTTTTGGGGAAAGCTTGATGGTTTGTTTTTGCCAAAAATATCATTAATTAGCGTCCAAATGCGTTTTGAGTTTCTGTTGTTTTTAGTAAATTGCTCTTCGTCGTACTTACGCTTCGCTGACACTTTGACATGAGTAAGATGGTTTCGGAATTTTTTGTAACTTTCAAAATCTGCTAGTAGTTTTGATCTTTTTTAAATGCAAAATAAGTAGTCTCTATGTTTGGTAGAAGAAATTATTCATTGTGTTGTACATGGATTTAGTGTAAGTTTATATTCCCTTCTGGTGTGTTTTCTAACAAGAACGTGTGTATCAGCAAGACCTCTCATGGACCTTACAATAGGATCGAATTTTTTATTGACATTCCATTCTGAGTATCGCATCAGTAACGAATCTAAAGTTTCGTGTATATCTAGGTCAAAAGCAATAATATCAACATTACGTGTATCTTTAAAGAATCTTTGATATCTCTTTTTCATCGAGTTTTACTCATAGTTAGATCAATTGGATAGTGGTCACTAATATCATGCAGCATAATATACGGCTTTATTTCGTTGGATAAATAAACATGGTCAAAACGCGACTATGTTTCTTTTACCACTCTGGTTGGTTTAATTAAAACAGGGTATAGCATCCAAGGCTGCATACCTCTCTACTGCTGTATTTTGCTATCATTTGTTTCATTAAGTAGATTTATGTTAATATCGCCTATCAAAGGGTTCCCAATCATTCTCAGACCATGTATCCCTTCAACATTTCGATAGATGAGCATGAACCCCTAAAACATCTGATGACAAAACTGCTGAGTAAAATACCAAAAATCCACTGAATTTTTATTATAACTTTTAGTATTTTAGAACTAAAAAGGTACATTCTATTTTTATGTCTAAAAGTTGATATGTTGCGGCTGTGAAATAAATGTACATGTTGTCATAGGCAAATGTAACCGAGGTTGGGAACCCCTGGCCTAGTACATAATATTAACAGCTATTTGTCAACAGAGTTGTGGAGTCACAATGAGTCGGAGGCTTTTGGGTGGAGTCGGAGACGGATTTCTAAGAACACTAGGATTCGGAGTCGGTTTTGTTTGTCTGATTCTGACTCCGGAAGTCGAATTGAATCATTTTGTACATCTCACTTGCAAGTTGTCAATTCCTGTTGAATTGGCACAAGTTGTTTTGAAACATTTATAACAGAGAATTCTTGCTGTGTACCACGATTTCCATTGATTGCTGGTTGCCACAAAAATTTTGACACCCAAACTTCATTCACGTTATGTTAAGGAGCCGGTGTCGGAGTCGGAAATTTTGTAAAGGTGGGATTCGGGCATTTTACCTCCGACTCAGCAACCCTGTTTGCAAATATTGTTTCAGGAGCGTTATTTAAACAATTTTAGGCAATCAACACACACCTGAGTGGTCTATGCGACAGCAGGCCATTCCATGTCATTTCCACATCTAAAATGGTTTTGAAAATGCTTAAATATCATTTGCATAAATGCCGATTTTTTGCACTTTGTGGCACTCAATGGACATGAAAGCGATGAGGTTTATCCGCATTCGAACTGATTAACGCGTTGATAAGATTATGGAACATGCTGTGCTTAAATTCTGAAAGCCAGTGGTTTAGGAGCAGGGAGTGAAAAAAACCCCCAAGAGTTTTGATGTGTCAAAAATTTGGACAAAATCTCAAAAATTTGGGCAACAATATTGACATATTTCAACAATAATGCTGAAAATATACTACCTTGTTATTGAGTGTATAAATCAAGATTTATTCTGTCACAGGGAACAATAAATATACATAAAGTTTTAAAAATATTTCTATTAACTTCGTGTATCAATTGGTGAGAGTTGATAAGTAACTAACTCACTTAGAAGTACAGTATTGGCAAAAGAAGGCATCTCATTCATGTGCTTTATAATTTGTACATTGAGGGAATCGAGTATACAGCAGGGCACCTACTTCATATTAGTAGCGTCAGTATCTGATAAGTAAAGAAAATCTTTTGTTTTTACTTTAAACACAGTGTTTGGATGAACACATTTTGGCAAACTGTTGCATATATATGCAGTTGAACAGACAATTTCTGAGGCTCATGCCATAGTCATAATATAAATAATATGGTGCATGCCACATATATACAGGGCCATTGCTAGGTGGTTTGTCCCCCGCAAGCTCGGACTTTGGTGCCCTCCATATACAATTTATTGCATTTAACACATAATATTTATATAAACAAAAACGTCGATTTATTTTAACAATCGTTTATATAAGCATGTTTCTACAGCATCAACGCAACATATCAAGCTACACCATTATATCTAAAAAGTATTCAAAGTAGGCATGAAGTAAAATTTCACTAACAACGAAACGACAAAATGCTCTTGAAAAAATTTCAAGTGATCTGGCAACCCTACCCTTACGATAGCCATGGGTCGCCTTCAGTTACGTTTCTCACCCTGACTTAAAGCTCTAATTCCGCCAATGGCCTACAACTTAACTTTCCTGAATAATTTCTTTCTACACTATATTACAAATGCTACAATCAACGGGGATTCAGAAACGTTACTTACACAACTGCCAGCTTACCATGTCAAATGCTGACAACGAAGTTATCCAAAATGCATTTCGCAATGGTTGGCTCAGTTAACAGGACGATATGGGTCGTGGGAAGATCAATATTTTTGACATATTTGATAAATATGAATGTTGAACGGGGAAATGTGTGAAATCTGTTCTTGGTGAGTTCAGTTCTGGTGTGTCTATATGCCACAACACAGGCCTTCAGTCGGATTTGGGAGCCCTTTTTCCAGCCACCCCCCGACCGGGGATACTTCTTCTGGCTCTGCTTACATCATGTATATGTCTTTAGAGAAGGAAGCAGCTTTAGGCCTACCTCAGCTAGGTCTGAGGTTCCTTGCTCATAGCAACAGCTGGAGTGTGAATGGAAAACCTCAAAACTGTGATCAGATGTTGAAATTAAAGAGTACTGTTCCAGCTGTGTTTTGACAATAGTTTTGCACACTCAGGCTACATGAAAATTCTTGTTTGTTGGAAATTTTTGGAAATTTTTTGGAAATTTTTACTTCGACAAAATGGCGAAGTTTATTTACAAAAATATTTGGCAATCAAAGGCAAACTATCGATCACAAACAGTTTAAAACAAAATGATTTGGTTATAAAATTTTCTGATTTGTATGTGCATAAGATTTTTGTTAAGAGTTGTGTTTCCTCGAACGCCTTGGTGCATGCTTGCCACGAATTCCGCGGCGCTGATTTATGCATTATTTTTGCCGGCAAATGATAAGTTCGTTTCAAATGACAGCAATCTACTCTTTTTTCAACGCCACATGCATACACAGACAAGCAGTGGTAACTTTGAAAATGTACAAGCCAGATTTGGATCGCCTCAGTGATACCTATTTTTGACCCTTTGCGACCCTTTTAAGTGATATCAGAAAATGCCTTTTTTCATGCAATTTGCGGGCAGCTTTATTTTGGACACCGGTTGAAAATGACATTTTACACAAACAAATTGCAACGGCGAAAGAACGTTTCAGAAAAAGGTTGTAGGCTTTGCTTCGCCTAAAAAATGCGACGTTTTATTCTGACCACCAAAGGAAGCAAATAAAAGGCCAGGTGCGTTTAGCACTTGCCAATGACAAATGTTGGGATTTAGCAGCATCACTTTTTGGTGACGATTGGCGCAAATGAGAGCTTTTTTAAGGTTACATGAAGCAGCAAAGCTTAATTGCTAAGTTTTTTTTATGATACCAGGGTTTTATAGGTGTTTTAGGGACCCGATCCGGGTCTCTAGAATTGAAATTTTTCGGTCCCTGCAGGTTCATACCGGGTAACTAACATTTTCTTTAAAAACCCTGATAATATTCATGATAACCATCATTCTGTCATGTTGTTGGAAACTTGAATAAATATTTTCTTCTTCCTTGAACGTAAACGATTTTATAGTAGTTTCTGTGAAAGTGATTGTTGTAACTGTGACTGTTGACAACGTTGTGTTCCACAATACTCATTGATCACGAGTACCCGATCAAAATGTTATTCTTCTGTCAAAACAAATCAAACGCAAATGGTTCCAAAACTAACACGACAATGCCGTGCGCGATAAGATAATGTATACAGTTCAATTCATTTTATTCGGAAAACTCACAAAGCAAGTTCACGAAGATAAACAAAATAAAGCAAACAAACAAAAAAATTGCAAACCATAAGCATACAAGCACAACAACAGACAGATTTGCAAGGTAAAGCAAAATCAAATAATTTGTTGTATTTTACCAAATCTAGAACACTTGAAGATTAGTATTACAATCAATGGTAACTCATCCCAATCACATTGATGCAAGGTTTGCGTCTCTCCCTGGGTTCCTAGTGTAATAACAACAAGATGGTTTTCTAGTTATGTCCCTCAACACTTGTGACTGATTGTTTGTTAGCATAAAGCATAATTTATTTTATATTTTATTAAGTGAATGCTGGTTTGCTGCTAGCACAGAGTTTCTGGTGATTGTAGCTGAAACTGGACAGTGCAGTTTCTTGGATATTTGTGCTGAGAAGTTTTACGGTGAATTAAAACAATTCCCAGTTGCAAAATCATAAACAGTTTCACATTCGTTAACGAAGCAACTTGTATGTCTGTCATCCACCTTTAGCTTGTTTGATTCATTTATAGTAGGTCTTGCGATAACGAGAATCATGCTTAAAATTCAGGACTGGATCTGGATCGCAAAATATGACAGTCCGCTCAAATCTGGCTCATGGGCATCGGAAGTTTTTTCCATAATGGGAAATAGTGGACTTCTTCAGAGGGTGACCAAAAGGAGTTTTTTCGGGGGTCCAGCAGTGGCAAAGTTGAATTTTACCAATTCCGAAACTAAGAGAAAAATATTTTTCTTGCCACTGTCTTCCAACGCCCATAATTGTGCTTAAGGATACGGACTCATTGAGTTTGGTGCTGCACGCATTGCAGCAAATTCAGTTTGTGACTTCGTAACGTAACATTTTTTCGACAATCGTGCCTAGTATATCCTATCCGTCTTTCTGTCACGTTTTATTATATGTGAAAACAACGCAAGCATGTGACCTAATTGCTAGAGCTCCGAGCGATGTTTGCTACACGTTATTACTTCACGCCTATTGCTGCCACGTGGCACAGGCAGTCTGGTATACCGACGTTTTCGAGCTACACCTTTTACACAGCGCAGGACTTGTGTTCGCAGGGAAGATTCGGTAAAGTGAAAAATGGTTGACGAAAAGTCATTATTTGCGCATTGATATTTTTGAAGTTCAAGCAATTCGTTACACGCTATTTCAAATATCTGTGGCCCATATAGGTGTGATGCCCCAATGATGTGCTTTAGTGTTGTCGACTGCATGAAATTATACAGTAAATCAAGGTTCCATTCAACCGCTTCGCATTGTTACGACCTGCAAAACTTTGTATGGTTGTTTGCTGCCATACTCGTTAGGCTAACACAACTAAACACTGATGTTGTTCTTGAAGGAATTCAACCTTCAGACGTAGAGCTTGAGTACTGTTGACAGGAGTTTACACCCAAGATGCGATTCGTGAAAAAGACATCATGAGAATCTCGTACTCTACACGTAACCAACATCCACAGTCCAGATAAAAGAGAAAAGGTACTTGGAGGGACTGAATTTTACCCGCAAATACAAACATTTCTCACATACACGTTTTTTTAGACGGAATGTGTCTCAACACAAAACGACCGAAAAACACAGTCGTTGATTTAACATTGACACTGCACCCTGACCTGAAACAGATTTATCTTAAACATACCGCCGTATATAACGATGGTTTTTGACACACGCTTAGATCATTGCTTCAAATATTCAATCCTATCTTTTTTATGTACGGTATAAATGTCAGCAACAAAACATGTCATGCTGGACAGGATGAACTGAACTGCTTCATGAATTTAACAGGACAAAATGGGTGTCTGCTGCAAAATCAACCTCACTTGAATCACCCACGCTTTTTTTCAGTCATAGCTTTTGTTTTCAATCAAGTAAATATAGATAAACAGTTGTTGCGCCCCAGTAGTTGAACCTGAATACCGAAACGCGGAGCTGTCGTTTAATTTTGGTTGTGAATTGTTGAGGACGTTAAATCTCATCTTGAAAAGAAACGACATGAAGCCGCGCTTCCCATATATAAGATGTCTGTTATGAGTTGCTTGTCTCCTTGCGTGCACGATGCCGCCATATACAATAGCGTTGTGACCACTCTAAAACGAATCTACCTTAAAAAATATTAGCACTTATGCTGGTCATTTACTACTTTACCGCCGTCGAAATTCTGAAGAGTCAATGATAGAGTACTGAAATCTCTTGTTGAAGGTTGTACTTTCTCGTCTGTCACAACCGATCAATACAACGAGGAACCAACAAGAGATTCCTTAGTTAACGAGTTTTCGTCAACGTAGATTCGCCAAGGTCTTCTCGAAGTTGACGACGTAAACATCAGTAGAGCGTTTTAAATGAGACATGCTGCACAGGGCGCAGCGTCGATCCTTTTCTATAGGCAAAGCTTCATCATCACTTTCATCCACGATAGATTGATTTTCAATGCGACTGATATTAACACTGACAGGGTAACTGATGCTAACTTTTAACCGATGCTGTTGTGACGGTAGCCGAAGTTAATCTCAGTTCACGTTTTTAAGTCATGCTGCTTTTATAGTAATCACTGCTGCTAAGCCTTTGGTTGAAAACCGCATGCAAAACGCTCAATAAAATTTTTGTTTTATCTAATCTCTTTACTACGATGTCGAATTAACCTCAGAACCTAACTCGTAAATGTCCTGCTTACGAATATTTAATCACTCTACCACTAATTGCAGCGACCATAGCGAGCTGCCTTAGGAATAGGTAAAAAACGTCGCTTCCTATTCATATAGGATTAATTTGCGCTCTCAAATTTGGTGAAAGGTTAATCAACATTTCATACCACTTCGTTGAAGTTGGTTTATCACAAAAACCTTGACTGAGTTGTTTTGCCAAACTTCAAGTCTGTACTTGGTTTCATTGACTTACAGACCCTGGTACCTGAAATGAATACCAATATGCAAAATGCATTTCACATCATCGTATCATTAGAGAGAGGCTGCACTGCAGCATGTTGCACTGGTACAAGCGGTACATGGATTAAATACTGCAAAACTAAGGCGTAGCTGCGGTCACACTTCGCACACATATTCAAATAAGGTCCGAGGATAGCGTAAACACTTTTGTCAGCAAACAACAAAATGCCAGTCGTGTCGTCGAACATTATGGACATTTCGAAATTCAAGTTTAACTTGTCCGTAAACTAACCTTCCGAAAAGTTCCTAAATATAAGTGACCACAGAGCTTACAATGTCATCCCATTGCAGCATGAAGCGATCATGGTTCAAGTGTTCGTTTTGTCCTGCTCCTGACGCTATATACACCATAGTGCGGAAAAGAAAGGCCACTTCTCCGTGTTTTTCGAAGTAATAAATCTCATTTCACTAAGCCTTGTGTAATTTCCTCAGCTGGTATATTCTCATCTGCTGTTTGATGTGATTACGCACTATATAAAAAACTTTGCTGTGTCATTAAAAACTGCATCTGCTCTGGTTGAGGACTTGGCTAACTCGGCGTTTCCCAAAACCTTGTTGACAGAGCTGTAGGCGATAGCTTGTATTTCAAAATGTTGGACCTTCGTTGTCGATATTACTGGCTTCATCGATCCTCCCAGCATTGATGTATGGAAAAGTGACGCCAGTGTCTCTTTTCTTAACCGCGATCACGAAAAATTGTATTTTGAACAACATTTTCCTGACGTCATCCTGCGACACCAACTTTAAAACAAACGCAATGAAGTGACGTTTCATTTTTGAGGACCAGAATCTCCTTGTACTGATTTGTTCTACTAGAAGAACATCCAGTCAACTATCTTTCGCCGCTTCTGACTTTGGCCATCCTCGTTTCTTTAATTTATGCTTCCTGTGTGAAAACTAATTGTTGCAAAATCTCGTAATCATTATGGAAGCGACAAAGAACTTATCACAGTTGAAGTAGAGCGGTTGTTGCAAATTGCAATCAAATGTAATTGAACCGTACTGCTCGCCATTCAGAGCACTAGTGTTAGTTGGTTCACATGTACCAATGAAAGGAATAGTCATTGATTATTCTATGACGGTAAATGTGTACACAGGGTCTGATCCATATGCGCTATCGAAAAGAAGACTGAGGATGTTGTGTAAAAAAACGCCTCAAGGCAAGGTTTACAGATTGCTTTATTTATCTTACGGTTAACATATCAACAGGTTCCCTTGTTGGAAAATCAACCCCATTACCCATGCTTTGAAATCGGGGTAATTTCCACTAGTACAAATAATTATTACAGTTCGGTGTATCATTGCTGCTGTTTGACAGTTATGGAAGATTTCATTTGACGTCAACGTACTTTAACAACTAGTTACATTTGCTGTTTGTTTGGAGAAAACCACTGAGTTCACGTCACTAGTAGTACTAGTAACGGAAACACAGCATGTCACTGAAGCCTACTTCAATTGACACTTACCAGTTTTAAAAGAGAATTAAGCGAAGCTTAACCATCATAAATATCCCTGACTAATCTACAGAACAATTGTAACCACTTTCCATGAAATCTGGCCTAAATAAACAAAATTACAGTGCAACTATGGTTTACTAAACACATTTTCCCGACAAAGACAGCTGCTCTGCTAAACGTTGTTTGCATGGAATTTCAAAGCGAAACTGCGCGCACCTGTCAGTTTAGTGTCGTAGGGCAAGGCAAGACTGAAAACGGGGTAGCTCTGGTGGCGGCATTAAACTCAGCCAACTCTGATAAGGCCTTTCGATCAAGCTGAGAAAGGGGTATGCGGGCCACCCACTGATACGTTGCTGAGACAACTCCATGACTGACATAACAGAAAGTGGAAAAGGGTAATCATCATACACAACTTGGAAAACACTGAAAGTTGGGAAGACAAAACTAGCAACATGTAAAAGTTAAGCGATAGCAAGTTGGCATCGTCTCCACTTCTCTAGTTTTGTGCCACATTTATCTGCATTCACATAGATTAATGGAGTAAAAAACAGGTCTATGTTTGAACATGACACAACTCTTTGGATTTCGTATACATTACCTATGCTCTTAATGGAGGATTCACCTTTTCACAGTGGTCCACACTATGTCATGAAAAGCTTCATTATTTCACAGTGAAAAAAATTATCATTTGTTATAATTCTTGCACTTACCTGATCGGGTCTTTTCATAACTTTTTGGAACAAATTTGCACCCACAGTTTTTTAAATTTTTGAATAAGGTGTTAAAGTTTGTTTAAAGCTTTTCCTATTCACAATATAGAGTTTTTTTGCTTTTTCTTTTTTTATTGATTGGATGCAATGCGACGGAGTTTTTTAACGACCCTTGGCTGCATGTCGAAGCCTGAATAATGCTTTTTATCGGGATGGCTGTGGTGAATGCTCTTGCCCAAACAGCGTTACGGCGAAATACTCGGTGGCCCTGGATGGACCACTCAACCTTCCAGTTGGCAGGTGGTTACTCTGCCACTGAATTCATCACGGCCCATCAGTGATGAAAATCAGAGTTGCTAGTGAAGACCATTTGAAAGCAGCGTACCTACACATTGCAGTTGCTGTTGGGAGCCCCTCTGAAAGCAGAGTACTTACGCATTACATTTGCTGTTGGTGTTCCTTTAAAAACAGAGTTCTTAAACGCACATAATACAATTGTTGGTGGCCCCTTTGAAACCAAAGTACTTATACATTACAGTTGGTGTTGAGGCCCCTTCGAAAGTGGAGTACTACGCAATACAGTTCATACTGAGGGTCCTTTGAAAGCGTTGCATGCCTGTGAAATTTTGAAACGGATTTCTCACAAAGTTTTTAAAGTTTATGTTTCGAAGCCCGTTTTGGAGTGAAATGCAACAGTGCAAATCGAATGTCACCAAACCCTTGAAACTTTGCAAAAACTGGATGTCGTCAGCATAAAAACTGGATTGAAACCATAACAAAAACTGGATTGAACACATAACACACGCATGTTTACGGAAATCAAAACCCCTGAATCAAAGTCACACAAACGCAGATACGTAATGTAAAAATAACATCTTCAAACATCTGTTTCAATGTCCGGAAAGTTGTTTCCAAAAATACGGGATTTGCACAACACGAACGGAAATGAATGCCTTGCCATCTGAACATTTTGCGTTTGACACATGGTTTGTGTTGCATGGCTTTACTTACAAGCTGAAGGCAATACAGCATTGTAAAGCAAGAAATATTTGTTGCACATATTATGTTGTATCACAAAACATTCGCATGGTATATTTTGTTGAGTTATATAATTTCTGATCGTTATGAAACAGAACCAGGCGACGAAGAATTTCACAAACAATCGCCAAGAACGAAATACAATAACGTTGGAGTGTGTGTTTTTTATGATCTTTCGTAAACAAACTAGCAGCGTAAAATTTTAATGTTTTATACGTTTTTATTGTGTGACAAATGATATGACAACTTAGCATGATATTATATACGGAGCTTTCCATTTCAAAGATATCTCTATGAATTTGAATCGCTTACGTGTGAAAGATAAGCGCCTTTTCATTGTTGCCAAAGTCATTCAATCTTTTGAAGCACACGTGCAAATAAAACTTTGCATCACTGTATGTTCGCATTATTTCAATGACCAGTATACCGCCTTTAAGCCAAACAGAAACAGCTTACAGTTACACGAAACGTATGAGAAATGACTTATACCAAATTAGCGGGGACAGTTCAAACCAACGGTAATTTTAAATAACAGTGGTTGCAAAAACCCAATGAATGGTTGCCACCGGTTCATACCGAGATAAACACGATGCACAGTCGTTGGGCAATGCCCAGTAAATGCCTTCAAAGAAAAGAAAAAGTTCTAATCACGTGGATTCTAACGGGTGAATGGATTTCGAACGGCAACAATTCAAGTGAAAAAAGAGTTACTCGATTAGGCGTAGGAAACAAAAAACATAAAACGTGACAAAGGTTTTAAATAGGGTAGAAGAACACCAAAAAGGGTTTCAGTTTGGTTCGGTTCAGTTCAGTCAGTGGCGTGCAGAGGGGGCGAACGGGGCAACGGCCCCGGGCAACCGAAGCAGGGTTGCATCCAAAGGGTGAAATTAAAATAGTTACATTTTATTAAAATGCTGTAACAAGATGCTTTTTCTTATTGCTTTGCTACTGACACATACTGCATGGATCTGATGTAAACTTGCCTGAGTGAGGCGTGAAAATTTATGTTTCACGCAAGCGTGTGAAGCAGGGGGGAGATGAAGCGTTTGCCATCGTTATCTTAAACTTGCTTGTTCAACGTGGGATTTATGAGTAAAGAACGCGCTATGTTTCGATGGTGTCTTGCCTGCTTGGTTTCATTTTTAGTGGCAATGCGAATAGCTTCACAGGGCCGTACCATGCGTGATTGTAAAAAATCGCTCGGAGCTGTTAAACACGTTCGGCGAAAAGAAGGATATGCTTATAAACAATATTTTTTTAGCAGAGGGCCAGCGCCCTTCTTGAAACGTGCTTCACTTTTTTTCTCGCCAAGACTGCTATGCAAAACTCTGTGTCCTTGCACGTACGTTTTACAACCAGGGTTGACAATGAAATTTTATGAATAACCCCATAACTCATTAAAAACCCTAGATTTGAAGAGAAAACCCCGGTTGGGAAAATACACAAAATCAGGTGAANTTTTCTACTATCGAGGCATCAGTCAGTTACAAACTATTAGTGATATATATGTTTGCTAATTAACTGTNAAAACAAATATTTTCTAGATAAGAAACAAACATCACAATTGGCATAAAAACAACAAACTCACAGATGCAGGTATTCAAGTTATTTTAATCACAAAATAAAATGGTTACTTTCACATATTTATTTCCAGAATCAGTAGCAGGTCTCAAGTTACTTAAAAATGAAAAAGGCAAGTCTCAAGATATTTCAGTCAAAAGTTACGAGAATTCTTCCTCAATTTCACTTCCAAAGTCAGTGGCAGTTTTACGTTGTTTATTTATAAGCCTTTCTTTGTATTACTTGCTCACTTCACCGTATATATTACTTGTAATTATTTTTGTTTGATTCCAAGATGGCGCATGTCTGATTCTTTCTGGTGCTATCCTTGCAATTAGTCTATTTTTGACTGTTTCTGCTTCAAAAGACCTAGTGCTTCTGTTTTTCATTGTGTTTTTGTGTAAACATATTCTTTCTACACTTGCCGAAGAGTGTGGTAAAAAGTTCATACTAGTTATGAAACATGACAATAAAGAAAATCTTACCCTATCTTAAATCACTGCTATGCAGAAAAATCTTGAAAACAACAGATCTTTGGAAGAAGAGGCCAGAAACGTGTTGAAAAGCCCAGATCAAGGGACAAGACCCCAGGGTTGGCACAGTGATATAGCCAGAGCAAACTTTGCGGGGGGGGCAAAATGTTTGATTTTGGGCAAGCAACGGTATTTTGTTTGAGATAACGCCTGTCAAAGCACAAAACGGCTAGAGTTGAGTTGAGTTGATTTTATTTGGCGATAATTAATATTCAGCTAGAAAAAACACAAATTAGAGTAAGGACGCGAGGGCATTGAAGGAACCGGAAGGTTGTCGAGTCGATGCCCCTCAGCAGTTAAATTAGTTTTGTTACTGTCCAGTTTCAACTTGTGGTGGTGCATTTATGTGGGAAGGAGCTTCTAGATGATCAACACAGTTGAGCAAGGGGTGCTGGGTCGCAACCGGTCTCTCTCGGTGGATGGGTTGCTCAGATCCGCAAGGATCTGGGCGTGGCAGAGAAAGTATAAACCCAGCTAAAAT
>JGI24159J19872_10004426_pt1 | contig 17897 bp, 12 predicted proteins | sample Ectturendosymbi4_FD_19872 | JGI IMG/M metagenome (IMG submission 19872) | reverse complement strand
GCTTCTGTGGATGCAGAATGGGCATTCAGTGCATGTGGACTCTTTGCTACGACTCGACAATCGATGCGTTGTACTTCGTACGAAATGCGTTGCCAAAGTAAAAAATGTTAAAATTGCATGGCTTTCATCATATATGCAGCACCGGTTTTAACCCGATTTGACCGGTTGCTTTTAATAAGGCCCAGTGCCACACCTAACCTATGCAAACTTGCTGCTTGTGTAGTGCTGGCGCGCGGGTTCACAGTGCGTGGGATTCCTATGGGCTTTAGCAATACTTTACAGTTATTTTGCTTAGAAGTTGCGAACCACATTGATTTTGCAGTTTTCCTATTCAAGAAAAGTTAGAACTGAAGATTTCGTTTTTGCGAGAATTTTTGCCCACCTCTCGTTTGTAACTTATCGTTTAATTTCGCTGAGGTGTACAGCACTTGTAAATTGTCCGAATTCTGAGTATTCCTCATCATCATAACTCGCAAATATATTGAGTTTTTTTTAGCGGATGCGCAAATAGTATCCCTCCATAGATCAGTGATCGCTGTAGTCAGTCGTGCAACAGTTAACTAGGAGTTAGAGGCAAAAAAACTGGCTAGGGCAGAAAGCCGCCTCGCTTTCGATCAGAGAAGTTCTGACTGTGCAAAACGTTGATCGCACGAAAGAAATAATTTGTTTTATTTAAAGCAGCTCTCTCTAATTTCAAGCGATGCCATGAGCTTCCAGTAAGATAATGATTGTGTTTTTAAAACGATACACATGTACACCGGTCGTTAAAGTCACGTTGGTATAGTTTTACACAAAAAAAGATTCTGTCCATTAACACCTGTGATTTATGCATAAAAACTGGGACAGTTTGGAAGTACATAGTTCACATATCCAGTATTTGGTGACGTTACTGCATGATGCGATTTTTGGTGTGTTGGCGCTGCCTCACGTTAAAACAATAATTCGTGAAAGTTCAAATTGGTATGCATTAAACTGAGTGGAACCGGTTGTGTTACACTATTTGACAATCCAACCTTTAGGTTTGAGTTTTTCCTGTTTTTTGAAAGTTTATTATCTTATCTCTGTCTAAAATGTTTCGTTTGTACAAACCGAAAACGTTTTTAGGTTACATTTGATCCGGTTGCTTAGTTTTTGAAACTTTGCTTGTTTCCCGTCGCTTTTGCGAATTTACTTCTGGCTCATTCTGCTCGCATTTCGTGTGCTTGAAAATTGTCTTCCGCGTTTATTGTTCACTTTTGATATATTATTCATGCATAACATTACTGCAAAAGAGAAAGTTTTACTAAGTGACATCTGAAAGTAAAACTGTCTTGTAATGTTTTTTTTTAACCCAAGCTGTAGACACTCTGATATTTTGTGTGCTGCTGAATCTTGTTTTGTGTGTTGCGCCACATCGCTAGGATTGGTCCACACTCAAAAATATGGCCTCCGGAGATGATCAGAAGAAGATTATTTTCCATGGCAACCATGGATCTACTCTTCTGGCTGAACTGAACAGGTGCAGTTCCTCGATTATTTCAGCTTCATTTTGATTCTTTCTCTTTATAAATGCAAATGGATTCACCTGAGTAGAGGGGTTCAAAAAAAACTCGGCAATAACGATAAATGGAAGACATTTGCATTTATTCTGATGATATCGAACTCGCAGTGAGAGAAGCGAAGATGAGTCGTACTGTGACGTCATAATCAACCTTGATGGACAGCAATTCCGCGGTCATCGTTGCATTCTGAGCAAATTCTCGAAGATGCTTCACAAAACGTTCAAAACTGAGGTGATCGAACTTGAGAAATTTATGCTCACAGGTGTTGTCATCAAATGACGTCACGCTCATAGAGCATCTTAGCGCCGTGATTGTGTTTCGCGAAAACTTTGGGTTTCTTTTGAGTCAAATGGATGCTAAGTTTTTAAATGAGAAGGTGAAAGACGGCATTGACTTTTTGTCGAAGCGAGGTGGTGTTTTTTTTCACTGCTAGTTTAAAGGCCACAAATGTCTCGGGTATTACATAATACAATCGTTTTTCTGCTTAATGTGTGTGTTTGCTTGCGTTACCTGTACTATTTGTTTTCCTCAACACTTTAAACATTTACTCGGGAAACTTTCGCATGTGATCAAATGTCATCCAGGTCGTTTCAGAAAAGATAACTAACAGAAATGCACGGATTAGGGATTGCTGCTGCTCTAGGTGGGTTCCCTGAGAAATTTAACGTCACACTGAAGCAAGAGAAGCCTTCGATTTGCGATAAATTATTTCTTTACATTTGCTTTCCAGATGAAGGAAAAATACGACAATACCGTTAAACTGGAAGGACTGAATGCTGCAACCATGGAGTTGATCATGGGTTATATTTACACAACAAGAGTGGAAATAACAAAAGAAAACGCAGTTGCGTTGCTGTCCGCATCTGATTATCTTCAGATAAGTGGTAAGAGTGTGCCTCGTGTTGTGAATTTATTTAGAGCAGTGGTCCTCAACCTCCGGGCCCCAGATCGCAACGCATACTGTTGATGGCAGTACTCCCTTTCTGGGCATGTGATTGGTCGATTCTTTCCATGGAAACACTGTTGCATGCATAGAGTGAGAGCGTTAGCAGAGATGAACGGATTTATGTTTTTCAAATCCAAGTCCAATCTGACGATTTCTTTTCGAAATCCAATCCTATTCCGATAAACTGACAGTTTGAATACCCAAATTATGTTTGAATCCAAAATTCCATCAATCGTGTTCTGCTAAAGGCAGACTAGCCCGAGCACAGTTTTTGCCTCATGAGGCAATATGGACAATACCAAAAAACTACCTTGGAAACAAACTCAAGTTAACTTATGCTCTATCTTTGGCTCACAGCACTATGATAGTCGACACTTTGAATACTTCAAGGTAAGCGCAATTAACATCAAATGCAATGAAAATCTCAATTATAATGTGTAAGTAAGCAAATCAGACGAACAAATTACCACGTACGGTTTACAACACAAGCAAATCATAAGTACTGGACTGTACATATGTAAAACACTATAATATAACGATTGTGGGTCACGAAAAGGACGGAATCGATGAAAGTCACACGATTCCTAAATTTTGATGACATGTTACATAGGAGAGCAGGCTCGTGCCTTGCATCATTGGATAGTATGTTAATGCTCCAAATACAAACAAAATGTACATTACCGATGCATGTGAGAATATCCAGTGAAGTAAACCTACAGATAAATTGCAGTAATCTGCAGCTCCGAAGCAAAGCTGAAAGTTGCGAAGAAGTTCAAAACAAGTTCAAAGATCTTGAAAAAGTTCAAAACAAAACTACCAAATCCAAATCCGATCAAGCAGAATTCACATAATCCAAGTCCAGCATAAAACTGAAAATCCGCCGGATTTTAATCCAAATTCATGTTCACCTCTGAGCGCTAGAGCACAAGTGAGTGTTGGAGATGGATCGGAGCTGTAGATAATCGGACATGTTTTTCTTTTTATTACGTGTTCGCGTGCGCAACAGTGACAACAGCCGTTTATGTAGTACCTTCGTAGTATAACAAGTGTTTGTGGGTCCTCATCCCCGCTTGCCTATTTTCACACTGAATGGTGCGCTGGTGGTGCGAACCGCTTCCTTGCACTATCCATTAGCGCCGAGCACGAAGCCGGACAGGCCATATGCACACCCATTTTCAAGTCTTTGCTATAACCCGAGTGGAAATCGAACCCAGCCTACCAGGTTTGGTGGCACGTGCTCAACCAACTGTTCCACTTACACGCTCAATTGTGCCACTTCGCAGGACGTTTGTTATTCTTTAACAAACAGTAAGTTTTCTTCACTTCTCCGGGAACTCCTGTATTAGTGCTGCTTTGCAGCCAAAGAATAAAATTACAGTCTTCATGGAAAGTATGAAGAAGTTCGTGAGCAATGCAGTGATTAAAGCAATCTTTGTTTCGATATTTTTAACCAATTTGAAGCTATGTGCTTGTTTTCGAGTTGCACAGCATTACTGCACAATGTCAGAAACTTGAAACAAAAATAATAATGTGTCATAACATTTCTGCCACTGCGTCCCTGTCTCAGTTTCGGGTTGAAAGCAGGGATTGAGTGTAGTGCTAAGTGCACTAGTTTTAGTTAATTGGGCGTATTTGTTGTCTGAATTGATCCGCATGTTTTCAGATGCACTCCTTTAATTCATATATACACCTTTAATCCAATGCACCATGTTAAATGTTTTTCAGCTTTAGCTGGGCATTGTGCGGAGTATTTTTTCCAAAATATCAGCCCAGGAAACTTTTTTAGTTTCAAGAAAGCTGTTGGCACCTATAATGAAGAAGCAACGGACACAACCTCAGCAACTTTTGTATCATTGCACAAGAACACTATTCTGAACCAACCAGAGTTCATTGATTTGGACGAAGCAGAAGTTCGGTCAATCATCTCTTCTGACGAGAAGCGGGTATGAGCTTCGCTTTTAGTGACTAGGTTGTATACTGTGCATTTTGGGCAAAAGCGTAAAGCAAGTGTTTTAAACTCGCATGAACTACTGTTCTGTCACTTCGAGTGTGATGCATTATTGCTACGCGTTAAGCTAATAGGTCAGCTCAATGCATTTGTACGACTTAGTCCGAAACTGAAGAGCTGGCCTTCATAAGCCTTGTCAAATGGACAAAACACGATGTGGAGAAGAGACGAGACATATTTCCAGATTTGCTTACAAATGTCAAACTCCATTTGCTGTCAACTACATTTTTGGAAAAAATTGTCTTTGCTGAGGTGAGCTTTAGTTTCTATACTTCGAACAAGTTTCAAAAAAGTAATTTTTGAGTATGCATAATTTTTCCTATTTAATCTGGTGGCTGAAGTAAACAACCTTCACAAAACATACCCAGACTGGAAGTTACCGCTCAACTGTTAAACCGTTTGAACTCATTTTACTTTGACCTTTGCCATGTATAATGTGACCAATATTTTCTAGTACATGCTAGACTGATTTTTTTAAAATCCATTCGCATTGAAATATTGCAGAACGATTGTTTGGAACTATCCAAACAGACGATAAGTTGCATGCGTTTACGTGTATGCACGTTTGTGACCTTTCGGGCTTCTGAAACTCTTCATGAATCGCGCCACGCTTTTATAAGTTGTAGGTGGTGAGGTATTGTAACAACTTTTGGCAAGGTGAGTTGTGATATATTCCAAAACTGACTGCATTAGCTTTTTAGTCTTATAAATCAAAAACTGTCTTTCCTGCCCTGACAGTTGCAAGCTGCATTTCAGCATTTGCGTGACAACGCCATAAGGACGCTGAATACATTCAACTAAAACAAGATTTTCCTAACTTCTCGTTAAATCGAAAGTTCATGACTTTAATCATGAGGAAATATCTTCTAGAGTTTTATTTATTGCATCGTATTCGCAGTATCCCAAATTCTAGAATTTTTTCGGAAAATCTGCTGTGTTCATGTGACTTATTTCTTTATCGGACACATCAATTTGCAAAACATCCACGAAAAGCATAATTTATGGAAGGTGCAGGGGTGGTGATGGTTTATGTTTTATTAGCTTTTATGCATTAAGCTGTATTTCACACGACGTTAGGAAGTAATATTGTGTCTTTCCACCGTTGCATCCTAAACCTTTCATGGCCAATCACCAGCTGCTGAACGGACAGATAATTCACAAGCAACTGCAAGTTTTTCGAGTTTCCATGTTGCTAAACGTAGGTGTCGTATAGTAATTTATGTGCAATTTAGGTGAGATCACATGCGAAACTTTTTGGGTAATGTTAAAAAATAGACCTGGTACTAAAATTCAGAAAGTCCACAAAGGACAGCATAGTGGCGAAGAGGCACGCAAAGTAAAATAATTCTGATTCTTAGCAGATCATCAAGGCCACACAATGCAGGCCGCTCAGCGAGCATTTAACAAGCTAGTCGGTCGGGTAGTACTTAGTGAGGCATTCAGATAGTCACGGCTCATGTCAAACGCAAGAAGGACCTTTTCTCGACCCGACGCACTCACAGCGACACGCTCAAGAAAGAAAGCAGCTACGCAGTTGAACAGTGGAGAAAATCGGACGCGTGTGACGCACAGGAACGAAAGTACAGGCGCAACAAATCATTCAGTTTCGCAAGTAAGATAAAATGAAACGATGTTGCAAACAAGATACGCAGCAAGCGCTTGGCTGTCACACAGCGGTCCCAAAAATGTCGGAGCAAATCGACGAGATTTTTAAATTTCAACAGTGACATCCAATACATTTACTTCGTTAAGTCAAGTTGGCGTGAACAACTGTAAGAGTGCGACTAACGATCAGCAATGCACACGCTCCTTTTCCGGATGCCTTTCTACAACAAGGGTTTTTGGCCAGCGCCACTCTCCATGTTCATCGGAGACGAGAATGATATCACCGGTTCGTAGATTTCGCGCTGGCGTTAATCCATTTCTGGCGCTGCTGCAGAAAAGGAAGATATTCTTCAAGCCGTCGTTGCCAAAAAAAGTCACTCAGAAGTTGGACAGCTCTCCAGGAACGGCGATACCCATAAGCTTCAATAAATACGTCAGGTGGCGGTGGTGAAGCGATGCAACCTGATAGCAGTGCCACAGGGGTGAGCAGTGCGACATCGTCAGGCGAATCAGTGACTGGCGTTAAAGGGCGATTATCTAAAATACATTCCATTTCGATCCTGAAAGTGTTCAATGACAACTCACCCAGAATTCGGTCGCGCAACAAGAACCGCAGAATGAACCGCAGAATCTTTTTCACTGCTTCTGCGAGCACTTCCCATTGCCACCACTCGAGGGAAAGAAGGAGGATTAAAATGCCATTGCACTCCTTTTTGACATGGAGAATTGCGAATGTTCTGCTGGTTCCAACGCATGATTCCGTGTCTTAGTTCAAGTTCAGCGAGGACGAAGTTGGTGCCTCTGTCCCTGTGCATTTCTTTTACATGACCCCGGTGTTGGATGAACCTGAAGAATGCCTGAAGAACCAACTAGTATCACGGCTTCCAGCAATCTCAAGATGGACGACACGTGTTGCCATGAAAGTAAACAGGCATCCGTATCTTTTTACCCAACCTCTACTAGTGGAGGTCCGAAATAATCCACTCCACTGCATGTAAAGGGGGCGTTGTTGGCAGACACGCGACGTTTTGGCAATGGAGCCATTAACTGCTTGCATACTTTTGATATTCAGAAACGACAGCTTCCACATTCACGATGATAATGTCGCACAGCAAAGTTTTCTTTTGCAGTATAATCCAAAATTGCCTTCTCGCCACAGAAACAACAGCTTGAATGCCCGAATGGCCGACAATTCCATGGTAATGTTGCACAAATAGTCACGTGGTGTCTAGATGATAGAATGGCAGGATGTTTTTCTTCCGCAGGAAAATTGGCGCGTTGCAAGCGTCTGCCAACACGAATCACGTTCCAAACCGCGATTGGTCTCAGCTACGCAAAGAATTTCTTGAGATCTTTCCCAGATTGGAACCACATCGGCTTATGTCGGGGAACGCGTCATGATTTTTCAGTTTGCTTCTACAATGTCTTTGAACGCTTCTTTCTGGACAAGCTTCACTTCTTTTCAAGACGCTTTACTGATTTCATTACACGTGATAAAACCTTTGTGTCGAAACACTGACTGGTGGTTTCCGGCTTTGAATAACAACTTTGCTTTGCAAAATGTGTTGAACCTCAGCTACCACGAGATAGCTAAAGCATTTTGCTTCGAAGCGACAGCAGTAGTAGCACTTTCTCTAGATTATCATAGTATGTTTATACCAATCCACGTCACACCATCTTTTAGGTAGATGTTTCAGTCTATTCTGTTGTTATTTGTTAAAGACTATAAGTGGATGATAACTGTTAGCGTAGTCGTCAACCATTATGCAGTCACCACTGAATCGCAACGAAGAGTGTCGGGTGTATCTTTCGAATATCAAAGAAGGCAACATGAAAATTTATTTTGAAATCATTACTCATTACCAACAATTTGTCCGGCTTAACCAATTGTGTAGTAGTATTTGTCGTGCAGTCGTGAGATCTGTGACATATAAGGAGCAAGTTGGAATCTTGTCTTGGTTTCAAAAAATCATTTAAAAAAATTAAAAAATCATTTGGTCATTTGTAGAAGACCGGCGTTGAAGTTATTTCCACCAACGCTTTTTAGACAATGAAATGGCTGTGTTGCAAGTTTATGAAATCTAAATTAGGTTTTTCATAGAAATCATGTCTTAACAACATTGTAAAAATTTTGGTATGGATATATCGCAGCCCCTAATTCTTCAATCGGATGTATGCCGGGATTATTTTGCATCAGAGTTGTTGAAGCGGTTGAGACTCGGTCCTGCTGCAAGCATTGACAAAAGCAGTAAGTACCCAAAATAACCTTACCTTCTATATGAACTGCTTTACATGCTTGCTTAACTGTATATAGTGTTGTTTCTACGGTGTAATCATGACAATGTTATGCAACTACTATCTCAAATGTAATGCCCATCTGCAGCGTGGAAAAGGGAAGTAATATTCAATGCACTACGCAGTTAACAGCAGCGAGGTTTCGGCACCAGGGACACCTGAAGTAGCATAGCCGCGCCGTAAATAGGAATGTGTACATCGGCGTTTAAGGCATTTACCTTAGATGTAACACCAGGCGCAAAACTTGCCTTGCAGAGTATTCCCAACGAAGTTGTTCATTTTAATATTCACACTACATTTTCTCCAGACTGATCCTCAAAAGCTGACTTTTAAGACCTGCGTTAATTTATGAATTTCATATCAAGATTAACTCAACGCAACTTGATCCATCGATTGCCATGTCAACTGTCAAACTCATCAACGACATCACCTAAATCTATCTTTTCAGCTCGTACCTTTTCAATTGAAAGAAGAGCAATGTAACGCAAACTTTCACTGGTTATGGAATTTCCAGGAAATGTTTTCACTAATTTCATTTTTGAAAAACTTCTCTCGCATGAAGCGCTGGTGACGGAAAGCGTTACAGCTATTAGTAACAGCTAACAACTTGTGTGAGCAATCAAACGTAGCTTTGTAAGGAGCTATGAATGAAAGAAATTGTTGTTTGAAATTGTTTGAGCGATGTAGGCAACTGATACTGTTTCCAAAGCAAGTTATTTGTCAAAGGTATTTCATGTTTTAAATCATTTTCACTAATTGAATAAGCACTTGCGAATTCTTTCAACTGTTTTTGCGATAAAAATGTTTGACTTCACGGACAAAGAGCTGAAATATCGGAAAAACTTGCTGCTGAACATTACAGAACATCCTTACAAAATTCAATGAGTTTGCAGGACATGTGTGGGCAGACTTAAAGCTGAAGTCACGAAGCAGTTACTTAAGATCCTTTGAAGTCATATATACAAGGCAACAGAACACACGTCTGCAATCAGGATAAATTCGGATAAAGTAACTGACACCAACTGTTAATGCTTTCACAAACACTTTCCTACTAGGACAAGCAAGAATCTGCTGACAATAATATATTCCAGTTCTACTCACACGGTAATGCACGGAAGATCAATCTTCTCATTTCTGCGACTGTTCCTCTGCTTCGAACCGAATTTTTCAGCACCACAGCCGCGGTCTGAATACATTTCAAACAGGATCCGAGTAACCACTAGTGTGTGTCGTTATAAACAACTCCCATTACCCGGCCGTCAAGAACACCAACCCAGATTATCATAGATTTGGGAAATAGTGAATGCAGGCAAGAGGGCTTCTAAATTATCGTGGAAATATTGTTGGCTGAAAGTTATCTGCTGTATATGTGAACACGAACATGAACGTGAATATAAGCACAAAACTGGGGAGACAAACTGGTGGCCAGTCAAAAATCTGGAGGGCCATGGCCCATCCAGCCCCTCCCTTAGAATCGCCACTGGGAATGACGCCAAGTTGTCTAAACTGCAGTTGAAATCGTGTACAGTACAGGGACTAGTTTTTTTTAGCAAGGCGGTTATGTTTGTTTGCCATTTAAATTTTTTCTTACAAACTGCGCAATTACTGGTCAGTTTTCAAACGGTCCTAAGTGGTTTGAGCTGACGAGACACTTCCCTGAGCGTGACGTTTGTACATGATCTCTCCCGGTTATCTCAATATGACGTTTTTGTTGTCACTAGTCGTTTTACTGTATATAGTACGTCAATTGGATTGAAGTGAAAAAGTAAAAATCGTTGAAAATATTTTCATGGGTGTTACCATTTGCATTTTGAAGTTGTTTCGCAGGAAGTTGTTTTTTTATCTATGTTCTGCAGTAAGCAATGAAAAGCTTGTTATTTACTGCCAAATTCACGGTGATCGAATTTCACGTAGGTCGCTTTAGAACAAGTGTTCGCAACCAAAAAGTGGGAATGTATTTTATTTTTTTGAGTAAACGTGTTTTGAAACCCACCCAAAAATACCCGCCAAACGAAAACATTACTGAAGCTTTTGCAGCAAACACCCAATTTCGCAAATCGGATTTAGTATTTTCTTACCTACACAAGTCGCATATTTTAGGTAAAATAAACGTTTGCCAATCGATCAAACAAGCCATTTGGCCTCTCAAGAAACGCAACAAAGCAAGCGTATTTTTCATCGCATTTACACAAAATTGCCGAACTTTTATGCAAGAGTGATTCATTCATCGCCATCTTCAACACCACAGTTTTAGATATCCAGACATCAAATAACTATGTTCTCAATTTGAAAAAAATCTGATCAGTACAAGGAAGAACTAAATAGAAAAAATCTCTTTTCGGTGCAATGCAAAGTTTTTAATATCAGTAAATGTTTCGGCAGTGTGCAGCGACCTGCCTTGAACAGGACTATAAGTTGGTATAAATCCAGGCAAGTTAGAAATGAAAGTTGTCCGCACACGAACTAAAGCAAAAGGCAAGCGAGCAAGACACCCTGATAAGTTGCAGAGTACAAGCAGATTAGACGGAAACTTGCGCCTGACATATAAACAACAACTGATGAGTAAAAACGTAAAAAAGCTGAAATCTGATGAACCGGGCAAAAATATACAAGAAGCGTCTCAAACGAGAAGCAGTGGAAGCGAGAGTGCAGGGTTAGCTAGCCTATTCGTTTACTATTTCACTGGCCGTTTTTTTTCAACAACACGCTAACCCTGCGTGGGTAATCGTTTTGTTACAATTCGTGGTATTCACTTTGGAAAATGTCACATTATCTGCTTCGCAAAAATCAGTGAAATGTGTAAATGTTAATATTATTTCGATTAGAGATTATCAAACATAAGCAAAGGAATGGTACGGTTATAATTGTATAAAAAGACTCTCGGTTCCTTTCTGGTTGGACATCATGAAAAAAATGGATGTCCTACGCAAAGGTTCCCATACAGAGCAGTGTTCAAAATCTTGAACATCAACAATCAGTTCTACGATCCAAGTCCTGTTGGTTGCTTTCATTGTAAATTAAATTTAAACCACGGTTAAAAATGTAATTTGACACTGCACTGCCAAAACGTTTGGTCATTCTAATATGAAACGATGTGGTTTATTTTGCCATTAAACTCATGTCTCCACAATAAGAAACCTAGATTTGATGCCAGAGTAGTTTTTTGGTAAATGTCGACTTCACCGATATTATCCTAAGCTAATTAAAATTATACTAATTGTGTTATCCCAGAAGTCAAACGTATTGCTTATGCTTTAACGAATGTTGCACACTTCTGCTCTTGTTGGGAAGTCACAAGTGCCACCCGTTTTCCCATTCACTTTACGAGATCACTTAAAGCAAATCTTGATGATATACAAGTCTATGTCCGAAGGCGCTGCCATTTGTGGCGACGACATGGCGTGTCCGGTCAGCCTTTACTGTTTTACTTTAAGTTTTGGTGATGGCAACCTTTACTGTTGCGCAAGATGATGTTTGTACCTTCAGCTTTTGCTCTCATTAAAAGCGATGTCAGGTGCTCTTTCCTTTTAACCGGTGCTGATCCATTTGTTTTTATGTTGAGAACCGAAGTTGTCGATGCTGGGAAGTGTGATTCTAAACCTTGTAAAAAGTTAAACATGTGATGCTTGAAAATTTGTTGAATTTGATGTAAATAAGGCTAAAGATTCTTTCACCTTTTTTACAGTGTTTCTTGATAGGAGGTCATAGGACCTGTTTAACGCTTTGGTAAAAACGTATTTTATCGAAGTTTCGTGACTAGGTTATATAAGAAATTGATAAAATTGTTTTGCAAAATTAGATTTTGCTGACAAGAATTTGGCAATGTTTTTATTTATCTCATCTGTTAGGCAATTTTCCATACCGCTAACTCACAACAGTAAACCATTTACCCAACTTTTTCGCATCATGGTTTTACCAAATGAATCAACGACTTTCCTCCAGGAAAGGTTTCCATGCAAACAACTGATTTTTAAAATTCTACAAGAATCTTCTGAGGCTACATTTGCGCTCATCGTTGCACTGCAGTGCAACGTGGATCGACTAAGTTGTGGTTAGAAAGATATGTAATCGAAACATTAATTCGTAAAAGTGACATAAATAACACTATCAAGCAAGAATGATGCTTAATCTTTTTAATGATGATTAATTTCCGTGGAAATTCGCGAAGGCAGCGAAACCGCACTTGCAATAAACACAACTATTTCGCTTGATTTTGTTGTGTGTTCATTATACTTCGTGATCCATGTAGTTATAGGTTTTATGTACACTCTAACAGTTGCGTTAAATATTTTTTTGGATAAAAATAAAATAAAAACTTAAAAACTGGGGCGAATATATCTTTCAAGACATGATGTTTGATCAGGGTTATTAATAAAACAAAAAATTAGAAAAAACAAAAAACTCACGTTAGACGTCTATGAATACAGTTTACATTTTGACTATCCGCGTCACCTGGTATCATGATCGCGTGAATTTCCCTTAAAGCGTTGGATTAAAGAACTATTTCAGAATTTCTTTTGGAAAGTCAAATGTTGCAGTTGAATTTTGTGGAAATGAGACTTGACTGAATGTAACGTTTCGTAGAACGTTTGTTGTGCTTTTTTGTGTTTATTTTGATTTTGCAAGTGAGTCCTGGTTTGCTGTCAAGTTTTAAAAGTAAGTGCTATAAAGGCCATGCTTGCAGATGCTGTGAAACCAGTAGATACTTTCAAATCATAAACGACACAAATTTCGGATTTTTTTTCAGAAGGAACAAACAAATTTGTATTCACCAAAGAAAATACTATAAACTTGTTTGATACTCGGATCTTGACCTTCACCCAACTTCCAGTAAGTAGGCTGTGCTGATTACGACAAAATTTAGAAGTAATGGAAAGTGGACTTCATCTCGAAATTAAAATGGCTTTACTGTTGCTTGAAAAATGCGGTATTTCGTTTTTCCGTGATAAAATTTTTTTTTTTCAGTTTTCCGACATTTGTTTCAAACTAGGAGTTTGGAACTTGCGCTTTTTTTCACTTCTTTTGCATTTTTCGGATCATGTTTTCTTCAAGGTTTTTTAATTTGATTTTGACAGTAGCATGGTCTCTAATATTTTTACATATTTTTTGCAGTTTTTGTATTCTAAAGCTTTGCACTTTCATATGCAGGTGAAGTCATTTTCATAAACGACAACTGCTTTTTGGTAGTTTGCCCTTTCATTACATCCTGTTGTAGTGCAACTTTAACTTCGGATTGTTTTGCTTCTAAATTACTTTTTGAAAATGTGTGAAACGAAATCAAATGGTTTGGGATGATCAACAACTATCTTCTTAAATAGATTTTGCTGAATGCTATCAGCAATCAGCAAATTTTTTGCTGCGCCACACCTTACAGTAGATTAAAAAAATACTTCAATTTAGAACTAACAAGCTTTAAATCTACGTTGAAACATGCATAAATGTGCTTTGTTTGGTTTTAATTTAGTGGAATCTCTGAAGTATTTACGCAGTTTTTAGACGTTTTCAAAATGATTCTGGAGCCTGAGTGTGTTTTGGTCTTTCTGGATTTTAAAAGTTGTTTGCTGAAAATTTTTAGAATTTGGTTGAGATTCGAGTTTTAAGTTCGCACATCTTTTTTCGTTTTTTTCGTTTTTGTATTCTGTGCGATTGCGCTTGTAACTGCGCATGCAGATGAAATTATTTTCTCAACACCAATATTTTGGTGGCAAGTGTGAGCCTTTTTCATTACTTTCTGCTGATTTAAAACTTCACATTTGCATTGTTTTGTTTTGATACGATTGTTGTTGTGAGATCGAGTGAAGGAAAGTTAAGTGGTTTACGTCTACGCTGATTTCTAGTGTAAAAAATTTACGGTTTTGTTTCGATTGACGTTTGCCGTTTTTTCAAGCTGTTGTTGCAATTTCTTTGTTGAACTGCAAGCATTTTTTCACATACGTTTTCATCTGCAACATCAACAGAACAGTTTTACAAACGAAAAAACTTTTTTTAAACAGAAAGAAAATCGTCAAGATGTGCCACTTTTGGTTATGAAAGCTCATAACTCTTACGTATTTTTTCAACAATTTTTGTTCTTAGAGACATTGAACGTCGTTTCACTGTTGAGGAAATTCCGGCAATTATAATTTTTTAGAGTGTGCCAAGGCTGCCCTATGCGAGGAAAGCTGCGTTTTCAAATACAGTATAAGAAAAATTTGTGAAAAATTCTGATAGGTTGCAATATCGCGTACCGTCTATTTTGATCTAAAGTCACGAAGGTTGTAAGAGTATAACTTTCTCTTATGCATAAGAGTATAACGTTCTCTTATGCAACTTATGTATGTTTTCGGCCAACGGAAAAACGCCTGACGTGAATGCGTTTCTGTGCTTACAAAATGTTTTGAAGTAAACTTATTTATGACTGACGTTGTTGGTATCATTTTGATGTAAGGGTCTAAGCTTTTTTCCTTCAGTTAAAAGAAACGTTTTCTTAAAAACAACGATTTGTTTCGATTTGCTTGTATGTTGATAATTGTTACAGGAACTTCCTTACCAGTGCTTGAATGAATGCGTGGTTGCTTGCCAAAACAAGCTGTTCGTGATTTCGTCGGATAAGACCAGAATCATGCATTTGCAACTTGATGTGGATGGAGCCGAATGGGCTGAAATTAAGAGTAACATGGATGACTGGGAAAACATCAAAGCTGTTTGTTGCAAAGGTTGATAATTTTTTATTATTTTTTGGTAAATATTTTACGAATGTTTTTTTGGTAAATACGTTTGTTTTTGGTAATATGTTTTGATTCCGATTGTTGTTCATCACTGCATGTGAAGGATAATTTGAATCGTTTCTGGACACGTGGCGTGCACAATGTGTAGGTTAGCTGCGTGGTTCAAATCTATGACCAGTCTGGTAGAGCGTTTTCTACTGTTTCGAACACTTTGTTACTATACCTTGTATAGGCTACCTTTAAGACATACCTTGCATACACTTTGTTACTATACCTTGTATAGGCTACCTTTAAGACAGTAAAGTTTGTGTGAACTTCAAACCATTCTAAATAACCATGCCAACAACTATTTTTGGCAGCAAGATTTGCAACGAACTTTATTGCTTAGCTGGAATTGAGATTCTGCAACAGAATTTGCTACCGATTAGAATTTGTATTGTTACAAATTGTAATTTTTATTGATTTGAAACGTAGAACTCAAAACGCCTGTCAAAACATTCGTTGCAGTAAATCTTTGGGCGAAGTTTACTTAAACATCACTTTGAACTCAAAGAATGCTGTTTGTTTCAGCCTGCATTCACATCTACGCATATATTTCAGGAAATAGTTCAACGACCGCCTTGAAAAATCAGCCAAATATTTGTTTCATACATAGTCCAGAAAATGATTGTCTATATTTTTTTTGGTTCGAATGGCCAACTATAGTTTTGGTGACTGAAACGTTGTTGAAGAAAAACAAACTATTTTATTTTTTGTCCAATATTGCTTAGTTTTGAATCGTGAAATAACACACGCGAAGGGGGATAGAATGCGATTGCACTGTCAGTCCGAATAAAAACACTACACAAATTTCAAATTTGTAAAAAGTTCATGTATTTTTGTTTGTCCGTACCAGAGTAATTGCCAGTAAAAAACAATGAATTTTTGTGTTTAAGGCAGTTGATTTTATGCAACCATAACTGTCATCTTCAGTGGTATTATTGTCAACAAAACAAACGTTTTATCTGCTGCAAATATGGCTCAAACGTAGATGTTCATCTATTACAGGAAATTGCTGATGTTGTTTCTAACAGTTGACACCTAGCTCCATTGTTTTCTAATGAAAATACCCTTGCTTCACAGTATACAGTGGTTGTGCTATTCAGTGGCATGCCTTAGCAGGTTGTCGTTAACTTAAAATCAGAAAAACAGTTTGTTTCATTTCATTAGAAAAGAAATTGTTTTGACCCAATGCAGACACCGATATAACTTCAATGCTCACAATTATTTATTTGAGTTGATCAAGCAGTTGCATACAAAGCTGCATCCAGCTGTGCGAAGATTTTGTTTTGTTCTGGTATTTCTCTTTGAGGTACGACCGCGACTTTTGCAGCAATAAGGCTTTGCTTAGTTAATCCAACAAAAGCAATACTACCGAATTTCTACACTATTTGATAATGTCGTCATGTCGTCCATACACATTCAAGCATTTTTACGTCCAGTGGTAATAGAAGAGGTGTACAAACAATATTTTACGGAGTCTGGAGGGATCAGGAGATCAGCGAGCAGGCAGTGAGACTGGGGTGTGCAGCTACCGATGTATTTGATCCATATTTTTTCGTGGTGGTAATATTTTGATATCTTTTCAATTTTTCCTCCTCGCCCTGATCTCTCCAAACTCCGTAAAATCTTGGTCGTACGCCTCTTCTATTACTTCTTCCACTGTTTCATCTGGCTACATGGGGGAGCAAAGGGAAGAATTTTCAATCGTTTTGACACAACAGCTTTTTCTTTGATCAAGCTCATTGTTCTTTTGTCATGCTCACCAGTCGTTTCCTTGACTCTGCCCTATGAACAACCAGTTTCGCGTTATGGGGTACTGTACATGGAACACCTCAGTGTACATATACACGAACAACCTTTTCACTAATGTGAATGCTTCGTGGTTCACATCCTAGTTTTTGTATTTTCTCAAAATAGTCTTTGCCGTTCACGGTAAAAATACACTAGCCGTGCGTGATTTAAAGACCCAAAGCTCGACATCAGAATCCATATTTTGCAGTGTCAAATTGACTTCAAGTAACCTGTTCTACAGCGTTTTCCAAGAAAGCATCCCAACAAGTTGAATATCCGTTTTAAGACAAGTGCCCCATTTTTTGTCACAAACAAATAGCACCAGCTACTGAAGTGGTGTTAAACAATTCCAAACAACAAATTTCCCTCAAAATAGTGTTTTTTTGGACATCTTGCATCCTTAATTTTTAGCAGTGTTTTATTGGTGCTGCGACCTGGCCACATGCTGATTCACGTGACTCACGTGATTGGGCCGAAAAATGACATCCAGCCTTGTTTCTTTCTATAAATATCTTCAAGGAGACCACCCCATCATCTCCATCTCAAACTTGGTAATTCGTTTCAAAAGTTGACACATGATTATAAGTAACATTACACAGATGTCCATCTTTTTTTGCATATCATGCATTTTCCCCCTTCTTAAAATAGTCTTTTAACAAAACGGAAGCAAGCTTACAAAAGTATCAGTAAAAATACAAACTGCAGCATAGAAATGATGAAAAAGGGCTTCAGATAGGAAAGATCAAGCGACCCTGCAAGTTTCCTACTTCTACAACTTTGATACCTTTTGTTGTTATTTCATTAGATATGAAATATGGTTAATGCATGACTAGCTAAATCGACAAAGCAAAAGGTTCGTACACTTATAATATTCTGTGGAAAAGCATCTATCTACTTTGTCTTTTCAACCATACTTAGTACAAAACCAAACCACCGAAGTCAGTTTCAAATGCAATGCAAAT